>ERZ857775.735-NODE-735-length-45520-cov-3.729440_pt1 | contig 45520 bp, 29 predicted proteins | sample MGYA00519698_ERZ857775 | MGnify/ENA primary metagenome ERZ857775 (study PRJEB31778, sample SAMEA3449363) | human gut metagenome | biome: human gut; feature: human-associated habitat; material: faeces | place: United Kingdom | collected 2010/2012 ...
CCCTCGATGTAAAAGTTATCAAACTGACAGGTGAAATCATCAGCGACTTCCGGCAAACCGTAAAGATAGCCGCCAATACGAGCCGCAAGCTCTTTTCCATTGAACTGGACAAAGCACTAAAAAATATCCCTAAAGAAGACGTTTTCATTTATGCCCGGCTTACAGATAAGAATAAAAACATTTATTCGAATCAATACTTTTTAGTCAAGCAAAAAGAGGTCAATTATCCCAAAGTATCGATTACACGGGACATTAAACCGGTAGAAGGAGGTTTCGAGGTAACCCTGAAAAGTGATTATTTTGCACGGGCTGTATTTTTAAGTACAGGTGATGCAGAAAGCTCTTTCAGCGACAATTACTTTGACATACTGCCGGGCACTCCCGTATCGGTTGTTATTTATACCGTTTTATCGCAGTCGATGTTGGAAAAGCAACTGAAAGTAATATCACTCAGTGACGAGTATTAATAGAAACCAAGATTGAAGCAAACCCGTTTGGTTGTCTTTCAAAAGTATTCCTTAATATTATTATAAATAAGCATAGTATACTCTTTTAGTACTTAAAAGTATACTTCTGTCTCTCTTCCCTATAGAATCAAGAAGTAAAAACATGCCCATGTTTTATGTCAGAACATGGGCATGTTGTCTTATACAACATGGGCATGTTTTCATTAACAACATCCGGATGTTTTATAATGATAAACCTGTCAAATTATATACAATGGTTCTTGATAAAAGCTCAATATGATTTTGCCACATTCACTCTCCAAGCATACAACATAACTACCATAAAAGAGAGTAAAGGCACTATAAAAGAGAAAGACATCGTAGTTTGATCGGCTACATATCCCATCATTAACGGGCCTACCGCCCCACCGACAGGTGACATCATCAAAAATGAGGAAGCGCGCTTCGTATGTCTCCCCAATCCTCTCAAAGAAAGGGCAAAAATAGTAGGAAACATAATAGCTTCAAATGCATAACCCAAGAAAAGGGCAATTAGGGAAACCATCCCCAAGTTCAGCACAAGCAATAAAGAAGTGATCACCGTGCATATGGTGCAAAATAATAATACTTTCTCTGCACAAATGCGCTGCATAATCCAGCTACCGGCAAAACGTCCGCACATAAACAGGCCCAATCCTCCGAAAGAGAGCACGACAGAAGCATCCCGGGCATTCATCCAGCCATCGTCTACCACGTAATTGATAAAGAAACTGTTAATGGAAATCTCAGCTATCTCATAACAGAACAGGGCGGCAACACCCAAAATAAAAAGTTTATGCGACCATAATCCTCCCACCTTTTCCTGTTCCTTGTTCTCTTCTTCATGAACTATTTCCGGCAACCTGATCTTAGAGAAAACCATAGCGACTGACAATACCACAATACCCATCAACGTATAGGGCAAAGCGATGGCGGGTGATCCGTCTTCTGAGAACAATAATAATCCGCCTACCAACGGCCCACAGATACACCCCAAGCCATTGAATGACTGGGCCAGATTCAACCGGCTGGCAGCAGTCTCCCTGTCTCCCAACTCTGTCATATAAGGATTGGCAGCAGTCTCCAGAAAAACCAAACCACAGGCGATGACGAACAAAGAAAACAGAAAGAAATTGAACGACATCCAATATTCTCCGGGAATAAATAATAGAGAACCGAGCCCGTAAAGCAGTAATCCGAAGACAACACCACGGCGATAACCGTATTTATTAATAAACAGTCCGGCCGGAATCGCCATAACAAAATATCCCAAATAAAACATCACCTGCACCCATGCCGAATGGGCCCGGCTAATAACCATTACATCCTGAAAATGTTTATTCAACACATCAAGAATGGCATGGGCAAATCCCCATAAGAAAAATAAAGAAGTAACCAGGATAAAAGGAATCCTATATTCCTTTTTCACCAATGCATATCTCTGCTTTTGCATAATTTCAAACTAAATGGACGTGCAAAGATAGACAAAATATAAAAACCAATCTTATTCACTTGCCTCTGTCTTGGGGTAATTGGGACTATAAAGCAAAGTTTCTTTCCGAACCACCAATTTTCCATCTTTCACAAACCCTTCTCCCCGTTCACTCAAGTGTTTCACCATTGCCCCACGCAATTCTTCCAGTTTATGTTTATAACGTTTTTCTGACACAAGATTTTTCTGTTCTCCCCTATCCTTCTCCAGATCAAACAACTGTTCCTCACCTGTATGGAAATTCCATATATATTTCATCTTACCGTCCGTCAAACCACACCAATAGTTTTCCTTAGCATAACAGGTAGCATGCTCCAAATCAATATACTGTCTCCAGCCGGGTTTTCTATTTTCATCCATCAAAGCCAATAAAGAAAGTCCGTCCATATCCTGCGGAACCTGTGCGCCGGAAACTTCTAAAAAAGTAGGCAGAAAATCCCGCAACTCTACCGGCTCATCTATTTGGGCTCCCTTTTTTACACCAAACGAATCGGGCCATTTCACAATATAGGGCACATGTGTAGAACCTTCATAAGGGTAGGTCTTCCGCCAATGATAATGATCACCTAACATATCCCCATGATCGGAGACATAACAGATTAAAGCATTGTCATACATCCCTTTGTCTTTCAAGACCTGTACTATTTTACCTATTTCCTCATCAATAAATGTCACATTTGCATAATAGTACTTGCGGGAATTCCGGGCATATTCCGTCCCAAAGTTGGCAAATGGAGCGTCTTTATCCGCTTTCGCCGGATCAAGCAGGGCAGCATACCTGTCACACCAATCACCCATATAAGGTGCCGGAATTTCTTTATCCGAATATTCATCCAAGAGCCGTTGGGGAGGATCGTACGGACTATGCGGCCGTGCAAAAGAAACTTTCAGAAAAAGCGGTTTTTCGTTATCGTAATTCCGGATCAATTCACAGGCCATCTTACCTGTCCAGGCTGTGGGATGCAGTTCTTCAGGCAATTTGTAAATGCCTGCCCTGTGCTCGTTCCAACCGATACCTGTCAAATCCGGATCTCCACCCGGCATTTGAAGCTGTAGCCATAACCGGTAATCACTGATAAAGTCTTTTGACTCGGCACGCCCGCTCTCGTCTATCAATGTCCCCTGAAAACCATGCAAAGCCTTCTGCGGGAACCAATGCATCTTTCCAATGCCGAATGTATAATAGCCTTGTTCCGTCAACATGGCGGGCATTTCATATTTGTACTCTTCGGCCACCCTTCCATAACCCAGCATACCGTGATGCCAAGGAGACATACCGGTCAATAGCCCGGCGCGTGCCGGCGTACTACTCGGTGTCGAAGAATAGCCGTTACAAAACAAGGTCCCTTCCCGGGATAACTGATCTATATTGGGTGAGATGACGGATTCATTTCCCATACATCCCAAAGCATCGGCACGGTGCTGATCGGACATGATCAGAATAATATGAGGTTTTTGCTGAGCATTTGCCTGCTGAGCCGAAAGTCCGGCCCCGGAAGCCAGCACTAACATACTGTTTAATATCGGAAGTGTTTTCATTGTCACAAAGGTTAATTTATATAATCATAATTTTAGCACAAATCATAAAAGGCTGTTTTACAAAAAAGAAAGAGCCGGTCATCAAGTCACCGTCCAAAACGATATTTTCAACAAAGATAAACAAAAAGTAGTATATGGAGCATAAGAAACCCTTTTCTTCAGTCTACAAAATAAGCAATCGGCCGTTTTCAGACAGAACAAAAAGACCGAATAGACGAAATGTAAAAAATGACATAAATCAAGAAAAAAGGGGATAAGCTCAAAAACAAGAGAGCACTGATCGCTGTTTTTCATGATTGTTGTAATTTTGCCGCCGGTAAAAAGATTGGTATAGTTAATATGAAGAAAAGTCTTATCGCATTGGCGTTCGGTACCTTGGGATTGGGTATCGCAGAATTTGTCATGATGGGTATTCTGCCCGATGTGGCGCATGATTTCGGTATCAGTATCTCCCAGGCAGGACATTTTATTTCTGCCTATGCGCTGGGAGTATGCGTAGGGGCACCTATGCTGATACTTGCCCGCAAACATCCGTTGAAACGTATTCTTCTGATACTCGTCACGCTGATCATGGTAGGAAATATAAGTGCGGCTCTGGCACCTAACTATTGGATACTGTTGTTGGCCCGTTTCATCTCCGGACTTCCACATGGCGCCTATTTCGGAGTAGGCTCTATTGTTGCCGAAAAATTGGCAGATAAAGGAAAAGGTTCGGAAGCCGTCTCTATTATGGTAGCTGGGATGACGATAGCTAATCTTTTCGGTGTCCCATTAGGAACTTCATTGAGTGCCGCTATTTCATGGCGTGTAACTTTCTTGTTGGTAGGCTGTTGGGGAATGATTATACTCTACTACATCTGGCGCTGGGTGCCACAAATAGAAAGCCTGCCCGATACAGGATTAAAAGGACAGTTCCGCTTTCTTAAATCTCCCGCCCCCTGGCTGTTGATAGGAGCAACCCTGTTGGGAAACGGCGGCGTATTCTGCTGGTACAGTTATATCAATCCGCTACTGACCCATGTATCCGGATTCCATCCTCAGAGCATTACTTTTCTAATGGTACTTGCCGGTTTCGGTATGGTTGTAGGAAATCTTGCCAGTGGACGTTTGTCCGATAAATACAAACCGGGAAGAGTGGCAGCTACCGTACAGGCATGCATCTGCGTCACACTATTGCTAATTTTCTTTTTATCATCCGTTTCGTGGCTGTCCGTATTGCTGATGTGTCTTTGTACGGCAGGACTGTTTGCCCTCTCCAGTCCGCAACAAGTCTTGCTGATACGTTATTCAAAAGGAGGAGAGATGTTGGGAGCAGCCAGCGTACAGGTGGCATTCAATTTGGGAAACGCAATCGGTGCTTACTCCGGCGGATTGGCATTGCAAGCAGGACTTGGCTATCAATATCCTGCATTGATAGGTGTCCCTTTCGCTTTTGCAGGATTTATACTGCTGACTGTATTTCACAAGAAATATGAAAATTGAGAACATAATTGCTTGCCTGCAAAAGAATAGTTATCTTTGCGCCCATATTCTAAACAGTACGTACTGTTTAATGTGCATTGATAATAAATAAAATAACAAAATAGATAAATGGCATTGCAATGTGGTATTGTCGGACTGCCGAACGTGGGTAAGTCGACACTTTTCAACTGTTTGTCAAATGCGAAAGCACAAGCGGCAAACTTCCCTTTTTGTACAATAGAACCGAATGTAGGCGTAATTACCGTCCCGGACGAACGTCTGAATAAGTTGGCGGAACTGGTACATCCGCAACGAATCGTACCCACTACGGTAGAAATCGTGGATATCGCCGGATTGGTAAAAGGAGCCAGTAAAGGAGAAGGATTGGGCAATAAATTTCTTGCTAACATCCGCGAAACAGATGCTATCCTGCACGTACTCCGTTGCTTTGACGATGATAACGTGACACACGTAGACGGAAGTGTAAATCCGGTACGCGACAAAGAAATCATCGACTACGAATTACAACTGAAAGACCTCGATACCATCGACGCCCGCATACAGAAAGTGCAGAAACAGGCACAGACCGGTGGAGATAAAGCAGCCAAACAGGCCTACGACGTATTGGTGAAATACAAAGAGGCATTGGAGCAAGGGAAATCAGCCCGTACCGTACAATTCGAAACAAAAGACGAGCAAAAGATTGCCCGTGAACTTTTCCTGCTTACCAGCAAACCCGTGATGTATGTCTGCAACGTAGACGAAGCCAGCGCAGTAAGCGGAAACAAATACGTAGACATGGTACGTGAAGCTGTGAAGGACGAAAATGCAGAGATTCTGATTGTGGCCGCCAAAACAGAATCGGACATTGCCGAACTGGAGACTTATGAGGACCGTCAGATGTTTCTTGCCGAAGTAGGTCTGGAGGAATCGGGTGTAGCCCGTCTTATCAAATCAGCCTACAAGCTATTGAATCTGGAAACCTATTTCACGGCCGGTGTACAGGAAGTACGGGCCTGGACATACGAAAAGGGCTGGAAAGCTCCCCAATGCGCCGGAGTGATCCATACGGACTTTGAAAAAGGATTTATCCGTGCAGAAGTCATCAAATACGACGATTTCATCCAATACGGTTCGGAAGCTGCCGTGAAAGAGGCAGGCAAGTTAGGCGTAGAAGGAAAAGAATACATAGTACAAGACGGAGATATCATGCATTTCCGCTTTAACGTATAATTTATGAATTATCTCATAGCAGGAACCGGAGGTGTAGGAGGCAGTATTGCCGCTTTTCTTGCTCTGGCGGGAAAAGATGTTACCTGTATAGCTCGCGGGGCACACCTTGAAGCGATACAAACAAACGGTCTGAAACTAAAATCAGACTTGAAGGGGGATCATACCATCGCTGTGAAAGCCTGTACGGCAGAAGAATACGACGAAAAGGCAGACGTAATATTCGTTTGTGTAAAAGGTTATTCCGTCGATTCCATTACAGAACTGATAAAGCGTGCCGCCCACGAAAAAACAATTGTCATTCCCATATTAAATGTGTATGGCACAGGACCACGCATCCAACGCCTTGTGCCGGGAGTTACCGTTCTGGACGGTTGCATCTACATCGTAGGCTTTGTATCCGCACCGGGAGAAATCACTCAGATGGGAACCATTTTCCGCCTGGTATACGGAGCACATAAAGGCACAGACGTATCTCCCGAACTGCTTGAAGCCGTGCGCGACGAACTGGTGGAAAGCGGAATCAAAGTAGACCTATCGCCTGACATTCAGCGGGATACATTCATCAAATGGTCATTCATCTCGGCAATGGCCGTCACCGGTGCCTACTACGACGTCCCAATGGGTGAAGTACAGAAACCGGGCAAAATACGCGACACCTTCATCGGCCTTTCTACGGAGAGCGCTGCATTGGGCAAAAAACTCGGTATAGAATTTCCCGAAGATCCCGTTGGTTACAACCTTAAAGTAATCGATAAACTCGACCCTCAAAGCACTGCTTCCATGCAGAAAGACATGGCAAAAGGTCATGAATCCGAAGTGCAAGGGTTACTCTTCGACATGATAACAGCCGCCGAAGAGCAAGGAATAGATGTACCCACTTATCGGGAAGTCGCTAAAAAATTCAGATCATAAAATTAAACCTTATAAGTTATGAACACTTTCTTATTATCTATCAATTGGAACCCAAGTCCCGAACTGTTCAATCTTTTCGGACTCCCCGTCCGTTATTACGGATTGCTGTGGGCGGTTGGCATCTTTTTGGCTTATATCATCGTTCATTATCAATACCGTGATAAAAAGATAGATGAGAAGAAGTTCGATCCCCTGTTTTTCTACTGTTTTTTCGGCATCCTTATCGGTGCCCGACTGGGTCATTGCCTGTTTTACGATCCGCAGACCTACCTGACCAGCTTCAAAGGATTTTGGGAAATGATACTTCCTGTCAGATTTCTGCCCGACGGAGGATGGAAATTCACCGGTTATGAAGGACTTGCCAGCCACGGTGGTACATTGGGGCTGATGATCGCCCTCTGGCTCTACTGCCGGAAGACCAAAATGCACTACATGGATGTAGTGGATATGATTGCCGTAGCCACTCCTATCACTGCCTGCTGCATCCGTCTGGCCAACCTGATGAATTCGGAAATCATCGGTAAGCCGACCGATGTGCCCTGGGCTTTCATCTTCGAACGGGTAGACATGCTTCCCCGCCATCCGGCACAACTGTACGAAGCAATTGCCTACTTCCTGCTTTTCCTCGTAATGATGTATCTCTATAAGAATTACAGCAAAAAGCTGCATCGCGGTTTCTTCTTCGGACTCTGCCTGACGGCTATTTTCACATTCCGTTTCTTTGTAGAATTCCTCAAAGAGAATCAGGTCAGCTTTGAAAACAATATGAGTCTCAACATGGGACAGTGGTTGAGTATCCCGTTCGTTATCATCGGCGTTTACTTCATGTTCTTTTACGATAGAAAAACGAAGAAAGAAAATAAAGAAGCAATCAAGAAATGAAACATATCATAGACATAAATACCTGGGAACGGAAAGAGAATTACGAATTCTTTCTTGGTTTTCAAAACCCTACAATCTCTATCACTTCTGAAGTAGAGTGTGCCGGAGCAAAAGCACGTGCCAAAGCTGCCGGCGAATCATTCTTCCTCCATTATCTTTATGCGGTACTACGTGCCGTTAATGAAATTCCGGAGTTTCGCTTTCGTATAGATGCAGAAGGCAGAGTGGTCTATTTTGATCATGTGGATATGCTGACTCCCATAAAGGTAAAAGAAAACGGACGCTTCTTCACCATCCGCTTGCCGTGGAACACCGATTTCCAGACTTTCTATACGACAGCAAAAGCAATTATCAATGATATCGATCCTAATGGGAATCCTTATGATATGGAGAAGGTAGGCGGTAAAGATCTGCTCGATGTCATATTGCTAAGCGCCACTCCCGATTTATACTTCACTTCACTGACCTGTACGCAAGAACATCGCCACGGCAGCAATTATCCGTTAATGAACGCCGGGAAGGCAATACTGAAAGAAGGAAAATTAGTGATGCCGATCGCCATGACCATTCATCACGGATTTATAGACGGACATCATCTTTCACTCTTTTATAAAAAGGTAGAAGAGTTCCTGAAATAAAGAGTACTCCTCAATAAACAGACTTGACCATGGCAGACAACTATATAGAAAAACAACGTGAGCAGTATGAAGCCAGAAAAGCCGCTTGGGAAAGGGCTAAAAAATATGGCCGGCCGGTAACAGGTACTACTCAGCAGAATAAACCGGCACCATCGGCCACAGAACAGAAAAAGCGGGTATTCGTTACCGGAGGAGCCGAAGGGATAGGTAGAGCCATTGTAGAAGCATTCTGCCGTGCGGGATATCGGGTAGCATTTTGCGACAGAAACGAAACGGCAGGCCAACAGACTGCAAAAGATACCGGAGCAGTATTCTATCGGGCCGATGTAAGCGACAAAGAGGCCCTTGAACACTGCATGCAACGTATCTTTCTGGTTTGGGGAGACATCGATATTCTTATCAATAACGCAGGTATCAGCGAATTCTCCCCTATCACCGAAACGAGCGTAGAAGATTTTGATAAGATTCTGTCAGTTAACTTACGTCCGGCATTTATCACCTCCCGGCTATTGGCCATTCACCGTAAGTCTCAATCCACTGCCAATCCATTCGGCAGGATCATCAATATCTGTTCAACCCGCTATCTGATGAGCGAGCCGGGAAGTGAAGGATATGCAGCATCCAAAGGCGGTATTTACTCACTGACACATGCGCTGGCACTCTCGCTCTCCGAATGGCATATCACGGTCAATTCCATTGCACCGGGCTGGATACAGAACAATCATTATGAGCAACTCCGGCCGGAAGATCACACACAGCACCCTTCAGGAAGGGTAGGAAAGCCGGAAGATATTGCCCGGATGTGCCTGTTTCTCAGCCAGGAAGAAAATGACTTTATCAATGGTGAGAATATCACAATCGACGGGGGAATGACGAAGAAGATGATTTATATCGAATAACATAATACACCTCCATACTACAACAAATATCTCAGACCTCGAAACGAACGTTTCAGATCTGAGATATTTTGTTCCTGCATCGATGAAAACGATCCGCGTTACTTTACAGTATAGCGTTTCATGCTCAGGGTCCCCCCCGGAATCGTCTTCAAGCTATTCAAATAGATAAAAGCCCTGTATTTACCGTCTTGTGTTTCAACCCACATACCTCCTTTATCTTTGAGATTTATAACATAATTGGGCATATTAGACAAGTCGATCGTTTCAAAATCAATATCATCTATATACGTGCCACTATTAGGTTCATCGGTCAAGTGGGAGTCTATCATTCCAAATTCTTTCCGTATCTTGGCATCTCTATTTACCCCCGACGGTAATACAATATCGGGAAGCCACTGCGGATCGGCAGCCGGTGCGGCAAAAGAGTGTCTGAAAGTGCTTTCACGCTGCCACACATATACAAGATCGATCTTATCGGGATTAGCAGCAGCTTCTGTTTGATTGTAAATTTCCATGTCTGCTATGGAAATATAACAATAATCATCATCAAACTTAAGATTACGCTTCATCTCCATCTTAGCGATGGTATACGGTCCCATTGTCAGGGAAACCGTCTCACCGTTGTCCGCTTTTGCAGAGAAGGTAAAGGCAACCGATTGTCCGCGAGCCGCTTCCGGAATCTTATAATAGTACCTTAACGTGGCCGCGCAAGTATCTACGCAAAATTCTACCTGCGTGATATTATCGTTATTGGTACAAGGATTGCCGACAAGGACAGGCACATCCGCCCCCTCGGCATTCGTGTGGTAGGAATTATTTTCCAGATAAGTGCCTTCCGCACCTTTGATGGTCGCTTCAACCTGAGCCGATACGATTTTTCCCGTATGATAAGGCAAAGCCATAGCGTAAGCAAAATAAATATTTTCGCCAACTACATTCGGCCCCAATGTCCTTTTCAGACAATCGTTTTTTAACAATGTATTATCTTCCTCATTGTCACAAGCTACAAAAGAAAAAGACAAACATAACAAAAGAACGAAACCTACAATTTTATTATATTTTTTCATCATCGTTACATCGTTTATTATTAAAGACCTATTTTAGCGGTTGTACGGATACATATACCGTGTATGTTTTACGGACTTGTCTGTTTCCGGAAATCACCGTGTACCGCTTCGGATTGTCCAAATCCGAAAAATCGGTTATACCCGTGATTTTGGGGTCCAGCTTAGCATCCGTCACCAGAGTGAACTGCGGATACAGGTTTCTCAGATCGGTGCCATAGGCTACCACCACGTCAATCGTGCATTCGTCGTTGTCAATCTCGGCATTGCCAATCCTTACAGACAAGCGATCCGTCCCTAACAAATCAAAGTTGCTGACATAGCATTCCTCTCTTCCGGTTATCAACAGCCCGTCTTCATCAACGGGATTTTCAGTACATCCGCTTAACGACAATATCATTAAAAGAATTAAGAATATATTTTTCCAATATGTTTTCATACCCATCATCTGTTATATAGTTATTATCTGTATGGTTTATTCTGAGTCAAATTCGGATTACGGTTACGTTCCGACTCCGGTATCTGGAAAATATAGCAACGTTCATAAGCCAGATTATTCTGATTCACATAAAATTCGGCAACCTGTGCTCCATACGTATCATACATCTTTACTCCTCTGCCACCGGGTTCGCACCAGACTGTTTCGATCTCTCTCCACCTGCGCGTATCAAATGCACGCTGGCCCTCTCCCAGCAGTTCCACAATTCTCTCCTGCTTTATCGCTTCGAAAAATGCTTCGGGAGTAGATGTCTTACTGGATGCCAACACCGGAAGATTACCTCTGTGACGCACTCTGTTCACCAGCTCTATGGCATAAGGCTGAGGACCGTTTACGGCATTATCCGCCTCAGCATACATTAAAAACACATCGGCAAGACGTATGACAGGCCAATTGAAATCTCCGTCAGCCCGTTCTTCACCGGGATAGTTCCTCACAAACTTCCGGAATACATATCCGGAATTGGTACCATCGGTATTGTAAGACATATAGGTTTCACCATTAATAACTACTTCACTTCCCCACATCTTGTAGATGAAAGGCACCCATCCTGTCACTTTCTTGGACATAAGTCCCTGGCATATTTCATAATCCCACATGATCGACGCTTTCATACGGTAATCCCGGTCCTTATAACTCTCCGGATTCACGGCTGAATTAGGACGGGTACGGGCATCGGGCACAGAAGAGGGATTCAACTTAACCAACGGTACACAGAAGTCACCGGTTATCGTAGACTGATATTTATCGGCAATTTCGAAACGGGGAGATACCCAACATTGTGAGTTTTCAACACTTCGTCCGGCTAAATCCCGCATCAGCTGATCGCCCTGCCCTGTGTTCGTGCCACCGTGATTAAATGCCAGTACAAATTCGGCATCACCGTTTGCCGTAGGCAAAAACAGGTCATAGTAATTGGGCAGCTTGTCGGCTTTTCCCGGCTCGTCACATTCTCCCGGCTCTCCATTTCTGAACAGAGTCAGGCCATAGTCATCAATCACCGTTCTGAAATCTTCGGCTGCCGCCTTATATGCTTTTCGAGCTTCCTCTTCGCTCGGTGTAAACGTATCCAGTTCCGGCCAACCGTAATGGTTCCAGCTTGCCCAATAAAGCAGTACCTTTCCGCGTAAAGCCAATGCGGCAGGTTGTGAAAAACGGCCTTCAACTGTCGCCTTTTCGGGCAATTTCTTAAAAGCATCCAGCAAATCATCCAGGATATGATCCTTTACTTCGGCAAGCGGAGTACGCGGTAAGTTCTCAACCTCCGAATTATCGTATACTCTCCAGTCGATATAAGGCACATCTCCCCACATCATGATCAATCTGAAATAAACCAAAGCCCGCATCAGCTTACATTCACCGATTATGCCTTCCAAGTTCTTGATCGTTTTTTCACTACTTGCATTAGCTATCATCTTCTCGACATTGTCGATTACATAGTTTACACGGTTGATGCCCCCATAGCAATACCTGTACATTTCGGACCATCCGCCGCCGTAGCCTACCGGATTGATTTCCCAAAGCCCCCTGTAAGCTCTTCCGTCGCGTCCTTTATCGCTCAGGAAAGAGTTACCGCGCACTCTGACAAATTCTCCCATTCCGTCGAGATAGTAGTCCCGGTTAAGCCAGCGTATGTCGGATACCAGCCCGTTCAATGCTGATTCGGCATCGGACTCTGTTTTCCAATAATTAGTAGCCGGCAGATCCACCGTAGGTTCTTGATTCAACAAGTCGGCACAGGAACTGAATAGCATCATCATCCCGGCAATCAAACCTATATATTTAATATAAACTCTTTTCATAATTTCCGCTTTTCATTTATTAAAAACTCAGATTAACGCCAATAGAATAAGATTTGGTGATAGGATACAAATCTTGTGAGTTAGCCGATTTTTCCGGATCGAGTCCTTTATAACCGGTAATAGTCAGCAGATTTTCCGCCGTTCCATAAATCCGGAGATTCTCTATGAAACACTTTCTCGTCCATTTTTTCGGAAAGGTATAACCGATCATGAGGTTCTTCATTCTTAAATAAGTCATATTCTGCAACCAGAAATCAGTTTCCGTCTTGTTAGTCACCAATCCTCCCAAACGCGGCCACTCTCCTCCTCTGTTCTCCCACGACCAAGGCTTATTCCATTGATCCCAATTGGAGGTATAACGCTTGTCCGGCAGGTTGATTTCCGTATATTTGTTGTTCCAGAAGTCTTTACGACCAGCCGATCCTTGAAACAGTAAAGATACATCGATACCTTTCCATCCCATCTGAAGGTTCAAGGCGAAGTTGGTAGTCGGCATATCGCGCTGGAAGTTTGTATAGGCCACTTTGTCATTGCCATCAATGCGTCCGTCGCCATTGGTATCCAGACGGATCACATCTCCCGGAGCCACTCCTTGAGGGGTAGCGTTATAGGAATCGGTCCAGGTTTGAGCCAATCCGCGATCCGGCTGGCTGTATACAAAATGATAAGGCATATCTATGTAAACATATCCTTTATCCAGGAACTCCCCCCACTTCTCAAGGTTCGTACGGTTATAAGAGATATTGAAATTGGCAGAATAAGTAAAGTCTGCAATCCGGTCTCTCCAGGTTAAGTTCGCTTCGAATCCCCGGTTACGGAGCGTCCCCAGATTTGCCATAGGCGCTTCATAAGCACCGGTCAGCAGAATGGACATCTGCGACTTTTGCAACATACCGGTCGTCAGACGGTCGTAATAATCAAATTCCGCAGCGAGTTTTCCATCGAAAAACATCAGGTCCAGTCCTAGGTTGAATACTCCCGTAGATTCCCAAGTCAGATCCGGGTTCAACATTTTAGAATACACAAAACCTTTGGCAATCGAACCGTCCAGCATATAGTTATTCTGATAAAGCACCTCTTGCTGCTGGTATCTGCCAATACCGCTATTGTTACCCAGCTTACCGTAAGAAGCACGGAGTTTTCCGCTTGCCAGCCATTTCCCTATATAAGGCTTCACAAACGACTCTTCGCTAAACCTCCAGCCCAAAGCTGCCGACGGGAAAAAGCCGTACTGGTGTCCCGGCTGAAACTTAGACGAACCATCGACACGGAAATTAAGTTCCAGCAAATATTTGCCGTAAGCAGAATAATTGATACGTCCGATATAAGAACGGAGTCCTTCTGCCGAAGAATTACCGGAAGTAGACTGTGTTCCGGACAAGGCAGCATCTATTTCGGAGAGTGACGGATGAATTCTGTCCTGCCTATAGGACATCTGATAACGGTCGTGCCAGTATTCCTCGCTATATACGAACATGGCATTCAAATCATGGTGTGTAGCAAAAACCGTGTGATAATTCAAACGGGCATTCAACAGAGTTTTGTAACCGGTGCTCGTCTGGTTTGTAACTCCGGCATTCTCCGTAACATATTCCCTGATACCATACGAGTTCGTCTGGAAATTGTAAGAACGGTTGGGGATGTCCGCTTCCTTATAAAATTGGTTATAATACTTCAAACCATAATCCACGCGGGCTACCAGACCCTTTACGGGTTCCCAGTCGAGATAGAAAGAAGCATTCAACTCCTGTCTGTCTTTCTTCTTCAACTGATTTGTGAAAAAGCTCAACGGATTGAAAGCCTGTGGATCTTCTCCATACGCCATTACACCGCCATAAACATCCAGAACCGGATCATAAGGATAGATACCGGCAATCGCGCTCTGCATATCCAGGTTAGAATCGCTCGTGAAACCATTGTCCAAGGCATAAGTGAAATTACTCCAGTTCCCGTCAAAACGGAATCCGGTATTCACATTTTTCATCACCTTATAGTCAAAGTTAAAACGGGCGTTATAGCGGTCGTAGTCATTATTTATCTGTAATCCTTCCTGCTTCATATATCCCACAGATGCGTAAAAGTTCGATTTCTCGCTTCCACCCGTTGCCGATACATTATAATTTTGAATGGAACCCGTTCGCATGATGTAATCCCACCAGTCCGTGTTCGGATACCGCTTGTCGTCAATCATTCCCAATGCCAGCCATTGGTCGATCGTTCCATCCTTAAAATTCTGATTTTCTCCATTCTTGCCGGGATTGGTCGAAGAGGAGATTTGCTGTAAAGTCAAAGCGCGTGGATAATTGGATATAAAATCGTAAGTATTCGTCGGCTTTTCCCATCCATACGATCCGGAGAAGGTTATTTGCGTCTTTTCCAAACCTTTACCCGATTTGGTTTTAACAAGTATTACACCGTTGGCTGCACGAGAACCGTAAACGGAAGAAGCCGTTGCATCCTTCAAGACGGTTATACTTTCTATATCATTCATATTTAGCCGGTTAATATCGGCATCCGGCATGTCGTCCACCACGATCAGCGGATCGGCACTATTGATCGTTCCTAAACCACGAATCAACAGTTTGGCAGAATTATTTCCCGCCATACCCGAGCTCTGGCTCACGGACAGTCCCGGCATCAACCCCTGCAAAGCGGAAGAGACATTGGCAACCGAACGGCCGGCAAGGGATTCGTCAACGGAAATTGCAGCTACGGCTCCCGTCAGATTGACTTTCTTCTGGCTACCATATCCCACAATGACAACTTGATCCATCAATACGGATTCCTCTTCCAGAGAAATATTAATCACGCTTTGACTTCCCACCTTGACTTCTTTTCTTTTATAGCCTACATAAGAGAAGGAAAGAACAGCATTATTATCGGGAACCTGAATGGAATATCTTCCATCGACATCAGTGATGGTTCCAGCAGTAGTATTTTTAATCATAACCCCTACACCTATCAGAGGTTCTCCGTTGGGATCGAGCACTTCACCTTTTATAATGCGCGACTGAGCACATAATGCAGGACTTAGAGCACATAAGAAAAATAAAACACCAATGATCCGCCTTTTTATATTTTCGTCTTTTGAAATCATACAATTATCAGTATTAGATTCTTTTTTAAATAAATCACAAGCTCTCCGACCCGGAAGATTATCATCTATCACAAGTGCAGTTTATTGAATTCATCGTTTCTTCTACATGTCCTCCTTTCTTTTGTTGACAAACTAAGTTTTCTTTTACCTGTTTACAAAAGTAGCTTCCTCGAAGCTTGTTCCATAGAAGAATATTTCATATTTATAGAAGGATATAATAATCTTAGTTTAGTGGGGTTGAATTTCAGAAAAATAAATGGTTAAAACAATATTCTTCTATAAAAAAATAAGATTATTACATCCCCAAAATGATCTTTTCCATTACTTTGCCCACACCAAAAGGGAACAAATCGTTAAACTCTAAAATTTTAAGATTATGAGAAAGATTACTTATTTTATTGCAGCCTTGGCATTATTAGGCAGTACACAATTTGCAAATGCACAAGAACCGACAACGGCCGCTCCTACTCCGACTTACCCGGAAGCAGACGTCATTTCGTTCTATGGAAAGACTTACGAACCGGCATCAGATCACAAACTGATCCTACGTACAAACTGGGGACTTAGTCCGGATAATTTCGTAGACGATTATATTAATAAGGATGCGGTTCTGCACATGATTAACTTGGAATGGTCCTCATTCTATACCAATGCCGGCGCCACCGTTACCGATTATGACTATCTGCATTTCGATTTCTGGCCGGATCAGGATTGCCAGTTCGTGGTAGGCGTAACCTGGAATTACCCGGCAATGGCAGATGCTTACAGCGAAATATTCGACTTGAAAGCCAATCAATGGAATTCTATCGATCTTCCTATCGAAAACTTCGACTGGACTGCGGAGAATAAGAATTATGTGATCAACGGCTTAAGACTCGGCAGCAGAGACGGTATATACGAACCACTCTCCAAGCAATATGCACCTAATATTTATGTATCCAACATATTCGCTTATAAAGGTTCGCCCACAGGAATCAAGTCTGCTAAAGCCAACGACGGTTTAAACATCTATCCTACTGCCGTAACAGACTATATTACGATCGATTCCGAAGAAGCAGTTCAGTCGGCCAACCTGTATGCCATCAGCGGTCAATTGGCCGGCAGCTACAACATGGCAGGAGAGAATCAAATCAACCTATCGGCCCTGCAATCGGGTTCATACATTATTTCCGTGAAGTTGGTTAGTGGAAAAACAGTAAGCAAACACATTATAAAACTGTAAAAAAGACCAGTTTCCATCATTACCTAAAATATCCCGGGATTCAAGCAGTTTCGGGATATTTTCATTTTTAATCTCATCATTATTTAATAAAAACGCTTATGAAAAACCTCATCACCACCACCATTTTTTTATGTTGTACCCTCCTCCTGCCTTCGTGTCAGAACGACGACTGGAAAGAGGAAGTAGAAAAATTGCGCAACGAGCTAAACGTCCAGAAACAGCTGCTCGAAGCATCTCAAAACAATATCTACATCACCCATGTAGCCACTACGGACGATGGTTACACAATCACCCTCTCCGATGGGAGCACCGTTGTGCTGCAAAACGGAATCGACGGCACCGACGGAAGCCAAATTACAAATATCTCGGCCAATGGCGATCAAATGACTTTCAGTTTCAGTGACGGTACACAGATCACGCTGGCCGTCAATAAGTCCGACGTAAATGAAATATGCCTGCCCAGTTATCTGTACATGCTGTCGAATACCAGAAATGACATTTTTGTAGAACCGTTCATAAAAAGATGGTATCCGTTCGATTATAGTGTCCTATTCAATGGAGACTTCTACTCACGCCGGTTGGAACGGGTAGTATCGGTAGACAAACCGGAAAATGACAAGAAAATCATTGCCAACTTATACGAACTCAAAAACTTCACCAGAGTGGCGACTCACTCTTCCAGAATCAGACTGGGAATAAAAGGTACCGGTAATTCCGAAGTCGTGGCACAAATCATCGGCGACAGCTATACACAAGGTGCCTTTTACAAAGATGCGTTATTGCGAAAAGGATATGTACCGAACCTCAAGCTCGTAGGATTAAGAGACGTAAAGGTTGAAACGGAAGACGATCCGCAGTACACAACCGGGCAATACGACGAAGGACGCAACGGCGCCTGCATGAGCTGGTACTTTGAGGTATTCACGGGAAACAACCGCTATCACGGTTTCATGCATCCGGATGGGGATTTCCGTTATTGGGGATCGACCGAATTCTGGCAGCTCTGTTTCCTTGTAGAGAAGGGAGAAAGACCCAACCTGGAAGCCACCAACGGTAAATATGGAAGTTGCCTGTATAAGTTCAACGAAGACGGGTATCTTAAGTCGCCCGCAAAAGGGGACATACTATATGACAACGCTAAAAGATCATTCGTCATGTACGATGGCAGCCAATGGGGCAATGTTCAGAAAGATGATTTCACATGGAATTTCGACTATGGCAAATACCTTGCCATGTGGAACATTACCCCTCCCCAGTTCTTAGCGGAAATGCTCGGTCTGAACGATTTCAGAAACAACATCAACGCCGACTTCTCCACTTTCGACAAACAACTGAGAATAGTGAAAGAGTCGTATCTGAAAGCGGTGCCCAACGGCAAGTTTGTGATACTGATCCCTTGCAGCACCTGCGGTACGATGGACAACAAAGACGGGAACTTCACCGTCATGCAAAACTTTGCCATGTGGCGTTTCCGGAAATACCTGATCGACAATTTCGATAAAAAGGAATCCGAAGGGTATTATCTGGTAGACATCGGTATCACGATAGACAACGAAGACGGCTATTACTATGACGAAGAGGGCATGCAGATCTATCAGCCTCATCCCTACAAAAATTATCCTACGATGGGGATTCCACTGGCTGCCTTTATTCAATATCATCGATAAAACGGTTCAACTTCAACTCAAAACAAGTCACGAATCTATTTTTCGACAGAAGAACAAAAGAACATATTTCCTGCATAGCCTTTATAGGCGGTTTATTTGTTCTTTTGTTCTTCTGTCGAAAAAATAATAAGTCGTTCCTATCTCTATCAATCTTTCAGTACAAAAGAGACGCAGCACCTTTTCAATAAGATGCTGCGTCTCTTTTGTCTATCTGTCAAGTATGGAAATACAGCCGTTGCCCGGCTGTATTTCATTTCATCATCAATTACATTTTCACAATCTTACGGTTCACCACATTACCGTCTTCCAAGCGGACAGTTACTAAGTAAGTACCCTTGCCCAATGCTTCGAGGTTCAATTCGATGTTAGTGCCCTTTTCATTTCGCTCGCTTACTTTCTGGCCTATCATATTGAAGACAATCACCTGTTCGATTCCGCTTTCAGAAGTAATCTTCAAGTTATCTTTCACCGGATTGGGATAGAGTACGATGGCATTGCCGTCAGCATTGGTTTCCACCAGGGAAGAAGGAATACTGGTATCAAAATCCTTGATATATTTCTCCATAACCTTCATGGTAGATTTCTCTGTACAATAATCCTTGGCAGGTTGTACAGTCAGCGTATAAGCATCGTACATCGATCCACCGCACCAATAAGTAGAGGTAAGCTGTTTCTCTTTCAGATAAGCAAATACATCATCGATCAAGTCCATATATCTCTCGTCACCTTGCGCATGTCCATTATAAGGAACTCCGTATTCGCCCAACATACCTTTTTTGTTGTTCTTTTCTAACCAGGCAATAAAAGGATCGATACGTTGTTTGTAGATCTCTACATTTCCGCCAATCTCCTGATCGTAAGAATTTTTATAGGTACCCGTATTGTTCTTGTCAAAGTAGGTATGTGCCTGATAAACGATCTTATTGACCGGATCGACCAGATCTTTCAGTATGTCGCTTGAACCTTCCCAACCGGCAGCACTGGCATAATTCTTACCTTCGATTACTATTTGTGCTTTTGTATCCACCTCACGAATCGCATGAATGGCAGCCTGATAATTATCAAACAGCGTATTGATGTTAATGCCTTTGGGCTCGTTCATCAGGTCGTATCCCCAGATATTCGTATAATCTTTAAATTCAGTAGCAATCTTCTTCCACAGGTCGGCAAAATGCTCTTTGGTCAACACCACTTCATCCATTGCTTCCCAATCTCCCCAGGTGTTTTTGGCAGAGTCCCATACCTTGCGTCCGGCAACTCCATATTCATACAATACACCGTCAATATTCCGTTCGCAGTAGTCGTGCATATCCAGCATAACCCACATACCTAATCTTTCCGCTTCTTTCACAACAGCGGCCAACGCCTTGATATCCGACGTATTACCGGCATCATAATCCAGTTCTCCTCCAACTTCGTGTTGCAAACGCGGAGCACGGAACGGGATACGGAGCAAACGTATGCCTTTCGCCTTGAAATAATACAAATCCTCAAACTTAGGATACAAGTAATCGTGTCCGAATGTGCCCGGATTACTTCCACCGGAAGCAGAAGCTAAATTCACTCCCAGATAGGCCTGTTCCATCGGCGGCAGAGTGCCCGGTGTGGAATCCTGAATCTTCTGATCGCACTCGTCCACATATGGCTCGGTTACTTGACCCGGACGGATAGGATCGCCCTTATAACCAAAAATATTATCTACGTAAATATCCTGGGTAGGATAACCGCCCACTTTCAAACGGATCACATATACACGGCTCAAATCGATCTTGTTTTTGAAATAATCCATCCCGAAACTGACGGAAGTCCATTCGCCTTGCTTCACTTCCAACAAAGGAGCTTGTGCCACCTTATTATCCTTGTCGTTGATCCAGATACAAACGCTAACCGGTTTGTTGTTTTCATCCAAAGCGCCATTCTGATATATGCTTAAGTGCAAATAGTCCATTTGGGATAAATCCATCACGTCACTGTTCTTATGCACTTTGAACGGGAAGAGATCCCACGACGTAAGTTTTAATGTTTGGTTACCTGCTACAATTTCTACAAATTCATCTTTCTGCTTCGCATTTTGCCCCCAGTTTCCGGCACTTACTATGCCAAATTCATCTTGGTATCCCGGCTCTTCGTACTGTTCGCAGAAAATAGAAATAACATCGGACTTATCTTTGGTAAGAACAGGAACAGTAGTAGGATCGGGAACCGGTTTCGGATCGTCCGATTCACTCTTGTAAGCATAAACGTTGTCTACATACAACAGCTTACCGGTCGAGCCTTTACCACCACGGCGGAATCTGATCATATTGGCAGCTCCCGTCCACTTGCTGAGAGGTATATCGATGGAGATCCATTGTCCATGCCATCCTTTGTCCGTAATATTCAGCCAGATACCGGCATCATTACCGTTTCCTCCAAAATCCGTCAGGGCAAAATCAAATTCACCGATTCCCTGATCATTGCCCGGAGAAAATATATCCAGATGCAGCATGTCCACTCCCGAAAGATTCGGTGAGCCGATGGAAACATTCGCCTTACTTCCATTCACGATGTTATCGATCTTGAATACCTGATCCTCCGTATCATTAATGGTAATGAGGGATTTCACTGTTTTCTGATCGCCATAATCGCTTTGTGCATAATCGAACTTACCGTCGCCATAGTGATCGCTGAAGAAGTTGAATACATTGGCGGCAGCTACCTTCGGTGTCGGAGCGGAGATCAAAGGAACATCCGTAGTCAGGTTGGCATTGCCATTGGCCACAATCTTCACATCCGACTCCGGTTCAACCGCTTTACCGTATGCATAAACATTGTCCACATAGACAATTGTGCCGGGTGCTCCCTGTTTTCCTCTTGCAATTCGTAACACATTGATTTCGGCCAGGTTCAATCCTCCGTTTTTAAATGTGCTCATCGGTATGTCTATCGAAATCCACTGGTCGTACTCCTGCTTCGTATCAAAGTTGTACCACACATTGCAAGATACTGTCTTGCTCCAACCGCTTACCAGATAAAAGCTAAACTCGCCTATTCCGTTTTCGGAAGGAGAATATACATCCATATGAAGATACTCCATATCGCTCAAATTACATGTACCCAAGGCTATCTGGGCATTGTGCTGCAAAGAACCGGTGGACAGACCTTCTATTTTAAGCACCTCGTCCGCAGCTCCGAAAGGAGTAACAATCGTTTTGGTAGTCAAAAATTTATCGCTATTCCAGTCATCATAGTCTATCTGGAACTTTCCGAACTTCTCCGGATAAGCGTCACTGAACATTGCCTTCACATCATTCGCCGCCCGTGTTGGCGTCGGTGCCGGGCTAACCGGTTGGGCCAGCATCATTTGCCATCCACATAGCATGGTTGCCAGGACAAATGCAATCCTTTTTGTTTTTTTCTCCATAATACTTAATTTTAGTTTACAATCTATTATTGAGTTCTCAAATATTTCATCAATACTTTCATCTGCGGTTTGTCTTTCCGGTAATCGTTCTCCGGATGAACGGAAAGAATATACCTGTTCCATCTGGCACCGGCCGCCCAATAGGTACCGTTCACGCCTTCCGCACTAAGATAAGCCAGGAAATTGTCCAGACATTCCAGCCAGCGCTCATCGTCTGCCGGAACTCCGTATTCACCGACAAGCCCGCGAAAATCATTCTCTTTCAGCCACTCCACAAAAGGCCGCATACGCTCCACGCCAATGTACGGATGTGCTTTTTCTTCCTCATACGAACGGCGGTAAATGCCCGATCCGTCTTCATCAAAGTAGCAATGCGCTTCGAATATCAGATTGCGTGACGGGTCGCGCAAGTTCTTCAAATCATCACTGACCAGTTTCCAGCGTTCGGCAGAACTCCAATGATTACCACCCACCACAATGGCATTCTTCGCATCATTTTTGCGAATGGAGTCGATGGCTGCCTGTGCAATCCCTACCCACGGAGTAGAAGCCAGCATATCATGCGGTTCGTTGATCAGGCCGTAACCGTACAGGCCTTTGCAGTCTTTCAATTCTCTGGAGATCGATCCCCAAGCCGATGCAAAATGATCGATCGAAAGGCTGTCGCCTATGATGCGGTCCTTACCATCGTCCTTACGCCGGCCGTAATTGTGCATATCGATCAATATCTGCATGTCGCGCTTATCTGCTTCGGCCAATAAGAATTTGATATAATCCATCTCTTCCCGGTTCAATTCTCCGTATAACTTACGCTGTATGCGTTCCCATTTGAAAGGTAATCGAATCAAAGTGAGTCCTTTGGACTTCCAGTAGTCCAGCTCGTCCGTAGTCGGGTAGTGATAATCTTTATTAAAGCGCCCCACTCCCTCCATCTTTTTGTGGAAGAACTCCGCCCCTGCCAGATTCACCCCGAACGGTTGCGGCTCTCTTCTGCTTGCTTCAAAAGGAGAGATGCTCCACTGTCCCGGTTTATCCGTCAAGTGATAGACAATCGTAGCGCCTTCCGCAATCTCGGCATGGCGTATCCATGTCCGGTCCAGCAGTTTTCCGTTCAGACTGACAGACTCTATATAATTGGCTTCGGGAGTCGACTTAACGGTTTTAATATCTATTTTCTTGCCATTCTCCATTGTCAGCGTCACCTCCGAAAAAGCCGGAGGAAGCAAATAGTAGAAATCCTGTCCGGCATTGGGAAAGAAACCGATCGATGTAAAGATGTACCATGCCCCCATTGCTCCGCTATCTTCATTCTCCGGATAACCGGTAGCCCGGGAGAAGTGGTTTTTCCGGATAAAATCTACATATTTGGCGGTTTGACCGGGACGGTCGCAGTGGCTGAAGATAAAGGGAGACAGGAATCCCGGTTCATTGTCCAGTTCGATCAACTCTTTTTCGAATCCATAAGTAAGCCTGTCTGCCATCGCCTCTTTCCCTCCGCAAAGACGGATCAGACGACTGAACTGATGAGGAGCGAACAATGTGTACACCCAAGAATTACCTTCGTAGAAATATTCCACCCACGGACCGTAGCGCAACGCCGGATCGATACCGATCCATTCGCCGTTCTCTTTGCGCGGACCGACAAAGCCATTGAAACCATGACTTTCCAGATTCGGATTAAACAAATTCACCCACTGTTGGGAACGGTTTTCCAGATAGTCCGCCGTCTCATCATCCTTCATTATCCTTGCAATACGTGCACCGCAATCGTCATTGTAGGCATACTCCATAGTGTAGCTGCAACTCATCCTTGCTCCCGTTTCAGGAATCCATCCCTTTTTCAGGTAAAGGCTGTCACGGGCATGAAACGCATTCCATTTCACCAGTTCATACGCCTTCTGGCGGTCGAATCCTTTCAGGTTTTTCACGAAAGCATCGGCTATGATATTGTCCACGTCATCTCCGCCCTGTTTCATCTCCCATTCCAGAGAGCTGGTAAAGGTCGGAGTACACTCTCCGTCGTGAGCGAAACGGTCTATAAAAGAATTCACCGTTTTTGCCACGAAACTCTCATTGACAAGCATCATCAAAGGATACTTGGTGCGCCATGTATCCCACACGCAGAAATGATCGTCAAGATGAGGTTGTCCGCTCGTCCAACGGGGATTGTCGCCCGTACGATCGCGGGGCATCACAAAACTATGATACATGGCTGTATAGAACAGACGCTGCTCTTCTTGGGTTCCCCCTTTTACATCGATAGTGGCAAACACATCCTCCCAAGCAGATTTCGCCACACGCTTCACCTCGTCGAAGCTACGCGCACCGATCTCCTGTTCCAGATATTTACATGCATTCTCCACACTTCTGAGTGAAACGCCGATGCCCAGATGGACAGTTTCAGCCTCTTCCGGCAAACTCAAACGGGCATACAGAGCCTTCGTCCCCTTATCGGTGACTTTCACCTCCTTCAATTTCACATCCGGACGCATGGCAAAAAACACTTTGTAGGGAGCAGCGCTTCCGAAACCTCCGGCGTATTCGCCCCAACCGGTCAGCAAGCCCGATGCCTTGTCGTATTCGATATTCCCTCCCAGAAAAGTACCTTTCACTATGGGGACAATGTGCTGCGGAATGTTGTGTTTCATATCCAAAAGGATATTCTTGTTACCGGATTTCGGATAGGTGAAGCGGTAGTACACACTGTGGTGAGTGGGGGTTATTTCGGTTTTTATCTTATAGCGGTCCAAATTTACCTTATAATAATAGGGCGTAGCCACTTCATCGGACTTAGGAGAGTCGTGTTCCGTCTCGCCGGGTTTGAAACCGACCTGCGGAGAGATAAACACCTGTCCGTAGCGTCCCCACCCAATGCCGGAAACATGCAGCTGTCCGAATCCGCGAATCACATCGTTTTCATCGTATCCGTTGTGACCGCCGTTGGGAGTTTGCGGCGCCGGGTTCACAGAGCCATGCGGCAACTGAGGGCCAATTACACAATTACTGCTGTTCTTTACCCCCATGAACATATCTACCAGAGATACCTTATCCGGATTTCCGGCGAAAAGACAAGTGGGAATAATTATTAATAAGATGAGTAAAGGGTGACTTTTCATTGTATTCACAGATTCTTTAATTAAACAATTTAGCTTTCTTGACAGAAGCAAAATAAGCCCAAAAAAGAATCCGCTTATGCAAAAATATAATCTATGTATACCAAAATATGACAAGAACAATATTTTGGTATACATAAATTAGATTCAGTTGCAAAAACTACGGAAAAAGTTATTTCTGATTGTCCACCAACTCTTCCCAACCGTATGTTCTTTATCGTAATAGATATAATAACGCTTAGGAGACTTCACCTGATTGTAGCCGGAAAAATTGATATGGGGAGGGCAAATATTATCTTGCAACCCTACGCCCATGATGATGGGACACGTAATACGCGGTGCCAGATTCTTACTGTCGAAATAGGAAAGCAACCGGTATATTTCGTCCCAACTACTCTCCTCATGGCTACGCAGATACTCTTCGAACACACTACGCGGCCAGGGTGCGATCTTAAAATAATCCTCAAAATCCGACAGGAAAGGGATGTAAGGTGCTGCCGCACAGATGCGTCTATCCAGTGCACAGGCTGCCAGCGTAAAAGCTCCGCCCTGACTTCCGCCTTCGGCAAAAATCTTCTCCGTGTCCACCTCCGGACGTGAACACAGGAAGTCGATCCCACGCACCAAATCCATAAATGCCCCCCGATAATAGTATTGTGATTTATCTTCCAGCCCGTGTACGATCCATTTGCCATAGGTGTTGACAGGAAGCTGAATGCCTTGCCCTCTGGTGGAAAGGATAAACTCGCAAAAGCCGGGCAGATTATCCGGACGAGGAAAACCACCCCCGGAACCATAGCCCAGAAAAGAGATGACAGACGGAAACTTGCCCTTTTGCTTGGGAACGGCGTAATACCCTTCGATACGGACATTTCCTAACGAATACATTTCCACCCGGTAGATGTTTTTGGCTCCTTGTGACTTCTCTTCCAGTAAAGTCATGCGGTAATCGGGAACAACTTCGGAAAGCTCTTTCAGCGTAGTTTCCCAGAACTGGTCGAAATCGGGTTCGACATCGACGGGAGAAATAATCTGTTCCGGGCAATATCCCATATTAAATTTCAGAAAATCGCTTTTTACACCTTGTTGTTCTCCATACAAAGTAATCCGGTAAAAACCCGGAGCCGGCGGAACGAAAGAGACGGGTTGCTCAAAATCTCCTTTCACCCGGTACACAAAAGAGTCTACCGGGAGATAGGTATCCGTCGTCACGCTGCAAACGAGATTAAACTCCCCTCCCGCCGCAAGCGGTTGTTTCGGACGTACACGGAAATCGATTGTCTCTGTATTTTCGAATACCCAGTCGCTATCGTCACAACGAATATCCAGCATCAGATCGTCCATCGGAGTTATGGATTGCAGGAGTATATTTTCTGTCTTCAACCCTCCTGCACCACCGTTGTCGTACACCCGGATGGCAATGAGATTCTCTTCACCGAATCGCAACAGTCCCGGGCTGATCTTGTATTTACGCATACCGCCATAAATAACTTTATATTCCGGTGGAAACTCTCCCATCCTACCGACAGAGACCCCGTTGACAAAAACCTCATCCACGTCATCGGCAAATTCATATCTTATATATAAACCTCCGGCATTCGTTACGATCGGTTTCCAATCCTCGGAAATCATGAAATGCTGCCTGTACCAACCATAACCGTCATAGCCGTCATAACCCTGTTCTTCCCAGTATTGCCTGGAAGAGATAGTGCCCCATTGGTTATCGTCGAATTCCGTAGTGGCCCATGCGGATGAATCGCCCGTCGAGAATTTCCATTGCTCATTCAAGGTGAGCATAAAGTGAGTCTCCGCACCCACAGCATATGCAAACAGGGTTTGCAACACACAAATAAATAGGATAACCCGATGTCTCATTTTTATAAAGTTATAAAGCCTCTCCCCAACCCTCTCCGTGGGAGAGGGAGCTAAAGTTAGTTCTGTTAATCAATTGTTTACAAGTCATTTTTGCTCCCTCTCCCACGGAGAGGGTTGGGGAGAGGCTGTCATTTCAAAAAAAGCAGATTCAAGATAAAGTGATACAATGAACTTATTATCTTGAATCTGCATAAAAAAAACAATACCTCTTTTATTTATTATCCATTCAAATTTTTCTTTATTCTGATTCTACCGGCTTGTACAAGGGACAAGACACGGAGACTTCTTTTACTTCACTACTACCTTTTGGCAATCCATAATATAAATACCTTTATCCAATCCATTGACAAAATTACTGCCCTGGCTCAGTTCAACCATCTTCACCAAACGGCCATCCAATGCATACAAACCTATCATCTGCGCCTTGCCCGTCTTAATTTCGACAGAACCGTTATGGGAGATAATCGTCAACCGGCCGGTATCTTCCGTCGAACCCAATCCGGTAGGGTTATCGTCACCATGGACGATTGTCAACAGTTCATCAACAGTTGCCTGCATGTAAGCATGAAAAGCAGAAACTCCCGCAGCTTCCGGATTTCCATCGGCTACTTTTACGAAAGCAGTCCCCACATCGTTCATCAAATGGAGTCCTACGACAGCATCTCCTTCTACCGCACGGTAACCGGCATGGAATGCGTAACCATTTTCCGGAACTACCGGAGCTGGTTCTGCCGTAACGCTCATCTGTACATCTGTTGCCGTAAAGGTCTTAACCTCCGAATTACTTGTTTTAGCCAAATAGGGAACATTGGCTTCGATGGCGGATGTTCCCGTAAAGATGACTTTCTCACCATCGGCACCCGTAAACTCTTCTACGGTTACATCTCCCTTATCCGCACTGAAAGGCAAGCAGATGGTAGACCAAACATCAGCAGTAAAGTTATGGGAGTAGGAGATCCGGTCGGCCGTAAATAATCTCACGTTATTGAAATCGGAACCTTCCGTCAGAAGTATATTGGCTGCTCTACCCTCTTCGTTATCAAATACAACCACGTTATCAACGCCCTCTGCGATAACAACATCCGGATTCACATAAACCAGGCAGTTCGGATTTAAACCTTCCATTTCGGGAAGTTCCGTCAGGCCGGCCACTCCGGTAAGGTCAATCGTAGTAATCCTAACGGCTTGTTCTTCGATAATCGTACGGAACGTTTCCGGATTCCAGTCTCCCTCCAGAATAAGATCGACAGCCGTTCCTTTATTTTCAAGAGGAATAACCACAATCTCTTCGATCTCGAAGGACGTCGATTGTACTTCAGAAGTAAGTACATCCCCTAAATATTCTGACTCGTACCATACTTTCAGCGTATGTATTCCCGCCGGCAAAGTTGTTCCTTCGAAAAGATCCGCTTCACTAACCGTCCACTCGGTCGTTTTATTATAATTATCGTCTCTGACCACCTCACCGTTTGTCAAAGGGAAAGAGGCAGCAGGCAATTCGTCTATCTGCCAACACAATTTCACGGTGGCGATGCTTGTATCAAATGCCGGATCATAAGAGTCTTTGCCGCCATTGGCATAATATCCTTTCAGGAATGTAATCACAGAACCATTCAGCAACAATTCATCGACTATTCCCAAATTCTCCGGAATACTTTCTCCATTCACCGTAAACAAGGGAGTTTGCAGTTCATCAACCAATTTGCCGACCTCCAGACTCAACTTCTTATAGTCATACGCCAACAGAAAACGCCCTCCGAGCCACCAGCCGCCATTGGGCAGAAAAGCGTATGCTTCGTTAGATTTCCATTTGGCCGGTATCACATCTTCCATAAAATCCTGCGTTTTGCTCCAACGCCCGATAGGGCTGAGTTTATACTCCCACCGTCTGCTGGTTTCACCTCTATCCACTACGTATCTCGTCACTCCGTCTTCGCCCGGCAACGGCAGCTCCGTTCCGTCCAGATATAGCGGTTGTGCATCGCAGATGAACATAGTTCTGTACCACGGAGCATCCGCCGTTCCTGTATTCAGTTTCTTTGCATAAAAAGTGACATCCCGGTCTTCGGCCAGTTCAAAGAGTCTGGGTTCATCGGCAATAACCGGTCCTACACTTCCCTTAACGGCATCATTGCCTGAACCGTTCACTTTTCCTCCATAAATAACAGAGTAAGCATAGGTATAAATACCAACCTCCATGTTTTTATTCACAATCTGCTCTTTCTTCAAAGGAACCGTAATGGAATATATGCCATCCTCCCCTTTTACCAGTTTATGGTTGGTGTTATCATAATAAGTATGGGAATAATCCGGCCGGATGGAATCCTGAGAAAATCCGGCGTGAAGATAGAGATCCGCATCAATATTAGTCGGATCGTTCAGGGGGTCGGTTTCTTGCCCCAAAAGGGGAGCAGCTCCGACAATAAGTAATGCAATCAAAGTAGAAAACTGTTTTTTCATAATACAATATTTTTAAGTTTAAACAATCTGTTCTGCACAAAAGTAGCCCGACAAGCGATAAACAAATACAACAATATTATTTATTACTACCAAAATCCTGTTTACATAGCAATAGTGACCTGTTTCTGCGTAGCTTGTGGGCTACTTTTCAACAATATCACGCCCAGCCTGCATTTTTTTGTAACGTGTCAGCGCTTCAATGTAATAATAGTCAGCATAATTAATGGATGCGTCGACCTCATACCCTCCCGGTAAATTGCCCGTGCAATGGAGCAGGAAAGACGGTTTTTTGATGCCACTCTGGTAAGCATCAGACGACAGACTGAGCAGCATATTAACAGCCGCATCTCTATACTCTTCGGCTTTCTCCGTATTATCTTCCAATTGCACCAGCTCCAGCAATCCGGAAGCTACAATGGCCGCTGCAGATGCGTCTCTCGGAGCGTCCGGGATAGCCGGATCGTCGAAATCCCAATACGGAACATAATCTTCCGGCAAACGTTTGAGGTATATATCCGTTATTTTCTCGGCAAAACGGAGGTATTCCTTATCACCGGTTTCCCTGTAAACCAACGTATACCCATAAATGGCCCATGCCTGTCCGCGCGCCCACAGGGAGCTATCACTATATCCTTGATTCGTAACGCCTTTCAAGAACCTCCCGTCGATGGTATCGTACACCGCTACATGGTAGCAAGAACCGTCGGGACGAAACTGATTCTCTTTTGTCACCTTTGCATGGCTCACCGCCATGCCATAGTATTCCCTGTTGCCGCCATTCTTGGCCGCCCAAAACAGCAGTTCAAGATTCATCATGTTGTCCATGATGGTATTGTGTGGCCAGTTCATCTCCGTCACCATACCCGGCCACGAGAGGATTGTCCCCACCCGGGGGTCATAAAATCCGGCCAGTTTATCGGCACCTTTCAGCAATACCTGCTTGTATTTGTCGTCCTTTGTCAGTCGATAGGCATTGCCAAAGCTGCAATAAAACTGGAATCCCAGATCATGGTCGCCCGGATGCTCCGGATCGAGCAAAGGCACAAGCGATTCCGTATAGTGAATGGCTGCTTTCCTGATCTCTTCATTTTGGGTGTTCTCATAATCGTACCACAAGATGCCGGGCCAGAAACCGCTCGTCCAATCATAAATATCGATTTTATACCAGTCTGTGGCATCCGTATCGATGCAACGGGGCATCAATCCGGAACCTTCGATGGCATCCAGTGTTTTCTTTATCTGCGTGTCACAATACGATAATTGCTTTTTTGTTCCGACTACATCTGTTTCTCTCAGTCCCGACAGCAAAAGCAATACTCCTGCGCAAACCAACACACAGCTCATCAATCTTTTCATCCCAACTATTATTTTACATTTACAATTCACTTCATTAAATCTTCATCCCTCGACGAAGCTCCCACCATGATTTCATAATCTCCGGGTTCCACCGTATAGTCCATCTTCTTATCATAGAAAGCAAGTTTCCCTGCCGGTAAGATGAAAGAAACTGTCTTGGTTTCGCCTGCACGAAGGGGCACGCGCCTGAAGTCCTTCAACTCTTTCACCGGACGCGTCGCACTGGAATAGAGGTCGCGAATATACAACTGCACAATCTCCTCCCCATCCGTTGTTCCCGTATTCGTCACTTTCACGGACACTTCCACACTGCCGTCCCCCGACATCTGCGCTGAGGAAACCGTGAGATCCGAATACGCATATTCCGTATAACTCAGGCCGTATCCAAAATAGAACAAAGGCGTACTCTCTCCGATGGCATACGGATGAAAATACATGGACGGCTTATGGTTATAAATCATCTGTATCTGTCCCACATGGCGCGGAACCGTCACCGGCAGTTTACCGGAAGGGTTTACTTTTCCATATAATATTTCGGCAATGGCCTGTCCTCCGAGACTACCCGGCTCCCACGCTTCGACTAAAGCATTGGCATGACCGGCAATCCATTCCACCCCCAACTGACGCCCGTTTACTAAAACCACGACGGTAGGAACTCCCGTTGCCAGAATGGACTCCACAAGTTCCTGCTGTAACCCTGCCAGATTGATATCCGAACGGTCGCAGTCTTCGCCACAAGTTTTGTCGTACCAGTTGGTCCGCAAGGAATATTCTCCCACCGCCACAATTGCCAAATCGGCTTTGGCAGCCTGCTTTGCGGCCTGTTCCACTTTGTTTTTATCCATTTCCCGGATGTTCCATCCCAGATCCGCAAATGAAAATTTAGTGTCGGGAGATACCAGTTTCAGCCCTTCGAGCACTGTAATCACATTCTCATCCGGCTGTGTCAAAGCCCAATCACCGAGAATCGTCTGATTGTCGGCATTCATTCCGGTTACGAATACATTTTTATATTTTGCTTCATCCAGCGGAAGTATGCCGTCATTGGTCAATAGCACAATGGACTTACGCGCCGCTTCCAACGCCGTGGCCTGATGCTTTTCATTGAACAGGACGCTTTTCGCCGCTTTCTCATCGGTAAAAGATTTCTCGAACAGCCCTAACCGGAATTTCGCAGCCAATATTTTCCGGCAAGACTCATCGATCCGGGCTTCCGTGAGTTTTCCCTCCTTCACCAGTTCAATCACCCTTTCGTAAAACTCCGGTCCATGCATGTGCATATCCATTCCGGCATCTACCGACTGGTAGAAAGCGTCTTTATTATCCACCGCCGTGCGATGCAAGTCGTGTATATGCTCGATGTCCATCCAATCACTGACTATGAAACCGTCGAATCCCCATTCTTTGCGAAGAATATCTTCCATCAGCCATGGATTGGCATGACAGGGAACGCCGTTCAGTTCATTATGAGCTGTCATAAAGCTATATACACCGGCATCTACGGTCGCCTTAAAGGGGGGCAGGAATACCTCCCGGAGTGTCCGTTCCGAAATGTCTGTGGGAGAGCCGTTCGTTCCGTTTATCGGTTGGCTGCCGCCAATAAAATGCTTGGCACAAGCCAACACATTTTCCGCCTTTCCAAACCCGTCTCCCTGATACCCGCGCACAGAAGCTACGCCCAATAAAGATACCAAGTAGGGATCTTCGCCGAAAGTTTCGCCGACACGCCCCCAACGCGGGTCGCGGGCGACCTCCACATTGGGATTGAATGTCCACTGCGAACCTGTAGCACGCATCTCCAAAGCCGTTTGCCGGCAAATCTCTTCAACCAGGCCGACATCGAACATGGATGCCTGCCCGATGCTCGTCGGATACGCCGTAGTACCCACTACCTGCGCATTGCCGTGAATGGCATCAATGCCTATAATCAAAGGGATTTTGAGACGGCTTTTCATTGCCAGCTCCTGCAACTGATTGGCTTCCTTAACTGTGAGTACATGCAAGAAAGAGCCCACCTTCCCGTCTATCGTCATTTGTCTCACGTCTTCTTCCGTGATGCCGGGATAGAACCCCCGCGCCGTGTTATTACTCAATTCGTCTACCGTCAGATCCTGTGAAGCGGTTCGCATATGCTCCAAGCCGACCCATTGACACATCTGCCCCACTTTCTCCTCCAGAGTCATGCGCGACATCAAATCTTTCACCCTCTGCTCGACAGGCCGGCCCGCATCCAGATATAACGCACCGCCATCATCAGCAGCAAAAACCGATACGCCCATAGCAGCAGTAAAGGATGAAATAATAAAAGTACTGACTAACTTATTCATGTTTCTAAGGATTAGACTTTAATTACTAATATGAATGACACAAATGTAGAACTGATAAAACAAAGTGGATAGAAATATACTTTTCAAAGATATAAATACACTGCATTCTCACAATTATACCATATTTTTATAGGTTTTAAGAAGATATTTGTATCGCCAAAGAGAGCAAAGCCCTATATTTGAACATCTTAATTTCATCAGGCTATGAAACATACGATTTTAGTTTTATTAGGTTTGGCTTTATCTTTTTTTCCTGCACGCGCCTATCACTTCAGGAGCTATCAGGTGGAAGACGGATTGTCGCATAACAGTGTCTGGGCGGTTATGCAGGACAGCAAAGGCTTCATGTGGTTCGGGACCAACGACGGCCTCAACCGTTTCGATGGCAAGAAAATCAAAGTGTACCGCAAAATACAGGGCGACTCTTTATCTATCGGCAATAACTTTATCCACTGCCTGAAAGAGGATTCGCGAGGAAGATTCCTCATCGGAACCAAACAAGGGCTCTATCTTTTCGACGATAAGTTAGAGAAGTTCAGACACATCGACCTGGACAAAAACATAAAAGACGACGTGAGCATCAATGCTATTATGGAAGACCCTTCCGGAAATATATGGCTGGCCTGCCACGGATATGGCCTGTATGTCCTTACTCCCGAATTAACGACCAAGAAACATTATCTATCCGGTAGCGATCCCTATTCGTTGCCCTCCAATTACATCTGGAGCATCGTTCAGGATTATTACGGAAATATATGGTTGGGCACAGTGGGCAAAGGCCTTGTACACTTTGATCCTAAAGAGGAAAAGTTCACGCAAATGACACAGGCTAAAGAGTTGGGCATCGACGATCCCGTGATTTACAGCCTGTATTGCGACATAGACAATAACATCTGGATAGGGACAGCCACAAGCGGATTGATACGCTATACCCCCAGATCACAGAAAGCCACACATTATATAAATCATGTATTCAACATCAAATCCATCATCGAATATTCCGACCACGAGCTCATCATGGGATCGGACAAAGGACTGGTGAAATTCGACCGTACGCTGGAGAGTTTCGACCTGATCAACGACGATACTTCTTTTGACAACATGACGGATAAATCCATTTTCTCCATTGCACGTGACAAGGAAGGGTCTTTCTGGATCGGAACTTACTTTGGGGGCGTAAATTATTATTCGCCTGCCATCAACCGTTTCCAGTATTGCTATAACTCTCCGCACAACTCTTCCAAAAAAAATATCATCAGCGGATTCGCCGAGAATGAAAATGGGGACATATGGATCGGAACGCACAACGACGGACTATACCTTTTCAATCCGAAGAGCCTGAGCTTCAAGAAGCCATACGACATCGGTTACCACGATGTACAGAGCATTCTGTCGGACCAGGACAAACTTTATGCAAGCCTTTACGGCAAAGGCATCCATATCCTGAACATAAAGAACGGACAGGTCAGCGCCTCCGCCAACGACATAGGAATTAATCATACCATCAACTCCATAGCCAAAACCTCCAAAGGGCAGATACTCTTCACCTCCGAAGGCGGAGTGATCTCGATGGATGCATCCGGCACGCTCAAGACCCTCGATTACCTGACCAACACCCCGGTAAAAGACATTGCAGAAGATTATGACGGCTCCATTTGGTTTGCCACCCATTCCAAAGGGCTGATACGGCTCACCTCAGACAATAGATGGGAAGTATTCGTAAATAATCCCGATAATCCGAAATCCTTGCCGGGAAATAATGTCAACTGCGTATTTCAAGACTCCAAATTCCACATCTGGGCAGGGACGGAAGGAGAAGGGCTGGTACGATTCAACGCCAAAGAGCAAAACTTCGAACCAATCTTAAACGACCAGTCGGGCCTACCTTCCAACATCATTTATTCCATACTGGACGATTCGGACGGCAATCTGTGGGTAAGCACAGGCGGAGGGTTGGTTAAAATATCCTCCGACTTGAAAAACATTAAAACATTTGCCTATATCGGCGATATACAACGGATACAATACAATCTGAACTGCGCATTGAGAGCTTCCGACAACCGCCTTTACTTTGGCGGAACCAACGGATTCATCACATTCAACCCGAAAGAGATTACAGATAACCCCAACAAACCGGTCGTCATGGTCACAGGTTTCCAGATTGCCAGCAAAGAGATAACACTTTCCGAATCGTCGCCACTAAAAGAGACCATCAGCGCAACCAAAGAGATAACGTTGCGGCACGACCAGTCCACTTTCAGCTTCGACTTTGTAGCATTGAGCTATCTTTCGCCGGAACAAAACAGATATGCCTACATCCTCGAAGGCTTCGACAAAGAGTGGCATTACACCTCCGACAATAAGGCCATGTACATGAACATCCCGCCCGGAACTTATGTATTCCGTGTGAAAGGCACGAATAATGATGGAGTATGGAGCGATGAAACGGCAGACATTACGGTGAAAATAAAGCCCCCGTTCTGGTTGTCCAACCTCATGATCGGCCTGTATATTGTCCTTGCCATCGGCATCATCCTTTATTTTATCCGGAGATACCACCGCTTTATCGAACGTAAAAACCAGGAAAAGATATTCAAATACCAGACGGCCAAAGAAAAAGAGATGTACGAATCGAAAATCAATTTCTTCACGAACATTGCCCATGAAATACGTACACCGCTCTCGCTGATTGCCGCACCATTGGAAAAAATAATTTTGTCCGGAGACGGAAACGAACAGACCAGGAACAACCTGGGGATGATAGAACGCAACGCCAACAGGCTGCTCGAACTGATCAACCAACTGCTGGACTTCCGTAAAATAGAAGAGGACATGTTCCACTTCAAATTCAAGCGGCAGAATGTCGTCAGGATTGTGGAAAAAGTGTATAAGCAATATTACCAGACGGCCAAGTTCAACAAACTGGAAATCTCTTTGGAAGCGGAAAAGGACGATATAGAATGCAATGTCGACTCCGAAGCCATCTATAAGATTGTCAGTAACCTGATTGCCAACGCCATTAAATATGCCAAAAGCCAAATCCTGATAACCGTAAAAGAGAGAAGCGGAAACCTGGAAATAAAGATTAAAGACGATGGTACCGGCATTGAAAAGCAGTATATGGAAAAAATATTCGAACCTTTCTTCCAGATACAGGATAAGAACAACGCTGTGCGGACAGGCTCCGGCTTGGGGTTATCGCTATCGCAATCGCTGGCCATGAAACACAACGGAAAAATTTCCATCGAATCGGAATACGGAAAGAACTGTAATTTTACACTGACAATCCCCATTGCCGACGGAACAGAGGAAGAGGTACAGGAAACGGAAGCTGCCATACCCGAAAAGAGTGAAATGCCCGAACAATCGGTCGTGGAAGCGGGTACGAGGATCATCATCGTGGAAGACAACACGGATATGCGGACTTTCCTTTGCGAAAGCCTAAACGACAACTACACCGTCTTTGAAGCAGAGAACGGAGTACAGGCACTGGAAATGGTGGAAAAAGAGAACATAGACATCATCATATCCGATATTATGATGCCGGAAATGGACGGGTTGGAATTATGTAACCGGCTGAAAAGCGATCCCGCCTACTCTCACCTGCCTTTGGTGTTGCTATCTGCCAAAACGGATACTTCCACTAAAATAGAGGGTCTGAACCAGGGAGCCGACGTTTACATGGAAAAACCATTCTCCATCGAACAACTAAAAGCGCAAATAAGCAGCATTATTGAAAACAGGAACAACCTGCGAAAGAACTTCATCAAATCTCCGTTGCAGTATTTCAAGCAGAACACGGAAAACAACGAAAGTGCAGATTTCGTGAAGAAGCTAAATACCATCATATTGGAAAACATGTCGGATGAGGACTTCTCCATCGACAGCCTTTCCAGCCAGTTTGCCATAAGCCGTTCAAACCTGCACAAAAAGATTAAAAACATCACAGGAATGACCCCCAACGACTACATCAAGCTGATCAGGCTGAATGAAAGCGCACGGATGTTGTCCACCGGCAAATACAAAATAAACGAAGTATGCTTCCTGGTAGGTTTCAACACACCGTCTTATTTCTCAAAATGTTTCTTCGAACAGTTCAAGAAACTTCCTAAAGATTTTATACAAATAACAAACGAATAAATAAATCCTAAAAATGAAGAAAATTATAACGATAGCATTTCTCTCTTTTTTATGTTTCGTCTACGGATACGCCGGCAATCACAGCATGCATCCGTTAAAGCAAATCGACTATGTACTAAAACAGGTCAAGGCACAGCAAGAGCCCTATTATTCTGCCTATCAGCAATTGATTCACGATGCCGACTCCATCTTGAAAGTGCCGCACCATGCACTGGTAGATTTTGCCGTACCGGGATTCTATGATAAACCCGAGGAACACCGTGCCAACTCCCTGGCATTGCAGCGGGATGCATATGCCGCCTACTGTTCGGCATTGGCCTACACCCTATCCGGCCAACAGGAATATGGAGAAAAAGCCTGCTATTTCCTGAATGCATGGGCATCTACCAACGAGAAATATTCGGAACACGACGGAGTGTTGGTGATGACCTATTCCGGTTCGGCATTCCTGATGGCAGCGGAACTGATGGCAGACGATCCGCTTTGGAGCAATAAAGAGAAAAAGGATTTCCGGAAATGGGTGAAACGCATCTACCAGCACGCCGCCAATACCATCCGGGTTCATCAGAACAACTGGGCGGATTGGGGACGTTTCGGCTCGCTGCTGGCGGCTTCATTCCTAAATGAGAAAAAAGAAGTTGCGGAAAACGTGCGCCTGATAAAATCGGACTTATTCCATAAAATAGCAACAGACGGCAGCATGCCCGAAGAGACCCGGAGAGGCGGCAACGGCATATGGTACACCTATTTCTCACTGGCACCGATGACCGGAGCGTGCTGGCTGGTGTACAATCTCACCGGAGAGAATCTGTTCGCTCTGGAACAAGACGGAACCTCCATAAAAAAAGCGCTGGACTATATGGCCTACTATAATAAACATCCTAAAGAATGGAAATGGGACAAGAACCCGAATACTGGGAAAAATGAAGTCTGGCCCGAGAACCTTCTCGAAGCAATGGCAAACCTATACAATGACAACTATTATGTGGAATATGTAAAAGGGAAGCGTCCGATCATTTACCGCAACCATCACTTCTGCTGGACATTCCCCACGCTGATGCCCACTTCTTTTGAAAATTATCAATAAAGATTATCTTACAACATGAAAAAGCTTTTTAAATTATTCGCATTCACATGCCTGGCAATGTCTGCCACGGCGCAAAACAAAACTCCGATCTATCTGGACGAAACAAAACCGATAGAGCAACGCGTGGAAGATGCACTTCAACGAATGACTCTGGAAGAAAAAATAAAATTGTGCCATGCACAATCTAAATTCAGTTCCCATGGCGTACCCCGTCTCGGCATACCGGAACTTTGGATGACCGACGGACCACACGGTATCCGGGAAGAGGTGCTGTGGGATGAATGGAAAGGAGCTGCCTGGACCAGTGATTCCTGCATCGCTTTCCCTGCACTGACCTGCCTTGCCGCCACATGGGATCTTGATATGTCGGTCCTGTATGGCAAGTCGATAGGCGAAGAAGCCCGCTTCCGGGGGAAAGATGTTCTGCTGGGTCCGGGTGTCAACATATACCGCACACCACTCAACGGACGAAACTTTGAGTACATGGGAGAAGATCCTTATCTGGCCGCTAAAATGGTAGTGCCATACATCAAAGGGGTACAACAAAACGGGGTGGCCGCCTGTGTCAAGCATTTTGCATTGAACAATCAGGAAATGTATCGCGGACACATCAATGTGGAGGTCAGTGACCGCGCCCTGCACGAAATTTACCTGCCTGCTTTCAAAGCGGCCGTACTGGAAGGGGGAACATGGTCCATTATGGGGGCTTACAACCAATACAAAGGCCAACATTGCTGCCACAACCAGTATTTGCTGAACGATATACTGAAAAAAGACTGGAATTTCGACGGAACTGTGATTTCCGACTGGGGAGGTGTACACGACACTTACCAATCGGCCTATTATGGACTCGATCTGGAAATGGGAACATGGACAGACGGATTGAGCTGGGGAAAAACCAATGCCTACAACAACTACTACATGGCATTGCCGCTACTGGAAAAGATCAAAAACGGAGAAATCGAAGAAAACACCGTGAATGACAAAGTGCGCAGGCTGCTTCGCATGATGTTCCGGACAAGCATGAACACTCAAAAGCCATGGGGATCATTCGGCACGGAAGAACATGCACTGGCAGGACGCACCATTGCCGAAAACGGCATCGTGCTACTCAAGAACGAAAACGGATTGCTGCCTGTCGATCTTTCCCAAATAAAGAAAATAGCCGTTATCGGCGAAAATGCCACGAAAGTCATGACATTGGGAGGTGGCTCTTCTTCATTGAAAGTGAAATACGAAGTTTCTCCGCTCGAAGGGCTGAAGAAACGGGTAGGCAATGCCGTCGAACTGGTTTACGCTCCCGGATATGCAAGCCCGCTCACCGATAAGAGAGATCCCCGGTACATCGTTCCCGAAGGATACCGGCTTCCCGATGCGGAGAAACTAACGAAAGAGGCTCTTGAAGCTGCCAAAAATGCGGATATTGTACTGTTCTTCGGAGGTCTGAATAAGAACGAACACCAGGACAGCGAAGGCACGGACCGGCTCAACTATCATTTGCCTTACGGACAGGACGAACTGATAGCCCAACTCAGCAAAGTAAATAAGAACATAGCCGTTATTCTTATTTCGGGAAATGCAGTCGCAATGCCGTGGATCAAAGAGGTGCCGTCTGTTTTGGAAGCCTGGTTCAGCGGTACGGAATCCGGTAATGCCATTGCTTCCGTATTGGTTGGAGATGTTAACCCTTCCGGCAAGTTACCGATGACTTTCGCTGTCCGCCTGGAGGACTATCCGGCACATACCGTCGGAGAGTATCCCGGTGACAGCATCAACGTGAAATACAACGAAGGCATATTCGTAGGCTACCGTTGGACGGACAAACATAAAATCCGGAGCTTGTTCCCGTTCGGACACGGTTTAAGCTACACCACTTTCCAATATGGAAAAGCCCTTCTTTCATCCTCCGAAATGAACGAAAAGGAGATACTGACCGTTACTATCCCTATAAAAAACACCGGAAAAGTAAAAGGAAAAGAGATTGTGCAACTCTATATCGGTGATGAAAAAAGCTCATTGGAACGTCCTGTCAAAGAGTTGAAAGGGTTCCAAAAAATAGAACTGAATCCGGGCGAAGAAAAGGTGGTAGAGTTCAACATCACCTCCAATGACCTGAAATTCTACGATGAAGCCATACAGGACTGGAAAGCCGAACAAGGCAAATTCAATATCTTCATAGGCAGCTCATCTACTGACATACGCGCAAAAGCCAAGTTTAATCTAAAATAAATGATACCAATCTGCTTATTTCATTGAATGAGACATTTATGACTAATTAAATATCAGTATTGAATCTTTTCATTAACTTTGTAGTCAAAATTTAACAATTCGGTTTTTAACAAAAAGTATGATGGTGAAGCTATTAATCCAAAGGTCCACTTTTGGTATAAAACTGAATCTATGAGTTAGCCGAGACAGATCTGTTTTTGGGGTATTCATGAAATACCTGCTGATAGAAAAAACTTGAAAAGGTAAAGGTCAAAGAAAGATATAAGACTACATGGTAAGCAAAGATATTGGCATGTATAGCACCTGTAAACATTTCTGTGTCCACAGGTGTCATGTTAATATACGTAAAGAATGTGTCCTAAAAAATGCAGAAAAAAATAATGATGATAGTGAAAGTATCATTGAATAATATAAGCAATAAAGGATATGGACGAAATAATAAATAATACCCAATATAGCGAGCTCGTTAATGCAGTTCAAGCGATTAAAGGGGCTATTTTCAGAGCCAGCAACGGGCATTAGGTGTGATAAATCAAGAGCAATTGGCTCTTTATTATGGCATCGGACGATATGTTTCTGTAAACACTCGCAATAAAAATTGGGGTAAAGGGTTTATTGAAGCTATCAGCGAGCAACTACGCAAAGAGTTACCAGGGCTGAGGGGCTTTTCAGCCCCAAGCTTACGAAAGATGCGCACCTTTTACGAAGAGTGGCGAATGCTTTCGGATAATCCATTCGTTGAAACGAACAAATTGGTAACTGACGAACAAAATTCGTTCGTTGAAACGAACGAATTACCCACAGTTCAGTTCAAGATAGATGCAGATTTTCCTATTACTGCTTTTATGAATATAGGTTTTACTCATCATTATACCATTGTCAGCAAAGTAAAAGATACTGAGAAACGTAAATTCTATATTCAATTTGCAGCTGATACAAAAGCAAAGGTTGGAGAGTTGGAACGAATGATAGACAGCGACTTGTATAGTCATCAGGGAGAGTTACCTAACAACTTTAAAAAGACTATCCCCGATCGGTTGGAAGCATATCGTGCAATCACAATGTTCAAAGATGAATATCTGCTTGATTTTATCAATGTAGAAGAATTATTCGTTCGCGAGAAAGATAGAGACGAACGGGTAATTGAACAGAGTATTATTCAGAACGTGAAAGAGTTTATTATGACATTCGGTAAGGACTTTACGTTTGTGGGGAATCAGTATCATTTAGAGAAATATGGCGTAGAGGAGTTCCCTGATTTACTCTTTTTCAATAGAGAGTTGGCGGCTCTCGTCTGTGTGGAATTGAAGGATGGATCATTCAAGACCAATTATCTTGGTCAGTTGGCAGCTTATCTGCGTATTCTTGACGATGAAGTTCGCAAACCTAATGAGAATCCGTCTATCGGAATCATTCTTTGTAAAAGTGCCAATAAGAAATTCGTGGAATATGTAATCCAAGATTATGATAAACCTATGGGCGTTGCGACATACAAAACCACAGCCGATATGGATGATCGACTTAAGAAACTGCTTCCACCTGTTGAGGAATTGGAAAAACTACTTTAAATTACTGCATATGCTATTTAAGAATTTACGATTAGACGATTGACGATGTACGATTGAAAATACAAGGATTCCAATTTACTCTTATATTCATGTTTATAATATATAGGAGTTACTTCAATCGTACATCATCAATCGTCTAATCGTAAATCTCTTTATTTCCCCCTCACTATCTTCTTTATGTCATTCAGCTTATTCAGCGCCTCGATCGGAGTAAGGTTATTCACGTCCAAATTCAGTATTTCATCCCGGATCTGACAAAGGATGGGATCATCCAGTTGGAAGAAGCTTAACTGCATCCCTCCCCTGCTTTCACTCACTTCATTCAACGGTTTATTGGAGATGCCCTGCTGGCGGTTGTCCGATTCAAGCTGTTTCAGAATTTCGTTGGCACGCCTTACAATGCTTTTCGGCATACCCGCCATCTTGGCCACATGAATACCGAAAGAGTGCTCGCTACCCCCACGTTCGAGTTTGCGGAGAAAAATCACCTTATTATCGACCTCTTTCACCGATATATTGTAATTCTTGATCCGCTTGAAAGATTTCTCCATTTCATTCAGCTCATGATAATGCGTGGCAAAGAGTGTACGCGCTTTCGCCTTGGGATGTTCATGGATATACTCCACAATTGCCCACGCTATCGAAATACCGTCATACGTAGAAGTACCGCGCCCCAATTCATCGAACAGCACAAGACTTCTCGAAGAAACATTATTCAAAATATCTGCCGCTTCGTTCATCTCTACCATAAATGTAGACTCGCCCACCGAAATGTTATCACTGGCGCCCACGCGGGTAAATATCTTATCAACCAATCCGATACGGGCACTCTCGGCAGGAACAAACGAACCGATCTGAGCCAGCAAGGTGATCAATGCCGTCTGCCGCAACAACGCCGACTTACCCGCCATGTTGGGACCCGTAATGATGATAATCTGCTGCGTCGTACTGTCCAGCATTACATCGTTGGCAATGTATTTTTCACCGATGGGAAGCTGCTTCTCAATAACCGGGTGGCGTCCCTGACGAATGTCCAGCACATCATTATCTTCGATAACCGGGCGGATATAATTATTTTCACGGGCTATATTGGCAAATGACAACAAACAATCGATGCGGGCAATCTGATTGGCGTTGATCTGAATGGCAGGAATAAATTCGCTCAATGCCTGTACCAATTCCGTATAAAGCCGTGTTTCAAGTACCAGAATCTTATCCTCCGCTCCGAGGATTTTCTCCTCGTATTCTTTCAGTTCTTGGGTGATATAGCGTTCTGCATTCACAAGTGTCTGTTTGCGGATCCATTCTTGCGGCACCTTGTCTTTGTGTACATTACGTACTTCTATATAGTAGCCGAACACACTGTTATAAGCAATCTTCAAACTCGGTATTCCAGTCTGTTCGCTTTCACGCTGCTGTATCTTCAAAAGAAAATCCTTACCCGAATAGGCTATCTGACGCAGTTCGTCCAGTTCGGCATTTACCCCGTCCTTGATAACCCCACCTTTATTTATCAACAAAGGAGGATCGTTATTCACCTCTTTATCTATCCGGTCGCGGATGGAAATACAAAGATTCAACTGCTCTCCTATCCGGTTCAAGCTGGCATTATCCGCCTGCATGCAAGCCACTTTTATAGGCTCGATCGCTTGCAGGGCAACCTTCAACTGCACTACCTCGCGAGGAGATACACGCCCCACCGCCACCTTGGAAATGATGCGTTCAAGATCGCCTATCAGATGCAGTTGTTCTTCGATCAGTTCCTTAAATTCCGGCTCGCGGAAAAAGTATTCCACTACGTTCAGACGGTCATTAATAGGCTTCTCGTCTTTCAGAGGAAACACCATCCAACGTTTCAGCATACGGGCACCCATCGGACTGATGGTTTTATCAATAACATTGAGCAGACTACTTCCACCGTCGTTCATGCTACCGATAAGCTCCAGGCTGCGCACGGTAAATTTATCCAAACGCACATATTTGTCCTCTTCAATACGCGACAATGCCGTGATGTGTCCGATTTGCGTATGCTGCGTCATATCCAGGTATTGCAGAATAGCCCCGGAAGCAATGATACCATTTTTAAGATGCTCTACTCCGAAACCTTTCAAATTCTTTGTTTCAAAGTGCTTCAACAGTTTCTCGCGTGAACTGGTCTCCGTAAAAGCCCAATCGTCCAGTTCGAAAGTAAAGAATTTGTTTCCGAAATTCCCTTCGAACATACCCCGTTTGCCACGTTCGAAAAGCACCTCTTTCGGACCAAAATTATTCAGCAATTTATCTACATAATCAAAAGGGCCTTCCGCCGTCAAAAATTCACCGGTAGAGATATCGAGAAAGGCGATGCCACAACCCGTTTTTCCGAAATGTACAGCTGCTAAAAAATTGTTTTCTTTATAATTGAGGACATTATCGTTGATGGAAACACCCGGAGTAACCAATTCGGTAATGCCGCGCTTCACCAGTTTCTTTGTCATCTTCGGATCTTCCAACTGATCACAGATAGCTACACGCTTGCCCGCACGTATCAGTTTAGGCAAATACGTATCCAATGCGTGATGAGGAAATCCGGCCATTTCAATGGTTTTGCCTTTTCCATTGGCACGCTTAGTCAGCGTGATGCCCAATATCTCCGCCGCAATAATCGCATCTGTCGAATAAGTCTCATAAAAGTCTCCGCACCGGAACAGCATCACCGCATCGGGATGTTTTGCTTTCAGGTCGAGAAACTGTTTCATCATGGGGGTCAGTTCGATATCGTTGTTCACAGGTGTAGTCTCCTTTTTTCTTTTAATTCAATGATCCAGTGATTCAAAATTCAATGATTCAGTGCACAAAGATACTGATTTCCTGTAAATCTACCATCCCGGCGATGGCAAGATTTCTTCAAAGTATTCTATAGTAAAAAAGTCTTTAAAGACCTTTCCTAAGTATTAATAACCTACGTATTGTTCTTAAAACATGTTATTAAACACATGTTTTTATTTGGATTATTTGCAGATATCCGTAAAAGCAGTACCTTTGCAATGTGTTTTTCATAGTATTAGATTTAAGGTTAACAAAGGTTGGA
>ERZ857775.747-NODE-747-length-45173-cov-4.544927_pt1 | contig 45173 bp, 30 predicted proteins | sample MGYA00519698_ERZ857775 | MGnify/ENA primary metagenome ERZ857775 (study PRJEB31778, sample SAMEA3449363) | human gut metagenome | biome: human gut; feature: human-associated habitat; material: faeces | place: United Kingdom | collected 2010/2012 ...
TCTAACGGTTAGGACACATGCCTCTCACGCATGTAATACGAGTTCGATTCTCGTATCCACTACAAAAGCTCTCAATCTATTGGTTGGGAGTTTTTTTTTATATACCTTCGCTACCCGATAGTATCCTAAGTCTTTTATTATACACTAAATTATATCATGAAAAGTAAAAAGACCGTCTTTCTGACCGGAGCCACCGGGACGATGGGGCATGCCGGATTGGTCGAGTTGTCCAAGCGGCTAGATCGTTTTAATATAACACTTTTGGCTCGTCCAAGCAAAATCAATAAAGAGAAATTAGCCGCATATGAGGCCATGGCAGGGATCCGTATCGTTTGGGGAGACTTGACAAATTATCAAGATGTCTTAAATGGAGTAATGGGGGCGGACTACGTATTGCATGTAGGTGGAATGGTTTCCCCGGCAGCGGATTATTTCCCTAAAAAAACCTTGAAAGTAAACACGACCGCCGCCCAATATATCGTGGATGCCGTAAAAGCACAACCGAACTCAGACCGGATCAAGGTAGTCTATATCGGCTCCGTGGCGCAAACCGGCCACCGTAACGCACCTGTTCATTGGGGACGTACGGGAGATCCGATCAATATAAGTGTCTATGATCATTATGCCATCTCAAAGACAATAGCCGAACGTATTTTCGTGGAGTCGGGTATTAAACATTGGGCGTGCCTTCGCCAAACCGGTATCTTATGCCCCGAATTATTATTCAAGGGTTCGGACCCAATCACATTCCACGTACCGCTAGACGGCGTGCTGGAATGGGCTACCGCCGAGGATTCCGGTCGCTTACTAGCGAATGTATGCGAGAAGGAGGTGCCGGATGAGTTTTGGAACCGTTTCTATAATATTAGTAGCGGCCCGTCTTTCCGCCTGACGAATTATGAGTTTGAGAGTAAATTGTTAAAAGCGATTGGCTGTCCCGCCCCAGAGAAAATATTCGAACCGAACTGGTTCGCTATCCGTAATTTCCACGGACAATGGTATACCGATTCAGATCTATTGGAAGGATATCTGCATTTCCGCAGTAACCAAACTTGCGACGATTATTTTAAATGGATGGCCAGCCAAGTCCCTTGGTATTTCCACTTAGCAAAGATCGTCCCCCCTATCTTCATAAAACTGGGTATGGGAGCCATCGCTAAAAAGCCGGGACTGGGTACTCGTAACTGGATCAAGAACAAACACCAAGATCGTATATCCGCATATTTTGGCTCGTATGAGGATTGGCAAGCAATCCCGGGTTGGGATAAGATCCGGACAGAACGCCCCTCCGAAACACCCGTCTTTCTGGATCATGGTTATGATGAAAGTAAGCCTAAATCAGAATGGAATATCGAGGATATGCGTAAAGCCGCGGAATTCAGGGGAGGAAAATGCTTGTCACCGGCCATGACAAAAGGAGATTTATCGACTCCACTCGATTGGGAGTGCCAATTCGGTCACCGTTTTAAGGCCTCTCCCACATTAGTATTATTAGGAGGCCATTGGTGCCCGGAATGTTTACCTCTCCCTTGGAATTACGACGAGATCGCTAAAGGAAATCCGTTCTTTGCCCAAGTATGGTATCCATTCCACGATAAAAAGGAACACAATGTATATGATGAATCCATATTCACTGACTTCAAGGAATAAAATTCAACGCATCAAGAGATTTTTGTTTTTTAGATTATTTATCTCAACGCAACATACTTTTACCGGATATTATCTGTTATAACAATATAAGCACTATATACCATAAACATAAAAACAGATTTTATCATGACAAAAGGATCGATCGGATTAAATGCAGGAGCTATCTGGAATTTGCTTTCAGATGGCCAACATTGGAGTTTTGAGGCGTTGAGAGCAAAATCCGCTCTAACAGATGCGGATCTATGGTCCGCTATCGGTTGGCTCGCTAGAGAAAATAAGATTGAAATTGATAATACCAGCAGCCACCCTATCTTCTGTCCGGGTACCAACTTTTATTTTTAAATGACATTTATGATATTTCATTGCGAAGGATTTCACTTTCTTCGCAATGAAATCTTCAAAAAAACACTTACTTTGTAACCCTAACGAAATAAAAACAATACGATTATGAATCCTACTTTCGGAGCTTCCATTCTTTCTTGGATACCACCTATGTGGACACCAGAAGCCGGTCTTTTCGCTATCCAGCAAGCATCTGCCGCCGGTTTTGATTTACTGGAAATTTTGTTGCCTCCTTCCATGGAGTTCGATGCTCCAACCGTAAAGCGACAATTGAAACAACACGGATTGAAGGCGACTTGTTCTCTCAATCTTCCCAAAGAAGCGCATATTCCTTTTTATCCCAAGAAAGCGACTTGTCTGATCAAGGAGGCGCTGGATAAAGCGAGCGAACTGGAGGTTGATTACTTGGGAGGTGTCTTACATTCCGGCATCGGGGTCTTTTCCGGCAAACAGCGAACACGGGAAGAAGAGAATACGCTTTGTGAGGTATGGGCAGAAGTTGCCGAATACGCCGCCCGATCTGGAATCACGATCGGTATCGAGCCGATCAATCGCTATGAAAGTTATATGTGTACCTCTGCGGAGGAAGTCTTGCGCTTTATCAAACGCATAAACGCACCGAATTTGTCTTTGCATCTGGATACTTTCCATATGAATATAGAAGAGACGAGTTTTTATGAACCGGTTATTGCGGCTGGCAGCCGGCTTCGCCATATTCACATGACTGAAAGTGACCGGGGAATGCTGGGTGAGGGAAACGTACGCTGGGATGATTTGTTCCGGGGACTACAGGAAATCGATTTCAATGGGAATTTAGTTTTGGAGAATTTCTCCAATTCTGTTCCCGGTATGGCGGAAGCCGTATCTTTGTGGCGTCCGTCTAAATACAATGCCGATGCCTTAGCCAAAGGCAGTCTCGCCTTCATGCGTAAGATGGCACGCGAATATCAATAAAGCATCAATTACCGCAAGACCGCCGCAGTATTACCGCACGGCGGTTGCAGTAATGTCATGTCAAATGAGATGGTAGCATCAATCTTATCATTTAAATAGCTGCTGAACGACAGCGCTATCCCCGTCATTCGGAGCAGGTTGTATATTCAATAAACGGGCAATCATCAAGTAAAGGTTCACGTTCGCCATTTGCGGGACCTCCGCATGTCTCTTGAACGAGGGACCTGCCGCATAGAATATGGCCTCCATCTCCGGCGTAAAATTATCGTAACCATGTGTCGCCGCATAACGGGGAGATGATTTCTCTCGGAATTCTACATACGTTCCAATATGTGGAGAAACAACTAAGTCACTAACTCGAGGATTCTTTCCGTAAACAAATTTCTCAGGAATCTCGTTTTTCTTCCATACGGTTATATTCGGCACTTTCTGTAAAATCGCATAGGCAGTATCCACATAGGTTTTCTTGGGATATAATAATGTAGGAACGCCATCAAAAACACAATCGAAACTATCCCGGGGTAGATAATCATTCAAGTTCACATATTTCTCGGGATAATAGGTGGCCATTCCATGATCCGAAAGAACGATAAAATCGATCTTATCGAAAATATCCAACTGACGGGCTTCCGTGAAGAAATGATTCAAGACTTTATCCAAGTTCTCCACCACATCCAAGGTCGCCGACGAATCCGGGGTAGCGGAATGACCTATCGCATCCGGTTCTTCCATATACCACATAATCAAATGAGGACGCACATCTTCCGGCAACTTCAGCCAAGATATCACGGAATCAGCACGATCTGAAAAAGGAACCGATTTATCAAACGGCTTCCATATTGAAGGCTGGCCACTCTCTAAAGGCACCTCACTACCTACCCAATAGAACGAGGCGGTACGAACCCCTTGGCGTTCCGCCGTATTCCAAATAGGTTCTCCACCATAAAATTGCGGATCAAGATTTCCCATCCGGTATGAGCTGTCAAGCTCCGCGTCATAAAAGAAATTATTTACCAAACCATGGTGATCCGGATGCAATCCGGTAGCCATGCTATAATGATTCGGGAAAGTCACGCTGGGATAACACGGGCGAAACGTGGAGCGAACCCCCACATTCGCCAAAGAATCCAACGTCGGAGTATGAGCACGTGACGGATAATCAGAGCGGAAACCGTCCATTGATAAAACTACGACATAACGATCCGATTGTTTTTTCGTTTGGCAACCGGTAAAAGCCAATGAACAAATACAAAAGAAACTAACGAGTAAGAACTCAATACGATTATTCCACATATCATTAAATTAAAAAAGAGGTCCACAAAGATAGTGAACCTCTTCTAATTATTAAATTTTATCTAATGAAAGATTTTTCTTTTAGAAGATATACTTGATACCGAATTGCATCTGCCAACGAGACACATCGTTCAAATTATCCTTGAAGGTTTCGTCCAAATCTTTCGCCATCGTATACTTCAACGTATAGTTGTTCGCCGCACTCGGGCCTTGTCCTTTCGGGATCGTCAAGAACTGATATTGCTGATTACCCAAAACGGTTGTTTGTACCACACCCCAATTACGATTCAACAAATTCAAGAAGTTAGCGATATTGAAACTAAAGCGCAAAGTATGTGAGCGACCATTCTTCTGGTAAATCTTTATATCATGAGAAACGCTCAAATCCAATTGATTCGCAAACGGAGCGACAGCACCGTTACGTTCGGCATACTCACCTCTATGTTTGCTCAAATAAGGATCTTGCTCGATAAAGGCATTCATCGCTTTCCATGCATCTTCTTGGCTATCGAAATCGCCCGGTAACAAATGATCTTTTACCTCGTCAAAATTCGCGGGGATATACATCAAGTCATTGGAGAACTGAGAATCGCCATTCGCGTCACCATTATAACAATAAGAATAACGGAACGGACGATAACGCTGATAAATCAAACCAAAACTTGTTGCCGCATATTTACTCCAGTTAGCCGTGTAAGAAGCGGACAATAACAAACGACCATCAAAAGAACCTGCCGTATAACCTACTTCTTCCGCATTTCCGTCCAAGGCCGCACGGTACTTCCAAGCGGAAGTCGCCACAGACGATGTTCCGTCTGTTACACCTCTAGACTGCCCGAAAGAGTAAGATCCATTCAAATACAATCCCTTCAGGATTCCATCAACAAAGTTTTTCTGCAACTGGAAGGTCGTATAAAGCGAATGTCCTTTGCTGGTATTACGCAGCATCACGACATGATTCGCAGCCTTTTGATTTCCTTCTCTATCGCTATAATAGCCATTATAATATGGACGTGCATTACCCGCTCCACCGTCATTTACAAATTGCTCGGTCCGATACAATCCGATATTGTCATGATAAATAGCGTTAATGTCTTTTGAATACAGCAACTCTACGGTAGCGACCCAACCATCACCAAACTTATAATCGGCAGCGATATTACTTTTCCATAAGCTCGGATATTTAAAGTCCGGATCCGTAATCGCTATATCCGAACGTGTAGCGCTACCTTCAGCCGGTTTATAAGTATCCATATTTCCGGTGAAACCTAGTGAAGGTCTGCCGTCGCTAATGATATTGTCATTTTTATCCTTTACCGCCCGAACATTTAGGTCACCAAACAGAACACCATTATTGCCGGCTTGATTACTGATCCATACATAAGGAGGAGTACCCGTGAAGAGTCCCGTACCACCACGTATCTGTAAGCTTCCATTCTCATCGTCAAACGGTTTGTAGTTAAAACCGAATCGAGGAGAAAACTGAGGTTTGGCGTTCGGATATTTAGAAACATCGATCTTGATGCCATCCCGATAGGTCTCGGCGGCGACTTTATCATTCGACTGCAAATCAGTCATAAAGAACGGAACATCGATACGTAAACCTAACGTCAAGTTCAATTTATCACTTACCGTCCACTTATCTTGGGCATACAAACCTAACTGGAATACATTTATCTCAGCGAATGGAAAATCATCCGTCATCGAATATCTTTGCGCATAGTATTGATACCCCGTAGAAGAAGAGTTCGTTATACCCGTCACATTGGAACCAAATCCAAAATCTTTCGGATTAAACTCACGGATATCAAATCCTTGTACACTTCCGTTATGAGCGGCCATGTATTGTTTTGTAGCCAATACGTTGAACTTGAAATCATCGACAGAATTAAACACCCAAGAACCCGGATAGTTTTGAGCGAAACCATTCTTAAAGGCACGATAGTCACTTTGCGTTCCAACCGTAATCTGATGTTTGCCAAAATTCATCAAGAAGTTATCCTGTATCTGCCAGATATCAGTGTTCAACTGGTTATTATAGGAGTTTGCCTCGGTTCCGAAAGTTGTATAAGCATTGTTACCACCATCCAAGATATCCACTTGCGGGAAGTAACCGCCATCCATATCGCGATAATCACGCAAACGGGAATAACCGATCTTCAAATAGTTAGACATACGGTCATTAATGGTCGTATTCAAGTCGGCCATCCAAATATTGAAGTTATTATTCGTCCGGTAGAAAGAAGAAGAGAACGGAATAGCGAACGCATTCGGTCCACGTCCGTTATTCGGCGCACCGGAAGTAGAAGGGTTATTCGTATTAAACGATTTCAAATAATAATATTTTAAGCTCAACACATTATTTGAGTTGATATTCCAGTCTAAACGAGCCGTGATTCGATCCGCTTGAGTATTTGTCTTATTCACGTCGAATTTACCCGGATTATACCCAAGCTCATCACCTAAGAAATCAGATAAACCCTGCAAGACTGTCGCATCCGCCGCAGAATTAGCGGTCGTATAAGAAATCGGTTCCTCCTGGCGATCCATCTCACCATTGATGAAGAAGAATAACTTATTCTTAATGATCGGACCGGATAAACTGATACCGTATTGGTGATTAGAGAACTCTGAAACACCAATCGTCTCATCCTTCACACGATATCCCATCATAGACGGACTCTTCGTGTACATATATACAGAAGCATGAAACTCATTCGAACCGGATTTCGTTACGGAGTTAATACCCGCACCCGTGAATCCTCCATTTCGAACATCAAAAGGAGCGATCATCACCTGTACCTGCTCGAGCGCCTCCAAAGAAATCGGTTCCGTACCGGAAGCTCCAAGAGCAGAAGCCAGACCAAACGAGTTATTAAAGGAGGCACCGTCCACCGTTACATTATTAAAACGGTAAGAGACACCGCCAAAATTCTTACCGCTACTCATCGGAGTTAATTTCACGAAATCGTCCAAAGAACGGTTAATCGTAGGCAGCTTATCCATCTTCTCACGAGTGATGATTTCCTGCGCACCTGTACGGCTTCCTGAAATAATGGGGTTCTTATCCGCAACCACGACTACCTCGTCGAGAGCTTGGGTATCTTCCCGCATTACTACATTCAGTTTCAGATCCTCACCCAAAACCAAGTTTATTCCTGTCCGGCTCTCCGTATTGTATCCAATATAAGAGAACTCTACCACATAAGGGCCTCCGATACGAAGGTTGTTAAAAGAATAAGAACCATTCGGCTGGGTAATCGTGTAGTATTCGGTACCCGTTGGCGTATGCGTAGCCTTGATATTCACTCCGATCATCGCTTCCGATGATGTATCCGTGACTTTACCACTCATACTCGCCGTCGTCACCTGAGCATGTATGGATATTCCCACGCACAACAAAAGTAACGTTAAAAGTAGATAAGTTTTCCTCATACAAGAAGTATTTATATTTAAAATAATTATAACATTTTTGTATATCGCCGCAAAGATAGGGATTAGATATCTCTTTTTGTCACAAACTATATATAATATTCATAGCATTAACATTCCTCACACAGATCTCCAGATTATTATTTTCAACCAATCACATCCATAATCCAACAATATGCAGGAAAAGCGTCTATAATTCTTTTAAATCACCGCCCAACAGGGAATGTTAGTTAAGAATCATCAAATTAAAAATTTCATAAAGAACCTTCTTGTTTTGCCAATACAAGCCATCCATCTCCGAATAAGGACATTACTCAATTCCGCCCCGTCACAGCAACTTCATGAATATGAAACAAGTATTAAATAAGAAACATACAATGATATTAAAAAATAACCCATAACTTTGCGAAAGTTTTTATTACATTAACTATTTTAAATTATGAGCAGACATTTACAGACGCTATTCCTTTTAGCTGTACTGAGTTTCTTGTTTGTCATCCCGACACAAGCGCAGGTAACAACAGCCAGTATGAGTGGAACAGTTATGTTTCAAGATGAACCCGTTATTGGTGCGACCGTTTTGGCGGTTCACGAACCTTCTGGGACAAATTATGGTACGATCACGAACGTTGACGGACGCTTTTCCTTACAAGGTATGCGTACAGGAGGTCCATACAAAGTTACGATCTCTTACGTTGGTTATCAATCTGCCGTTTATTCCGGCATTACCCTGCAATTGGGAGAGAACTACAACTTGAATGTTAAGTTGAAAGAATCTTCCGAGACCTTGGACGAGATCGTAATCACAGCGGCGAAAACGAAGTTCAATACGGAAAAGACGGGTGCGACAACCAATATCTCCTCGTCACAGATCACCTCTTTACCCACCATTAACCGTAGTATCTCCGATATCGCACGCCTTTCTCCTTATGCCTCCGACATGAGTTTTGCCGGTGGCGATGGCCGTTCCACGAACTTTACGGTAGATGGAGCGAACTTTAATAACAACTTCGGCCTTTCGGATAATCTTCCCGGAGGCGGTAACCCGATCTCTATGGACGCTATCGAGGAAGTACAAGTGGTAATCGCCCCGTTCGATGTCCGCCAGACAAACTTCATTGGTGGCGGTATCAACGCTATCACCAAATCCGGAACAAACACATTCAAAGGTTCCGCTTACACTTACTTCCAGAACCAGAATATGCGAGGAAACTCAATCGATGGAGAAGACTTGGGCGCACGTGCTAAGGAATCCAAAACGATTTACGGAGCTACGTTCGGCGGTCCAATCATCAAGAATAAATTATTCTTCTTCGCCAATGTAGAAGTGGAAAAACAACCGCAACAAGTGATCAAATGGAGAGCTCGTACTGAAGGAGAGCAACCGGACGAGAATAACTACATATCTCGCACTACACTCTCCGACATGCAAAAGGTATCCGATTTCTTAAGAGATAAATATGGTTATGATACAGGATCAGCCACGAACTTCCCCGCAGACGAAAAGAATTTGAAATTGCTAGGTCGTATCGACTGGAATATCACGAATGGCCATAAATTGAGCGTACGGTACAACTATACAAAGAATACCGCATGGAACGCTCCCAACGCTAACTCTATGGATGGTGGTTCCGGCTCTCGTCTGTATAATACAAGCCGTGTAGGTTACCAATCCATGTCTTTTGCCAACAGCATGTATTCCCAAGACAATAAAGTGTCTTCCGTATCCGCTGATTTGAACAGTCGCTTCTCTGATAAGATTTCCAATCAGTTACTTTTCACTTATACGGATATCGAGGATATGCGCGGAACCAACTCTTCCCCTTTCCCCTTCATTGATATCTTGGCAGGTAAAGATGCGGAAGGTAACCAAATCATGGAGCCTTATATGAGTGCCGGATATGAATTATTTACTTACAACAACGGCGTGAAGAACAAGATCACAAGTGTTATCGATAACTTCACTTACTTTGCCGGCGACCATAAGATCACAGCTGGTATCAGTTTCGAGCACCAACTTGCTAGCAATGCTTATATGCGCAACGGCACGGGATATTATCGTTACAGCAGCTTAGATGATTTCTTGAACGGTGCCGCTCCTGAAACGTTCGCATGGACATACGGTTACAACGGTGTTTCCGACCCGAAAGCTCAGGTTACTTTTAACCAGATCGGATTCTACGCACAGGATGAGTGGAACATTCGCCCGAACGTGAAGTTAACTTATGGTATACGTTTCGATGATTTAATTTTCGACAATAGCGATCTTCAAAGAAACGACGCAATCTACGATCTTGATTTCGGAGGCAAACATATCGACACCGGCAAATGGCCTAAGTCTAGAATGCAAATATCCCCTCGTGTAGGTTTCGTTTGGGATGTGTTCAAGGATAATTCCTTAAAAGTACGTGGTGGTACAGGTATATTTACCGGACGTTTACCCTTGGTATTCTTTACGAATATGCCGACAAACTCGAATATGGTACAAAATGCCGTAGTATTCGGCACAAAATATGAGAATGGAATTGCGGTAAGTCATGATTCCCGTCTGGATCAACTGGCTGGCGGCATGATTACGAATGTAGACGATGCGATCAAGAAATTCGGCCTTCCTACCACGATAGAGAATCCGGTTGCCGGTTCTAAGATCTCTGGCGTAAAGGACAACTTCAAGATGCCACAAATATGGAAAACCTCCTTGGCTGTAGATTATCAGCTCCCAACTTCCTTCCCATTATCCGTAACCGGCGAGTTCATCTATAACAAGAACATCAATGCCGTAACCCTTGAGAATATCAACATCAAGGACCCGTCTAATTGGGAACATTTTAACGGAGCGGATAACCGTTTGATTTATCCATCTGATTATACGTATGTATCCGGTAAGAATGCGGTTGTATTAACTAACACATCCAAAGGACATGGTTATACCGCCAATGTTACGATTAACGCTCAACCCGTAGAGGATTTGAACATGATGTTGGCTTATACGCACACGGAATCCAAAGAAATTTCCGGTCTTCCGGGTAGCGACCCTGTATCTACATGGCAGGGAATGTTAACGATAGACGGACCGAATTTCGCGACCGTACAACGTTCACGGTATGTAGTGCCCGACAAGGTAATCGCAGCGGTCAATTATAATCTGCCCTTCCGCCATAAAGGTCTGCTCAGAAAAACAAGCTTAAATCTGTTCTATTCCGGTTATTCCGCTTCCGGATATAGCTTCGCTTATACAAATGATATGAATGGTGACGGTATCAATAATGATATGATGTATATCCCGAAAGATGATAGTGAAATCAAATTCAAGAATGAAGCAGATAGAACCGCTTTCTGGAACTTCGTAGACCAAGATTCTTATTTAAAGAATCACAAGGGAGAATACGCTGAGGCTTATGCCGCACGTGCACCTTGGGTACATCGTTTCGACCTTCGTATAACGGAAGATTTCTCATTCAAGGCAGGTAAAACCGAACATCATTTCCAATTGAGCCTTGATTTCATGAATATCGGTAATATGATCAACTCGAAATGGGGTGTAATGAAGAACGCATCTTCTTCCAACGGTTGCCGTATCTTGAAATATGAAGGTATGGATGATAATAAGACTCCAATTTTCTCCATGTATAAGATCAATGGTGAATATCCGACCGAGACTTATTCTTATAACCGTATCTATACTGAATGCTGGAAAATGCAGGTTGGTATCCGTTACATCTTTAATTAATCAAGAGATATAACTCCATAAAAAAGGCGGGGAACAAATTTTCCCGCCTTTTCTATTTCATCATATATCCTCTCCTCCTCGCAAGGCATCCGCTATATCTTGATGCCGCTGGGCTAATTCGTCCTCTCCGATCGCCCGGAAACCCTCCGCCAGATATTCGTGGGAAGCCGCATGTTTAGGTTTGATACTTACCGCCTGCTGGAAATCCAGAATAGCTTCATCGTAATATTTGAGCTTCAATAGGCATTTTCCACGGTTATAGCGGGCCTTAAAAGATTTCGGACTTAATTTTACCGCTTTGTTTAAACAAACCTGAGCGTCGTAGTCCTCACCTATATCCAATAAAGTAACCCCTTTGCGTACCCAAGCTTCCACATAATTCGGATTCAAATTCAAGGCTTTATCAAAACAACGAATAGCGGCATTCGCGTCATGGGCCTTCGTTATGCACTCGTTACCCATCAAGTAATATTCATGTGCATACTCTTTCTGGGTCTCACGAAGCGAATGCAATTCTTCCCTCAGAGCCTTAATCTGTGCCTTTTGACTATTCAAGGCTTGCAATTTCAAACGAAGCAGCCGTTGTACCATCGGATTATCCAATTCATTCCGTTTAGATACGGCGGCGGCAAAAGCCTCGACCGCCTCTTTCATATTACCCTGCCGAAAACCCTGAGCCGCCCGACCATATTGCAATTCCGCCTCGCTCTCTTTGATACTTTTCTCTATTAATGCTTGGTTATTGAATATTTGGCTGAATTCTACGATCTCTTTCCGGATAAAGATATCCCGGGAAGAGATCTTGCTTTTTAGCACCAATCCTTCCAATGAAGTACAACGACTCAACGCCACATAGGTTTGTCCCCCGGCAAATACCCCTCCGGTCAAATCAACTACCACCCGGCTAAAAGTCAAGCCTTGACTCTTATGCACCGTGATCGCCCAAGCCAAACGAATCGGCAATTGTTCGAACGTACCGACAATCTCTTCCTCGATCCGTTTCTCTTTCTCGTTATATTTGTATTTATAATTTCGCCATGAGGTAGGTTCGACCAAATGTTCTACACCGCTCTCCAGCAAGACATAAACATTTCCATTCTCATCGATACCCGATACCATACCGATCGTCCCGTTCACCCAACGACGCTCATAATCATTATCGATAAAAATAACCTGCGCCTGTTCCTTGATGGATAAATTCAGCTGGGTAGGTAGTGAGGATTCCGGAAAATCCCCCTCGATCTTTCCCACGGAGACGTACTCTTCTCCGGGAAGCTCGGCCAACTTCTTCTCATTGATAAAATCAACCTGATCCCGGCGAGTGGCCAACGTGATATACATATCCTCATTCTGAGGCTCGAAAGACGGAAAATAACGACCGTTCAACGTATCCAACTCCTGTTTTCTAGCGGCATTATTACGAATCCGATCCAATATATTGATAAAAACAGAATCGGTCTGGCGATACACTTTTTGCAACTCGATCGGCACTAAATTAATGTCCTTGAACACACGAGCCGAGAAAAAGAAAGGGCTCGCATAGAACAAACTCAATATCTCTTTTTGATCCGACGGAACAACCGGTTCCAACTGGAAGACATCTCCCACGAACAATAGCTGCTTTCCGCCAAAAGGCAATCGCATATTACCGGAATAGACCCTCAAGATACGATCTACACAATCAATAATATCCGCCCTCACCATCGATATCTCGTCAATGATGATCAAATCGACCTCCGCGATAATTTTCCGTTTCTCCTTCGGATACTTAAAAAACTCAAAGATACGACCATGAGACAAACTTAAATCCGGATCATCCGGCAACATCGGCCGAAAAGGGAGCTTGAAAAAGGAATGCAAGGTAACGCCGCCCGCATTTATGGCCGCTATTCCGGTAGGAGCCAGCACCACATACTTTTTCTTCGTATGATTGCAAATATACTTCAAAAAAGTAGACTTGCCGGTCCCTGCTTTCCCTGTCAGGAAAACAGACTGGCGAGTGTGGGTGATCAGTTGCAAGGCATCCTGAAACTCCTTATTGTTCGTGTCTAACTGAAAGTCCAAGTATATAATTTTTAGATAAGACAAAGCTATGAAAATATTTACAGATCACTCTAATAATATCCCTCAAAATATTTGGCAGTCTCCATAAAAATCACTTATTTTGTGATATCAAATTAATATCAAAAACAAATCATCATGAAAGCAACCGAAAAGACATTCAACGGACTGAGAATCTCGGGGTTTATTGCCCTTTTTCTCCTATTAGCTCTATCGGGTCTCTGCTGCTATTTAATCGCAGGCACCAACGAGACTTGGAGCGTAATCACCGGCATCGTCGGACTCTGCCTGTTAGTGGTTTGTTTATTGGGATTCATGGAAATCGAGCCCAACAATGCCCGAGTAATGCTCTTTTTCGGAAAATATAAAGGGACAATTACTGATAACGGATTTTTCTGGGTCAATCCACTTTACAGCAAAAAGAAAATCACGTTACGTGCCCGTAACTTAGATGTCCCTCCTATCAAGGTTAACGATAAGGTCGGTAATCCGGTTATGATCGGGGCCGTGATGGTATGGAAAGTCAAGGATACTTATAAAGCGATGTTCGACATCGATTCTTCGTCCATTAGTATCTCCTCGAATAAATCATTCATATCACTGGGAGAATCCTCTGAATTATCCCAACGAATGCAGAATTATGAGAATTTCGTGCAGATACAAAGTGACGCCGCCATCCGTAAGATAGCTGGCATGTATGCCTATGATTATAACGAGAGCAAAGATCCCGTCACCTTACGATCCGATGACGGGGAGGTCGCTCAAAAACTGGAAGAGGAATTAAACAGTCGTTTGGCGATAGCAGGCATTGAGGTATTGGAAGCTCGTATCAATTACTTAGCGTATGCTTCCGAGATCGCCGGAGTCATGTTACGCCGCCAGCAAGCGGAAGCCATTATCGCCGCAAGAGAACGGATCGTGGAGGGAGCGGTCAGCATGGTTCGACTCGCCTTGAACAAACTGGATCAAGACAATGTTGTGGAATTGGATGAGGAACGGAAGGCTGCGATGGTTAGCAACCTGTTGGTGGTCCTTTGCGCTGACGAGGCAGCGCAACCTGTCGTAAATACCGGGACCCTACATCATTAATGTAAGAATTTAATATTAATACTAGTATATGGCCAAAAAAGATAATACTGTCAAAAGCTTCATCCTTCGGGTGGACGCTGATATGATGGAAGCTATCGAAGCTTGGGCTGCGGACGAATTTCGCAGCACCAATGGCCAAATCCAGTACATTCTGGACCAAGCCTTACGAAAGGCAGGACGGTTGAAGAAGAAAAGACTGCCCCGGCCACAAAACGACGACAAGTCATAAAAAAAAGCCTGATCTTTCGATCAGGCTTTTTTATTAACGGCTAATGAACAGCCAAGCATCTTTATACTTTTCTATTTTTCGAAGTGTCGCCATGTAGCTCTCGGCATCCGCCCGGTTATTAAACTTATCCGCATAAATACGATATTTACCATCACGAACCACCTTGCTTACATTCTTACATTGCGTGCGGTCTACACCGGATATATACTCATTCGCCTGCTCCTCTGTCGGGAAACTCGCTATTACGATATGATACATCTTTTTCGTCGCCACGAGTTCCGCTTTCGGAGCGGGGACAGCGACTTCTTTCCTTACCTCAGGGGCAGAAGGCGCTTTGGCAATCTCAGTCTCCTTAGTCGCTTCTATTTTGGGAGTTACCTCCGCTACCATCTCGTCCACTTGAGATATTTGAATTTCCTCCGGCTGAGAAATAGGTTCCTCGAACCTATAATTTATCATCTCCGTAGGAACAAAACTAGCTGTATAAGCGGACAGGTTTACTTCTTTCACCGGAGTTGAAACCACAAAGAATAATGCGACAGCAGCAGCTGATGCCGCGACAACCCGGATCAACTTACGACTAACCGGGATATAGAACACATCTTTCTTTTTCTTACCCGCAAGTAAAGCAACCTCTTCCCGCTCCTCCTCCAATGATCGCAAAACCGGAAAATGAAACGATGGTAAACCATACGAATCCGCATTGAATACCCCAGAATCGCCCGGCGTAAAAATGGTCTGCCCTTCCTCTCCTATAGAGAAAGTCCCGATTCGCCCCAATGTTATCCGCTTGTCTTGTTCCAAAGAAACATTCAAAGCCTCGATATCCTCTTCCAGCATCAACTGAGCTTTCCGGTAATCAACGCCATACGTCTGCATATATGACTCGGAGAGCAAGCCGTCTGTATGCTGTAGCGTGACATTAAACATAACCTCTTTACGCATCGGCCGGAACAAATGTTCCTCTTCCTGATACGTCGCCGGCAAAGTTTGCAGCACGAAACCACCAAACTTCGGCAAGATCACACAATCGTGCGTCAGCAACAAGCGTTCAATATGTGTTATTATCCTTAACATAGAGACAAAGGTAAATATCTTTATAGAAATAACAAAAAAAGAGCACTTTTTTCCTTTGAAATGACCCGGAAAATTATATGCATGACATTCTCATTTCAAAATCCACATGACACCCATATAGTCATCCGACCCTCCATACTGGTCGCTAATTGATTTTGAGACATTATCCATATTGTAATCCAACTCTTCCGATGGATACATCCATCTTAACGGCATTTTATCAGAAGGTATATTCCTATTCGATTTCGGATTTATCGGAATATTCGGTACACCTGTCCTACGATATTCAAAGAAAGCATTGTAAGGTGTTTGAAGAAACGTCAATATGTACTTTTGCCAAATAATCTGACTCAACTGTTCTTGAAAATCACTAGCGAATTTAACGCCTTGGTTTCCGAGATATTCTTGAATATAGGCATCTGTTATTTTTCGATTATGATGGAACATAACATCATCGGGTGTATTATCCGCCACAAACCGCATTGAAGAACGAACGCCTTCCTCATAATACTCTTTGGGACTTTTTGAGATAAAACCTCTCAGAGCCATCTCAGCCAGTATAAAATTTTGTTCTTGATAACTCAAGAAAAATACAGGCTCGCCCTCCGGCAGTTCCTCGTAGCGATCATTTATTTGAGAAACAGTTCCCCCACTCACAAAAGTCAAGATCTCAGACTCCGGTAAGGTCGGGTCAACTCCACCATAAGCATCCCATTCCGAGGGATCCAACTTGGCCTCTTCTGAGCTCGGTGTCGGTTTCGCATAATAAAATAAACGATAATCTTTCAAGGCTTTCAATTTATCAACAAAAAGATTAGTCATCCTGTCATTATTCACAAAACTATTAATTTCCTTAAAATAAGGATATTTCTGTCCAGCCTTATTAGAGTACACAACTTGGAAATTATCCGCACTCGACTCAAAAACAGGTCTGTTATTGATAATCTCATTGATTCTTTCCCGAACCTTTAAATCCGGATCATCGACCTTTTTATACAAATTAAGAAGCAACTTCAATTGCATAACATTCACAGCCTTACGCCATTTCGTCACATCCCCTCCATAAATATAATCACCCTCAAAATTAGTGCCAGCACTAAAGAGACGGTCCGCCTCATCCAATTCATTCAATAACCCGAGAAAAACATCTTTTTGAGAGTCATATTTCGGGAAATACACCTCTTCATCCTCAGCTCTTAAAGCTTCAGAATAAGGTATGTCCCCCACTTGCATTGTCAAATTGAAGAAAAAGAAAACCTGTACGAAATGAGACAATGCCGTATAGGAGTTTTTCAACTCATCATTCGTCGCAAAATCAATCATCTTCGAGGCATTCCGCAAATCTCTCAAAGCATCATAATTCGCTCCACCCAACAAATTGAATGCCAGATCTATATCATTAGCCTCTGTCCACGACAAATACTTAGCTAACAATTCATCCCGGATAAAATCCTTTCCATTCCCATTTTTATAAGTGGTAATATCACGTAACAGTTCTGTTGCCAACATCGCAGATGTTACTTTGTTAGTTGAGTCGGGATTTGTATTTACGCTTTCGAAATCATCACATCCAACCATACCCAACAAAACCAGTCCGCATATCAATATATTTTTAATTTTCATACGTTTAGCTTTTAAAATTCAACTTTCAAGTTTACACCTACATACCTTATAGATGGAGAAGATATATCCTCGCCCTCAATATCCTCAAAGCCATCCGGATCCGAGAATCTAAAATCTTTGGTCAACACAAATAAGTTCTGTCCGATAAAGCCTACATAACAGCTATTCATACTTAACTTACTAATAAACTTCTTCGGCAAATTATATCCGATTGACATTTCCCTCAATTTCAAGAATGTCTTTTTCTGAACTAATTTATCTGGATTATTATGGCTGCTTCTTACAAAATCCTCATAAGAAGTCTCGATGTCATTCGGAGCGAATACCCGCGTATCTGATGTAATCCTGCCATATTGATCATATTTGACCTCACCTGATACAATCTTGACACCTTCACCCACATAGTTTTTCTTGCCATTCACCACCTCATCATATCTCCATTGATTGTCCGTATCCGGATGAGCGCCGGTTTCCAACATGTGGAATTCCGTATTCGACCATGATTTTCCACCAATACGGCCATCAAAATTGAGTGTCAGCGTAAAATTCTTATACTTGAATACATTCGCTAGACCATACTCTAAATCCGGATCCGTATAACCAATCAAAGAGCTATATTGGCTCCTAGACATCAAGCCATTCGTATTAATAATATAATTACCATCCGGATCTTTGTCATAGCCTTTATATGAATAAGAATCCGTACGAGCGCCCACGTATGTCCACAAATTATCCGGGCTGAAGTTCTCATCCAATTTAGCGTAATACCTCTTGCTCGTCGAAAGATTCAACGACACATCCCATGAGAAATCACGGACTTGCACCGGAGTAGCGTCAATAGAAATCTCCACCCCCCGACGAACATATTCTTCGTCAATATTCATCAATCTCGATTTATATCCCGTAGCGGAAGATATCCTTTGGCTGATCGTATTATTATAAGTCAACTTATTGAAATAACTCACATCTAATTTCAAGCGATGTCCTTGCAAGAAGTGAATACCCGTACCGATTTCCCATGTACGATTCGTGATAGGCTTCACGTCGCCACGCAAATAATCCGGATAACTAGCCGTATTCAAGCCATCCCAAACATTCTGTTTAATCGTATAGGCCCGATCTAAATCATAAATAGCTAAATCGGTTTTAGAGACAGTCCACGATCCTCTCAATTTCCAGAAGGGTATCCAATCCGGCAAGCTTATTATATTAGAAGGAATAATACTCACTCCCACGGAAGGATAAAAATATGATTTATCATTTGAAGGCAAAGTAGAAGACCAGTCATTACGCCCTGTAGCCTCCAGATAGTAAGTATCCTTATACCCCAATGTCAACGTGCCGAACAGACTATTTACTTTTTTCGTCTTAGTCTCCGCATCCACGATCGGACTTTCTACGGAAGCTTTTATCGAATAAAAACCGGGAACAGACAAGCCATTCTTCGTGGAAGCTTCCAGATTCTTTGTTTTCGTATAATAAAGAGAACCTCCCAATAAACCGTCAACACTAAAATCACTCAGCTTCTTATTAAACAGCAAGAAGAAATCATAATTCATGGTAAAACCAGTCTTCTTGCCCTCTTTATAATAACCCAGCGCTCCGTCTTCCCAGCCACCACGGCCTTTAGAGATCGTTCCCACCGAAGAACGAGTCACATTATTATTCGCATAAGCGACTCCTCCCGCACGCAATTGCAATTTCAGCCAAGGGAGTATCTCGTACTTAAAAGACAATGAACCATTCGTCGTAAAATTATTTATCGACTTAATCTTCTCATAAGCCTCAAAATAAGGATTATCATACCAATCCGTATAATGCCAATTTTGCTTTTCATTTGGGACAAGCCAATAATCCTTGTAATCCCGCAGATCATACTCCGGACCAGTCCATAATAAAATATTGTACATATATCCGGTACCATATCCATACCCAGCCGTATTCGGCGCAGATTCCTGCGTAAAGTTCATACTACCTTCCACGCTCGCCTTATTGCCTAGTTTCAGCTCTCCACCAATATTATACCAGAATTTATTCTTACGTGAATTCGGATATTGATTCTTATCATACAAATAAGACAAAGAAGTGCGGATGCTTCCATTCTTACCAGAAGATGATACACTGACCGTAGTATTACTGATCATACTAAACTCCAAGAAATTCTTAAAATTATTCTTACCCCTCGAAGTCAACTCCATTTCCCGATACTCTTTCTTAATAGGATCCCATTGCGTATAAACACGACCAATATCCAACTTATCGCCCCAGACATAATCTATATTATCAAATTTACCTCCAGACCCGGCGCTATAAGCCGTCTGCACCTCCGGTATTTTTAACTGTCCGGCATTAAACATATTACTGGTATTTACCTCTATAGAAAAGCCCTTATCACCCCCTTTCTTGGTGGTAATCATGATCGCTCCATTACCACCTCGGGAACCATACAACGCAGAGGCCGTAGCCCCTTTCAACACAGTGATATTCTCAATCACATCCTGGTTGAAATCACTAAACGCTTGATTTGTAGGAACGCCATCCACGACGACCAAAGGCTCCTCTCCACGTAATTTTATCTTAGGAGCGACCCCAAATTCCGTAGAATTATACACTCGCATGCCCGAGATCCTACCACTTAAACTCGTCGCGATATTCACGCCCTTAACTTTCTCCAATTCATCCCCCTTGAACTTTTGTGTAGCATAACCTAACGCTTTCTCTGAACGAGTAATACCCAAAGCGGTAACGACAACTTCCTCCAAGGCTTTTGAATCTTCATCAAGCACTATCTGGAGAACTTTTTTATCCCCAACAGGAACCTCTTTTTCTTGAAAACCGACATAAGATACCATTAGCACATTCCCAGCGGAAACATCCAAGGAAAAGTTTCCATCCAGATCACTAATAGTGCCGTTAGTCGTTCCTTTTTCTACTACATTCGCACCAATCACTGGATCCCCGTGAGCATCTTTCACGACACCTGTTATTTTTACCTTTTTCGTCTGTTGATTAGCAATCGGTAAATCCTCTTTTTTCGTGTCTCGACGTACGATTATTTGACGATTATTAATAATATACTCAATATCCGTTCCGCTGAATAATTTATCTAATATTATCTCTACAGACTGATCCCGAACATCCAGATTAACTTTCCTATGCAAATCAATGTTAGAACCATGATACACAAAAATAAACTCACTGTTTTTCTCAATGTATTCAAATACATCTTCTACCGTACGATCATTCATTTGAATGCTTAGCATAGTCCGCTGCGCATATAGGGAAGACGCATATATCGCAGATCCTCCAAAACTTACCAGACATAAGGCTAAACCAAGACTTTTGAGAAAATGATTTGATTCTCGGCAGAAATCTTCTTTTTTCTTCATACCTTTGTAATGTTTTTTCTTTAGTACGTAATTATTGATTAAACAAAGCTCTTGAGCCGGAAGATATGGCAGTATCTTCTGGCTCTCTTGTAAATGCAAACACGCTTACAGATCATTCCTTTCCCATAGGCAAATTATTTTAATAAAATTATATTATTCTCCCCGTCTCTCTCTTGGCGTAGAAAAAGAGATTGACAAATAATCTCAACAACTTCCTCCAAGCTCTCTCTCAGGTCCAATTTTCCTGAAATAGGTATTTCACCTATCTCTTTGCCAAATAAAATAGTCCGGCCATAATAACGAGACAACCGATTTAAGACCTCTCCAACCTTACGATCATTTAACAGCATCAAGTTATCTTTCCAACAAATATGTTCAAAGACATCTACCTTTTTGATCGATATTTCTTTACCCTTTAACTCAAGCATATCATCAGGGCTCAGCACATTCTTACCATTATCGCCATTTTTCACCTCGACCTGTCCTTCCACTAATACAACGGAAGCCGCAGGTTCATCCCGATAAGCACACACATTGAATCGAGTGCCAAGCACTTTTACCTCGATCGTACTCGTTTTAACAATAAAAGGGCGAGAAGGGTCCGCAGCAACTTCCAAATAGACCTCTCCATCCACTAATATCTCCCGCTTATCTTTAGCAAAAACCGTAGGAAAAATCACCCGGGTCTCTGCATTAATATACATTTTAGTACCATCTGAAAATACGATATTCGCACGCCGTCCTTTCGGTACTATTATTTGATCCGGCTCATCAATTTTAGTTTCTTGCTCATTCTTTTCTATTTGGTGTTCCTCTACATTTGATTTGCCTACCGTATCATAAATTACCGTAGCTTCATCTTTCAGTTGAACCCAACCTTGATCCTTCACCAAGAGAATCTCATCCCCCGGCAAGGCGCCAACATTCTTTTCCTCCAACAAGGCCAAAGGCAATGAAGATTTATCATGCCCCATTATCCAAAAATAACATCCCACGGCAAGAAGCAACATGACGGCGGCCGCTACGGAAGAAACAAGATAGCGTATACGTAAAACAGAGGTCTTACGGGGAGCATTCAAACGTTCCTCCAGCTTCTGCCAAGAAGAAAGTGCCAGTCGCAAATCCACTCGCTCCTCTTCACGAACTTTACGCAACAAATCTTCTCCGGCTTGCCGAAATGACTCCTTCTCAACCATGTCCTGTTTCTTATTCACGAGATACCTGTTTACTCTTATTACGGATGGAATTCGTTTTGGTACTCACTTTTTACCGGGAAAAATAGCGAATCCGCCATTTTTTTCATTCTTACAACCTCTTTTGCCATCCCTAGGGCACGGCTGTGCCACCTTGATGGCACAACTATGCCACACCGATGGCACAGCTGTGCCACTTGGATGGCACGACTGTGCCATCAAGGTGAAAATTATTGGCACAATATATCTTTGATATACTGCGACATAAAGAGAGTCCAAGAATACATTAAAGCTCCAACGAGAACCACCGCCTTAACTTACGGAGTGTTCTAGACAATAAATTTTTACTGGATTGGTAATTTATGCCTAAAATACCAGCTATCTCATTATGCCCCAATTCATTTACATAATAAAGATAAATGATCTCTCGCTGATGGGGAGAAAGTTTTGTCAAGGCTTTCATCAAAAGTTTAACCCGGTCGTCCGTATCTGTCGTATCCAATGCGATACGGGAGAATAACTCATCCACTTGAAACACGTCCTCATATAAGGAGACATCCTCCATTTTCCTGTTTTTCTCGATCGTATCATACAGCTTATGTCTTAAAGCCTTAAGCAGATATCCTCTGACATTCGCCGTCGGAGAGAGGGAGGTATGGTTTTGAATCAAATTGATAAAAATATCCTGTACGCAATCTTCCACCAAGTTCTTGTCGGGAAGTAACTTGATTCCATAATTGCGCAGCAATGCGTAAAATCGGCAATAAAGCTCACGGAAGGCTTCCTTATCTCCCTTCAGACACGATTCCCATAGCTTCTCATCGGATATTCCCATATAAATAAACTCCCGAAGATTTCCCGCAAACATACACAAAAAACATTCAATTTCAGTTAAGAGCAATAAAAAAATACAAAAAAGCACGTACACCACCATGAATAACGATGTACGTGCTTCTAAAAAATCACATGGGAAAATCACTTATACCGTTTGCCTTGCCACGGTATCATACCCGTCTGACGGATATGCTCCATCAAGCCATTGAACAAGTTTTTATACGTATCCGAAGATCGTTCCCCGATCGGACTTTGTTCCTTCGGATCTTCCTTTATATTAAAGAATTGGATAGGCTCCCAAGGAGTATTTTGTAAAATCTTGAAATCCCGGTATTGAGATGCGTAATATGCCTGACCTCCATATCGGGAATTACCTTCCCTTCGTACCCAATGCACCATTCGATCTCCGGTATCTTGTTCCTCACCCCGCAAAAGAGGCAAGATACTGATACCGTCGATCTCATGCGATACAGGCACGGCTGTCAGATCGCATAAGGTCGGAAACATATCCGAAAGCATGACGAAATTATCACGTACCGCCGGACGGATCCGGTTCTTCCAATAAATACCTCCGGCTACCCGGATCCCTCCCTCATACATATCCTGCTTTGCGCCTCTGAACGGGCCGTTATTCGCACCCGCATCGTCCTGCCCTCCATTATCAGAGGTAAATATAATGATCGTATTCTCCAACTGGCCATTCTGTTCCAAGGCCTCATACACACGTCCGACGTTATAATCCAAATGCTCAATCAAGGCGACAATCTTAGCACGCTTCTCAGGAAGTGACGGTTCACGCTTTTTCACCTTTTCCAGCCATTCCTGAGGAGGTTGTATCGGGGTATGTGGGGCATTATAAGCTAGATACAAGAAGAAAGGCTCTTGCTTTTGCTTCATATCCGACAGGTAACGGATCGCCCAATCAGAGAAAATCTCTGTAGCATGTCCTTGTGGATCGATCTCTTTCAAGTTCTCACGCATATAATTATTTCCAAAACGACGATGGGTATAATAATCATCCATCATATCCCCTAAAAATCCCCGGTAGAAATCGAAACCCCTTTCCGTAGGGGTATTCGGAGACTCCAATCCTAGATTCCATTTTCCAACCATCGCATTATGATAGCCTCTTTTCTTCAACATCTGGGGTAATAATACGGCATCCTCCGACAGATACCCCCAGCTATCCTCTTTATGCGTACGAATAACTCCCGGTACACCTACCATATCCGGATAACGACCGGTTAATAACGAGGCTCTACTAGGAGAGGAGACCGGACAGTTCGCATGGAAATTCGTGAAACGAACTCCTTCATTTAATAATTTATCGATATGTGGAGTTTGAATGTCCTTGGCGGCTCCTTGACAGGACAAATCGCCATATCCCAAATCATCCACCAAAATTAGCAGGATATTCGGGCTATCCGGCAAAGCCTTTGTTTGTGCGGAAGCTGCGGAAAAAGCCAATCCGCAAGCCGCTGTTAGTATATATTTATTCATCTATCTGTTGTTTTTAATTTCCCATTACATCATATCACATACGGAAGGTTTGATCTTCATTCCTTTCTTATGTTTCTCACCGGCCTCAATCAGCAATTTTACGATCTCCGGATGTTTCTCCGCCTGGTTGAACCTCTCCGAGATATCTGTCTCCACGTTATACAACAAGGGTTCAGTCGGAGTCTCGATCTTACAGGTTCGCAGATATTGGTCCTTGATCGTCTTAAAATAATACTTCCACTCCCCTTTACGGATCGCCATCAACTCGCTTCCCCACCAATAATAAACCTCATCACGGGCGGAATGCTTTTCCTCAAACAATAATCCGGTTTGATTCACGCCATCCAATACAAGATCTTTCGGTTGCTCGATACCCGCCATCGAGAGGAAAGTCGGATATAAATCCATCGAGGTCATAATCTCATCGTTGATCGCCGGATTGATTTTTCCCGGCATCCAACAAATGGCCGGAACCCGGAAGCCACCTTCCCACCAAGTACCCTTGCCATCCTTCAACGGACCTGCGGAACCACCATTCTCATGCTCCGTCAGCCAAGGGCCGTTATCGCTGGTAAAAATAACAAACGTATTCTCGTCCAAGCCATTTTCACGCAGAGCCTTCAACACCTCCCCAACGCTCCAGTCTATTTCCTCAACCACATCTCCGTACAGGCCTCGTTTGCTCGTTCCCTCGAAACGGGCATTCGTGTACAATGGGATATGCGGGAAGGTATGAGCGAAATAAAGGAAGAAAGGTTCCTTTGAATGATCCTTGATGAACGATACCGCTTTCTCCGTATAGCGACGGGTTAATTCTCCCTGATCCGGTTCCGATTCGATTTGCTTACCATCCAATATCAATGGAGTCGATGGAAAATTCCGGGCATGCGCGCCTTTATTCTGAACAGGGCTCATATCATTGGAATAAGGTATGCCGAAATAGGTATCAAAACCATGATCCGTCGGTAAATAGGGAGAAAACGCACCTAAATGCCATTTGCCTACACAGCCGGTCGCATACCCGTTTTGTTGTAAAACTTTGGCGATCGTGACCTCATCTTGTCCTAACCCAGCCTTTGAGTTAGGGAAAAGTACGGCTACCCGATCTCCATACAATCCATTTCGAACCGGCAAACGTCCGGTCATTAACGCGGCCCGACTTGGTGTAGAGACTCCGGCCCCCACATAAAACTGGGTCAGCTTCATTCCTTCACAAGCCATACGGTCTATATTCGGTGTGCGGATCGTGGGATTCCCATAGCAACTCAAATCCCCATATCCCATATCGTCACAGAATATGATTACAAAATTAGGCTTATTGGCCGCATCCGAGGCAGCGTTCAAGCTCAAGCTGTTCGATAATACCGCCACTGTTAAAACAGACAATGATTTCAGTGTTTTCATATGCGTATCTTTTTATTTAAGTAAACGGGGAAAAGGTTCATCTATGATACCGGCAGGACGCTGGTTCCGGCCTTCATATCCCCAATCTCCCATATCATTACGAACCTGTTCGATCCATTGATTCATCTTCGTTACTACTTCGGGATGTTTATCGATGACATTGGTTGTTTCCGACAAATCATTCGCCAAATTATATAAACGAGCTTCACCGACTTCCGTATCCGGGAAGTGAGGGCCTTTGATACGTTCCTTCAAAGGTAAATGATACTTCCAGTTTCCCCAACGTACCGCTTGTAATTGTTGTTTCTGGTAATAATAGAAAGTCTCCGTGGGCGATGCCATCGATTCTCCCTCCAAGATTCCAGACACATTATGCCCATCTATCACCCGGTCGGAAGGAACCGCATAACCGCAATAATGCGCCAATGTCGGTAAGAAATCCATCGAAGTCACCAGATTATCAGTCTCCTGTCCCGCCGGTATTTTAGCGGGCCATCTCATTATACAAGGCACCCTGAATCCACCTTCATACGTCGTACCCTTTTGGCCTCTCAACGGACGGTTCGTACCGCCGAAGTGTTCATCCGCACCATTATCGGAAGTAAAGATAACCAAGGTATTTTGATCCAATCCTTCCTCCTTTAAAGTCTCAAGCAAGACTCCCATCGACCAATCCAATTCCTCGGTCGCATCTCCATAGAGTCCGTTCTGAGACTTTCCCTTGAAAGCGGGAGAAGCCGCTAACGGATTATGAGTCATATTATGGCACAAATAAATAAAGAACGGAGATTCCTTATGAGACTTTATAAACTCCACAGTCTTATTGGTATAACGAATCGTCAAGGAATCATGACCGACAGGAGCCACTATTACCTCCTCCTGTTCCATCAAAGGTAACGGACAATACGGACGATCCATATCGTTACTATAAGGAATACCATAATAATAGTCGAAACCCTGCCGGGTAGGAAGAAATGGCAATTGATCCCCTAGATGCCATTTCCCGATACAAGCCGTCGCATACCCCTGCTCCTTCATCAACTCGGCGATCGTTATCTCACCGGGATTCAAGCCTTTATGCGAAGCTGGAAATAGCACTTGCCTCCCTTTGGACATCAAAGGTGTAGGGTCCGCATTTACATGCATGGAGACTCGCCTTGGATAACACCCTGTCAATAAAGCCGATCTGGAAGGTGTACTCACGCTCGAACCCACATAGAAATCGGTCAGTCGTATTCCCTCTTTAGCCATCTGGTCGATATGGGGAGTACGATGCTTCGTACTCCCGTAACAACCTAAATCCCCATATCCGAAATCATCGATAAATACGATTATCACATTTGGCCTTTCCGCCGCTTGAGTAGCCACGGCCGCTCCGGAAAAAGCTAATACAGATATTAGTTTAGATATAAATTTCATTTCATCCTTCTTTTAGTTGAACATTACCAACCCGGGTTCTGATCCAAATTCGGATTCAAAGAGCGCTCGCTATCAGGAATCGGTAATAAATCGTAATATTCCAAATAGCCATTTGGGAACTTCGTCTCGATCACGCTACCCTCATGATCCTTAATAATCATAGGGTAAAGTTCCTTACCGATTTTCCAACGTTTTACATCTGACCAATAACGTCCTTCTAATGCTAACTCAATCCGTCTCTCATGTCTCACTTTCTCACGGGCCTCCTCACGGCTCATAGATGTCGGCAACAAAGAGATCTTAACATCATCCCTTTCCGTACGGATCCGGTTAAGGATAGCGATCGCATCCGCCACATTTCCATTCGTCTCAATAATCGCCTCCGCTTTTGACAATAAGACATCCGCATATCTCAGTATGATATCATTGATATAAGACTGCCCGGAAGGAGGAAGCTTTGACTCATCCTGAATCCGATATTTACGGGTACTTAAATGTTTCAACCGATTACCGGCATGATTAAACGCACCTCCCGGATACAGGTAATTAGGGAAACGATAGCCCAAGAAATAAGAACCCGGAAGTACAGCCGTGAAACCTAAACGAGGATCCCGGTTCTCATAAGGATTCTCGGGATCTACAGGAGAGCCGTCGATCGTCTCATAAGCCGCTACCAAATCATCCGTAGGGACATAACGGCTTCCACGGGTCCAACTTCCGGTACCCGTTCCGCAATACTGGTCAATATAGGAACCTTGCGAATTCTCGCCTTCAATATATTGGATATCAAACAATACTTCCTTATTGTTCTCATTAGCCGGATCAAACAAGCCCTCATAACTATGGAATAGACCATATTTCTTCAACGCATCAATTTGCTCGACACAAGCCAGAACCTCCTTGTATTTACCTTGGTATAAGTAGGCTCGCATTTTCATACCTAAAGCCGCCCCCTTGGTAGCACGCCCCGGCTCGGGAGCATCCACTCCCAAATTGGTGATCGCAACCTCATAATCATCCAACGCCTGTTGCCAAGTCTCCTCCAAACTCGCCCGCTTCAAGCTACGAGCTTCTTCCGTGGAAATGTTCGTCAATATAATAGGTACCCCACCATAGGTTTCCGCTAGCACGGAATAAGCCAGTCCCCGTAGAAAATGAGTCTCACCTGAATATTTGGCTTTCGCTTCTTCCGATAAATCCACTAAATCCATACAGGCCAACAAATAGTTTGCCCGGGAGATTATCTCGTAACATCTTTTCCAACGATACGTTACGACTCCTCCGTCACTAGAGCTCAATCGCCCGGCACCCAGCTTATTAAAAACCTCATCCGTTCCCCAGTTAAATGCGTTAGGGGTAGCTCCATCCGTTATGCCAAAGCCAAACAAGCCTTGATTATAAACCTCTTTTTCCCTCAATTGAGCATAGACACCATTTAAAAGGAGTTTGATATCCGATTCATTTTCCGGGAAACTCGCCGAAGTAATCTTATCCTCAGGATACAAATCCAAATAATTCTCCATACATCCCGTGAAAGAGACACATAGTATAATTGATAAGCAATATGCTAATAACTGTTTCATACTTTTAGAAATTAAGATTTATACCAAATGTAAATATTCTCGGAGTCGGGTAATAATTGGTACCCGAATCAAACGTATTTCTTTCCGGATCATATCCTTCATACCCTTTTTTCCACATAATCGTAAACAGGTTCTGGGCATTCGCATATACATACAACCGTTGCATTTTTAGCTTTGAGGTAATCCATTCAGGGAACGCATAACCTAATTGTAAGTTCTTCAATTTCAAGAAATCGATACGATGTACCCAAAATGAGGAGTCATACGTGTCCCATGAAGAGTCAAACCGAAGCATCGGTATATTTGAGTCCGGATTCTCTGGGCTCCACGCATCCCGCCATTTATCAGAAATAGTCAGCCATTCGTATTGCATACGGGTCATGCCGCTCTTCGTAAACGCATTCGCCTGTCCCAAACCTTGGAATAAGATATTTAAGTCAAACCCTTTATAGCGTAAGCCGGCAGTAAGTCCATACGTAATTTTAGGAATCGTATTACCAAGTACTTGTTTATCTTGATAGTCTAATTTTCCATCGTTATTAACATCCTCGTATTTCAGATTTCCCATTTCCGGCTTAAGCCCATTGCTATGCATATGTTGAGCGGCTTCTTCGTCCGATTGATAGATGCCAACCGCTTTATAGCCATACAAAGCCTTATACGGATATCCCTCACGAATCAAATAAAGCTGGTCCGGAGAGTTTCCTCCTTGAAATTTCGTTACTTTATTATCGATATACGTAAAGTTTAGTCCTACGTTAAATCCAAGGCGATCTCTGCTCGTCTCAAGATTATCATAATTCACGACTAACTCAAAACCATTATTTTTCATCTCGCCCACATTCTCAAACGGCGCGGTCTTATCCCCTAATACGTTTGGTATTGGCAATTGAACGATAATATCGGTTGTCTTTTTATTGAAGTAATCAGCTTCAATATTCAACTTATTACCTAAGAAGCCCAAATCCACGCCAATATCCAAGGAAGAGGTAGTTTCCCAAGTAATATCCTCATCCACCAAAGCGGTTACGGCAGCACCCGGAGCCAATGAGCCTCCATAATTATAACTCAAGTCATAATTTTGGGAGATCACTGTTAAATAAGGCCAATATCCTTCAATGGTTTGATTGCCTAATTGTCCCCACGACGCACGTAGTTTCAAATTAGAAAACAGATTCAGGTTCTTAATAAACGCCTCTTCACTCAAACGCCATCCTGCAGAGAAACCCGGAAAAACACCCCAGCGATTTCCCCGTTTAAAACGAGAGGAGGCATCGGCACGGAGATTCATCTCAAATAAATATTTATCCGCAAAGGCATAATTCAATCGACCAAAATAAGATGCCATGCGTAGACCTTCAAAATTTCCCTCTCCCTTGATACCTTCCGTTCCCGCGTCCACTTGGGTTAATCCTTCTTTGGGTGGGTTGGTTCTTCGGGCAAATACGTTCTTTATACTGTAATTCTCCAATTGGGTACCAAGGATAGCGGCAACATAATGCTTATCCGCAAATCGCTTGCTATAGTTTAATGTCGCTTGGAAATTATTACGCATGGTCGATACTTGCTCTCTACTCAACACAATACCATCACGATTGTAATTTTTCGGTATCGTCTCTATGCCAGAATCCGTATATCCATAAAGGGTCTCATTATATTTATCAACCATTTTCCAATTGCCATTAGAGGCCCATGTTACTTGTAAGTTCAAGTCTTTCGTAAAATCCACGGTAGCGAAAGCATTTACAGCCATATAATCCTTGGATGTTTTAGTCGCCCCGTTCGAAGCGTCTATAACCGGCTGATAAGTCGTATACAATAAAGTGCCATCATCCTTAATCGCCTCTACTGAACCGAAACGGCCATCCCGGGTATATGGAGCGATGAAAGGAGCCGCGCCTTGTTGCTGTTCGAATACACGGAACAAATCAAAAGGCTCTTGGGAATTCCTACGAGTATAATTCAAACGAGCGCCAACTCTCAACCATGAATTCACTTTATACTCCACATTTGCCCGGATACCGAACCGCTCCGCCTTAGAGTTCATCAAAATACCTTCCTGACTCAAATAGTTCAAAGACAAGAAGGAAGATAGTTTCTCCGATCCACCGCGAATCGACAAATTATGCCCTGTTATTAAAGCATTCCGATAAAGAGAGTCATACCAATCCGTATTCGGGTATTTATAAGGATCTGTTCCGTTTGCGAAATTAGAGATCAATGTTTCCGAGAAAAGAGGGTTCTCTCCCCCATTCACCAAAGCTTGATTCGCCATAGTCATATGCTCGGCGCTATTCGTCACTAAATCAAAATGACGTCCGATCTGCTGCATTCCGACGTAAGAGTTCAACTCTACTTGGGTTTTCTCATTGTTCTTTCCCATCTTCGTCGTAACCAAAACGACACCGTTAGCGGCCTTTGATCCGTAAATAGCCGCACTAGCCGCATCCTTCAAGACTGTGATACTTTCGATGTCACTCGGATTTACTTGGCTGAATACCCCTTCTACTCCGTCAATAATCACCAACGGGTCCGAATTATTCAATGTACCCCAGCCACGAATTCTCAATTGCGCTCCATCATCTCCCGGCTTACCCGAATTCTGGCTGATCCACACGCCGGAAACCTTTCCGGAAAGTGCTTGAGAAGCATCAGTGATCGGACGATTCGCCAATTCCTCATCAAATTTGACTGAAGAAACAGAACCTGTCAAATTCACCTTCTTCTGGGTTCCATAACCAACAACCACAACCTCTTCCAAAGCCTGTGTATCCTCCCTTAAACGTACATTCAATGAAGTCTGTCCCGCAATAGCGACAGTTGTTGGCATAAAGCCGATATAAGAAAATTGAAGTGTCGCGTTATCCGATACCTCCAAAATAAATTTACCATCAAAGTCTGTTATCGTACCATTTGTAGTACCTTTCTCCACAACATTCGCTCCAATGATAGGTTCCCCTTTTGAATCGACAACAACACCCGTTATTTTTTTGGCTTGCTGGGTGACCGCATTCGCTATAGTTTTTTCAAATAAGTAGATCTTTCCATTTTTAACTTCATAACTTAATGACGTGCCCTCCGTTATTTTATCCAATACATTTGTCAATTCTGCATTCGTAAAATTAACGCTCACTCTCCGATTCAAATCTACGATTTGTTTGCTATACGCAACACTCAACCCGGTTTGGTGGGTGATGGTAGCTAAAACTTTCTCCACTTTCGCATTGTCCAGCACAATAGAAACCCGCTGAGCCGAGGCGGTAGCCGTGAAACTCAGCAAGGATATGACTAAAAATAGAAAGGTTAACTTCATGGCATTCGGTATTTTCTCAATTAATATTAAAAGGCACCTACGCCGAGGGCTTTCTTGCTTTTCTTTCATATATTTGTATTGATTTTAATAGTTGGTATTAGAAATTTATTTTTAATACGACCGGCAGCCGAAAAGGGTAGGAGCTTTTCGGCTGTTCTTATGTTATCTATTTATGAGGAATCCATACGCATATCTATTTTAAGGTTAACACTCTGTTTCCTGCTCTCCTATCAAATAGACACACGACAAATCTAAAAGGATGAGTCGTTATAGCTAATTTTTTTATTTTTTCATCCGGACTTCTATCTTGCCCCCTTTTTCCTCGAATAGTACAGGCGTGATTTTCTCTAACTCTTTTAGTACCGTGGTTAAATTCGTACTATCCGTCGTAATCGTATATGTATATTTCAACGCCATGGAGTCTTTTATCTCAAAAGACACACCATAAGTCCTAGCTATTGTTTTCATCACTTCAGGCAAAGGCGCACTTTTAAATACCAATACATTCCGCCTCCATGCGGAATATAACTTGACATCATGTGAACGGACAACCTCGCAACGGCCCGATAGCTTATCGTAAACCGCTTTCTCACCGGGACGCAATTGATACGACTTGAATGATTTGGATTTTAGCTCGATCGATCCGGTCTCTAAGGCAATAAATATAGCGTCTTCCTCCGGATAGGCCTTTACGTCAAAAGTGGTCCCCAAAACCTTAATATCCATATAGGAAAGATTTACGACAAACGGCCTGTTCTTATTTTTCGCGACCTCAAACCAAGCTTCCCCTTCCAGATAGACCTTCCGTTCGTAAAGACCAAACTTTTTCGGATACCGTATCCGGCTCCCTGAATTTAGATGCACCTTGCTCCCATCTTGAAAAAGCACTTGCATGCGCTCACCATTAGGGACATAAACCTCATCGTATCCATCATCCGCCAATAAATCCACTTGTGAGTTAACACGCATGAAAAGACCGATAAACAAGGCCACCGGTATCAAAATGGCTGCCGCATACGCAATAAGACGGCGTATACGCTGGCGATGAAGCTGGCGCACGATCCGCTGATACATCACGGCCGATGGCACCGGATGGTCGATCCACTCCTCCTCCTGCCCCATGTGAATGGCTTTCTCATCCATATCCATACGCTTAGCAAGCCAAGCTTGCCCCTCTGGTGTCTTGAACCAGCGAACCACCTCACGGGCTTCCTCGGGAGTCGCCTCATTATCCAGTGTTTTTTCTATAATTGACAGATCCGGTATTCTCATATATATCTTCCTTTTTTAATTGACACGCCAAACGATCAATAGGATGAGTTCCACAAATATAAAAGAAATAAAAATAACCGTTCAAAATGTGTCCGAAGTATTTTTATCGCTTGGGCATAATGAGTTTTAACGGTTGGCACCGAGATACTCATCTTATCGGCGATTTCCTGATTCGATAGATTTCCTTTCAACTTATATAAGCAGACTTGCCGTTTTTGCTCGGGTAAGTGTTCGATCGCTTGGTAGAAATGTTCCATCATATCCTTCTCTTCAATCTTGGCCAACAACTCATCCTCATATTCCGGCGAAGATTGCACGATCTCATAGTTTTTCTCTAACGCGCTATTATTATTCCGGATCTCATTCAACACATGGTTTTTCAGCATCGTATAGAGATAGTTCCGCAAGTTTACGTTTATCATCAACAAGGAATGCGACTCCCACAGCCTCAAGAATACTTGCTGCACGGCATCTTCCGCGGCGAATGAATTTTTCAGGTATTTATACGCTAGTACGTACAGTAATTTATGATACCGCTCATAAATAACCGTGAACGCATCCTCACTTCCCTCTCTCAATGCGGAAAGCAGATCTTCATCACTTCGTATGGATTTCTGGAAAAAAGACATCACCCTATATTACATACGACTCGCTATTCAATAACCATTCTGCCTCTTTTTTCATGACATCCGGTATTGGCGTGACAGAACCTTCGCTGATCGACCGTATAAATTCCGGATACTCTCTGCGATAGACCTCAAGCATACGGTTCGCGAAGACGAACATCATCGTATATTGTATATTCGCCAACCGGTCGCACATCTTTATGAACGACGCGAATCTCGTATCCCGTATCCCCTTATAATAGGTCTCATTGGCACGTTCTTTCCTGTTGCGCCCTTTCTCATTAGTCAAGGCATATACGATTTCCGGAACTTGCTCTTCCAGCTTCCGTTTGATCTCTTCCGGCAGTACCAAACTCCCTACTCGAAAATCATCGATAAATTTCACGATATCATTGTAAGTCATCCGTGCGTCTTCTATCGTGTCATGCAGATAGGCACCCGCATACAAGATCAAGATGTCCGCCTCACTTTCCGCAACCAAATATCCATACCGTGATACGAACGAGGCAGCCATTTTCAAATGGAAACCATAGGGTAATACGTGGTCGTATTTCTGGTTTACGTCATCGTGTATCTGGAACGCAGCTTTCTCCAAACAGCTGATCCAAGGATAATAACGTTCTACAATAGAGATAAATAACTGTTTTTCCATTCTTTTCGGTACTTAAGATTAATCTTTGCGCACGGCAATATTAACAATTAATTAAATAAGGCTCGCCACAAAAGTAGTTATTTATTCAAATAATATTTACCCTTCGCTATTTCTCAACTACCAGCTATGACAAATGTCTTCACATATTCTCCATTGACAGCCCTAAGTAGGTTATTTTATAATCTTTCAACGGTTAGCTGGGCATTGTTTCGTGATGCTTGCTCGATTTTTCGAAGTCGGCTAATTTCTTTCTCTCTATCGTAGAATCTCATACTCAAATTGATTTAGAAATACGCAGTTCCGAAACCACCGTTTCGGAAACGACGGTTTCTGTAATGCGAAGATATATAAATAATCGAATAAAACAATACTTCGGTAAATAATCAACTAACTATCTCAAAAACAATGGAGTCAGTAAAAACTCAATGGGGATAGGCATATCAGTTAGCCATGCGAAAAAGGTATCTTAGTTTCATTGAGAAAGTATCCTAAGTTCATTGGCAAAGTATCCTAAGTTCATTGGCGAAGTATCTTAGGTGTATGGGGCGATGAAGATACGAGACTTTTCGCATTGACCGAAGAGGGTGAGCATTGTGGTTAGTTATTCACTCGACAAGCCGTTAGTTATTCACTACAGAAGCCTATTACACCCTGCAAAACAGATAAAATCAGGAGAAACGTATGAATTTACGATACAGTTGCCCGAGCCTACGAAACTGACATTGACACAAAACAATGAATTTCCCTTTAATAAAGTAGTCCAAATTTGACGCAAACGAGAAAAGATATTATATCATACTTTCTTATAAGGTTAAGTAATCATCAAATAATATCCAACCGTTCCCTCAACAATTTAAAATACCGATGTGAGGCTATCCGCTCCTCATCCTGAAAGGGGGGATAAAACTCACATTGTAAGGTCTTATTCTCGATAAACATCAAATAGGACAGGTTCACGATGCAATCTTGACTAATCTGGACAAACATATTATTGATAGACAATAACTCCTTCGCTGTAGTACTCATCTTTAATTTATGTGAACTGCGGGAAGTCAATAGAATCTGCCAACAGCGCTGGTCTTTCAAGAATTGAAACAAAAATATTTCCTCACAACGGACTATCAAGAGGCCGGATACCGTTTGGATAGCGAATCGATTGTCTCGATTCAATATTTTTCGCAACGATCTCTCCATGCTGATGACATCTTTCGGCTCACTCGTAAGAAAACGCTCTATAAGGGAGGCCAACTCCTCCGTTAAATAAGGTTTTAACAGATAATCGAAAGCCGAAGCACGAAGAGCGTCCAATATATATTTATCATAAGCCGTATAGAATACGATCCGCAAATTGGGCTGGATATCATCTTGTATATCATTTAGCAGTTCAAAGCCAGACATATCCGGTAGCTCCACGTCCAGAAACACCAAATCCGGATGATATTTAATGATTTGTTTTTTACCAATCTCCGCAGTCATAGCCGTATCCAGTATCCTTATACAAGAAAAGGCAGATAGATCGTCTTGTAGCCTTTGGACTGATCCAAAGTCGTCATCTACTATTATTACAGTTATTTCAGGTTCCATACACGCTTCCATTTTCCAACAAAGTAAAATATTTATTATTAAGATTAAAAATCATAGAGTACCCACAAATAGGGCTTTTTACGTATAAGTTGCAATATTCACGTTTATCCTATCGTTTTTCATGCTTATCTGTCATTTTTTATTTTATGATCTTGGTTAATTACCATTGATTGATAAACCCTATCTTTGCAAATACAGTTATAAAATAGAAACAATATATTTATGTCTCGAAAAATAAATCTTATTATATTCCTCTGTTTCATTTTATGCGAGGTATATGCCCAATACGTACCCGATGTATTGGGAGATGGTTATTTACGCCGTACCTTCCAGATGCCGGATGATTATGAGGGGAAGGTGGTTTGCACACTGGTCAAGAAACCTCAACTGGATAGCGTAAAACAGGCCGTGCTGTATATCCATGGCTATAATGACTATTTTTTCCAGAAACAATTAGGGGATAGCGTAAACGCTCACGGATATAATTTCTATGCGATGGACTTGCGGAAATACGGACGTTCGATATTGCCCAATCAAAACCCGTTCTTTTGCAAGAGCCTAAAAGAGTATTTCGCTGATATCGATACCGCTTTAGCCACCATCCGGTCTGAAGGCAACGAGCGGATATTATTAATGGCGCATTCTACGGGCGGGTTGATCACACCTTATTATTTGAATAGCAAGAAAGGGGAGTTACCGGTAGACGGGCTTATCTTGAACAGCCCTTTTCTGGATTGGAATTTCGGATGGTTCATGGAGAAAGTCGTACTGCCAACCGTTGCGTTTGTCGGGAGGCTATTCCCGAGTCTTACCGTACAAGGTTTGGGTGACCCGAATTACGCTTATAGCTTGCTTAAGCAATATAAAGGAGAATGGGAGTTTGACACGAACTGGAAAATGATATTCGGGCATCCGAAAAAAGCCGGATGGATCAAAGCCATACAAGAAGCACAACAGACGGTACAAAAAGGGTTAAAACTGGATTGTCCGATACTAGTGATGTCTTCCAACAAATCTTTTCCGGAAACAGAGACATGGCACGAGGAATACATGACCTCCGACATCGTCTTGGATGTTCAAGACATTCAAAAATACGGGGAGAAACTAGGAGACAAAGTCACGAGAGATACCATTCCAAACGGCATCCACGATCTGATCCTATCTCAAAAGCCCTATCGGAACGATGCCTATCAAACTATATTCGAGTGGTTAAAGAAACAATAATGGTTGCACCAAACATATAAATCCTTACCTTTGCGCCCAGACAAAACATTTATATATACATGAAATCAGTGCGATCAATTTTTATAGGTCTGACTTGTCTGGGGATGGCAACGGCTAGTTTCGCTCAAGAAGAAGAGACAACTCCGGAAGCGACTACCTACAAGGCCGAGATATTCGGATCGGTAGCCAGTGGCGACAATACCCCTTTCTGGATGGTTAGCAATCGATACGGAATTGTTCCTTTGGAAGCGAATAACGGATATTTGAATGCGGGAGTATTCCATAATCAAACTTTTGGCAAAGGTTTTCGCTGGGGAGCCGGATTAGACGTAGTGGCCGCAGTTCCTCGTCATCGCAATTTCTTTATCCAACAAATATATGCCGAGTTAGGTTACAAATGCTTGCTATTGAGTGTAGGAAGCAAGGAACGCTATAATTCTCTTTGGGATCGTTGGCTTAGCTCGGGCGATATCGTGCAATCCGCCAATGCCCGCCCGATTCCGGAAGTGAACATCAGTATTCCTGAATTTACCGTCGTTCCTTTAACGAAAGGCTGGATGCAAGTCAAAGGAGACTTTGCCGTCGGTCGTTCTTTCGACAAGGATTATCTGGCTAACTTCACAAACAATAAGCAGACTTATGTAGATAACGTTTTATGGCATCATAAATCATTATTCGTACAGATTAAGGATACACGCAATGACTTCCCGTTATCCGGTGTAATCGGAGTACAGCATTGGGCACAATGGGGAGGAACCTCAACCAATCCTAAGATCGGAAAGCAACCTCAATCCATCAAGGACCTGATCCGGGTTATTTGCGGTAGTGAAGGTGGTGACAATGCAACAGTATCCGATCAGATCAATGTATTGGGTAATCATTACGGTTCTTACGATTTCAAATTGGCTTTTACACAACCAAACTGGCAAGTATCCGCCTATTACCAACATTTGTTCGAGGATAAATCCGGTATGATATTCGTAAACAATACCGACGGATTATGGGGAGGACAATTGGATTTACCAAAATTTCCGTGGTTGCGTAAGGTGGTCGTGGAGTATCTGGTTACAAGAGACCAAAGCGGACAGTTCCACTTCATCGATTTTGATCACGACCTACATCCCGGCGTAGGTGGCGGTGGTGATGATTATTATAACAACGGAGAATACACTACCGGAGCCTCTTATTTTAACCGGGCGATAGGTTCTCCTCTGATCACAAGCCCAGAGTATAACGAGGCCGGTTCATTAGGATTCAAGAACAACCGTGTTCGTGACTGGCATTTCGGTGCGGAAGGCGCTATCTCCTCACAAGTATCCTATCGGGTATTAGTAACCGTGATGAATAGTTGGGGTAGACATGTCACCCCTTTCCTTAGCAAGAAAAGAGGAGCTTTTTAAATAAAGCATTAAAAAAGCCTGGCACCAACCGTCCCTTTGAACGAGACAGTCGATGCCAGGCTTTTTTATTTTTCCCAGGATGTTTTCTTTTTATAAATCAGCCATGCCACACCTGCAGTAATCCACTCGGTCACCCAAAAGGCATGCCATACGCCATTCGCTCCCAGTATCCGGCTTAACAAAAATGCCGCCGGAATAATAATGAGGATGTAGCGGAGCATGGAAATCAGCAGTGAAGGAAAGCCCATGTTCAGTCCTTCCAGTGCACCGCAGGAAGTGACAGATACCGCAGAAATAATAAATCCGCCGCTGATAATCCGAAGTGCTGTCTTTCCAATCACTACAGTCTCTGCTGAGCTGGTAAAGATTCCAATAAGGCTTCCCGGAATGGAGAGGCAGAGAACCGTTCCCACAAGCATAACAACCAATGACATACCAAGGGCTGTCCGATATATTCTATGAACGCGATCATATTCCCGCGCACCATAATTATATCCAATCAATGGACGAATTCCCTGCACGATACCACTGCTTGTCAGATACAGGAAGGTCTGCAGTTTGTAATAAGCCCCCAAAACCAACACATAGCTCTGAGAGAACTCTGCCAGAATACCATTCAGCGCGGAGATCAGCAGGGACGGCAGCGCCATATTCAGGATAGCCGGAACGCCGATAGAGTAAAGTCTTCTGCTGATACCGCCTTTAAAGCTAACTCCGGAAATACAAATCTTTACCGGAATCGGTTTTACCATATAGATAATAATGTAAATTACAAGTGTAATCACCTGTCCGGCTCCGGTCGCCAGTGCTGCCCCTTCAATGCCCATGGCCGGGAACGGGCCAAGACCAAAGATCAGAATCGGATCCAGAACAATATTGGAAATACATCCGGCCATCATGCTGAGCATGGATACTTTCATCCGACCCACTGCCTGGAACGTTTTCTCAAAAGAAAGGCCACTGGAAATAATCATTCCAAAGAGAAAAGCAATTCTGGAATAGCGGATAGCATAATCAATAACTGTTGCATCACCGGTAAACAAAGTCAGGAATTTTGGCATGATCAAAATGCAGACAACAGAAAGCGTCAATCCCTGCATCAGACTCCAGAACATTCCCATCGTGGCCGCCTGGTTCGCTTTTTTCTTATCTCCTGTTCCCAGGAAAAAGGCAATGACCGCATTGATTCCCACACCAAAACCGATGGCCGTTGCACTGATCAGGTTCTGCACCGGATAGACCAGTGATAATGCCGTCATGGCATCTTCGCTGATTCTCGCTACAAAATAACTGTCTACGATGTTATATAGCGCATTTACCATCATGGAAAGCACCATGGGTAATGACATAGAAAGTACAAGACCAAATACCGGCTTCTCTTTCATAAAAGTATCATTCATTGTTGTATCCTCCTTGCTTGAAATTCATGGTTCTCTATCTTTTTTCAGAACCATTCGCAAAATCGCTTCTGCGAATGGTTCTGAAAAAAGGCATAAAAAAATCGCCATACAGCTGCTTCGCAAAACAACTGTGTGGCGAAAATCAGATCTCTCTGGTAAAATCCACACCCTTATCGGGTTTAGGAACTTTATCTTAACACTAGTTTTCAGAGGTTGTCAAGGATATTTTATTTTACAATGGTCAAGGTAACCAGCAAATTATCAAGATTTACATGGTCAACATCATATGGCTCATTCAAATTCAACGCCGTAAATATAGTTCCATCTCCATTCGCTATCGGATATAATCTGTAAAACTGTTCTTCACTGCTGTCCTTCATTTCAAAAATCTGATATGACGATAGATTTCCCTCAAATCCTTCCACAGCAAATTCGTAAGTCATTTCATCATTGGTAAAATAAGATGCGCTGTACTCGTCCTTTTCGCAGAAATTATCTTCCAGAATAACCGTTACCCGGTCCTGCGCACCTTCCACTCTTATATCTGCAGAGTGGCTTTCTGGAGGAGTGCACGGCATTTCCGCAATCTTTTCCCACCTGTGATTCTCTGTGTTGGAATGATATACTTTGAAAACAAGTTCGCTGTATTCCATCTTGCTGAAATCATATCCAAGATTCGCATTATATGTAAGAGACTGAGAACCACAGCCTGTCAGAAACAATATACCGGCAAGTAATAGACCCGTAAAATCCCTTTTTACCATAGATTCTCCTTTTCGCTGACATCATCTGTTTTGATTCTTTCTGCAAATCAGATCTGTTATATTACAGTGATAAATGATATTCTTCGTACAGTTTTTCCCTGTATATTTCATCTACAATTGCTTTTTTCAAGTCGTCTATACGTCCATCTTTTACCAGACATTCGTTTAATTCATTCAGCCTGTTTTCTCCCTTCTTAACACCACGCTTTTCTCCAATCCGAATTCCTTCTTCTCTGGAACTACTCATCTGTGAATTATAGTCAAGGATAGCCTTTTGACGCGCCTCGTATTCAAGACGTTTCCGCTCATCGGCACTGAGTTTTTGTAGAACTTCGTAGGCTTCATTGATATAGGTATCTTCTTCCGCCATTTTTTCAAAATCCTCCCTTCTCTCTGCAGACAGGAACCGCATCCACTTAACCACCAGCGGTTCATTCTTTTGTTCCAATGGAAGTTTTTTCAATTCCAATACATAAATTTCCATCAGGTCTGTATACTTCTCTTTTGTCGTAAGATCGCAAAACGCAATCTCACGGAAACATATCTGATCCTTTGAAAACAGATTAAAATTTAGAATACTTACATGAATGCACGGTTTTAAATCTTCATATCTCTGCCCCTCTTTGATCTGATCCGTATACATCTTACTTAGATAGAAAATAACTCGATTGTCCCAGAACTTAAATGGAGCAACCTGCATTTCCAAATCCATCTGAGTGCCGCTTTTCATTTTGATTCGCACATCCAAAATACCATATTTCCCATTCTCTGTATCTTTGCCGAGAATGGTTGGCATTAGCGTGGTCTCTGCGATTTCTTCCGGATCCTGGTTAAGAATTGCCGCTACAAATCCTTTTCTAATTTCCGGATACGCCAACAACTCTTTAAAGCAATAATCTACTGTCGGGGACATCAGAAAATCGTCTCTTGTTTTTGCTTTCATATCATTTCTCCTTTTGCACTGTACAAATCAGATACAAAAAGAGAGACTTGTTTTTTACTATTTTACCATGGATCCTCAGTTTCTGAAAGAAGCTTCTTCCCGCATCTGTTCTGTATGAAATTGAATCATTCGGGAATCTTGCTCGATCAGAGCTCCGAGAATGAATTGTGAATTAGCCAGACTATCTATTTGTTTTGATTGTAACATATAGATAAATAAATTACAACTATATTGTCATAGAATTCTTAGGAAGTAAACAAACAATAAAGATTAACAGACACTCACCCCAACTCGGTCTATCACACCATAACAGAGATTTTTGTTTTTGTCCTGTAATTGAAGTTGACGATCGCATGATTTCTTGGTAATACCGATATTAAAAAAGTGCTGAGTCATAGGTTTTATCCTATGGCTTAGCACTACTTTTTCGCTTCAAGTGCGAAAGACAGGTAACATTAGTTTTCAAATGTTGTCAAGGATATTTTACAATGGACAGGGTAACTATTGTGCCTGCTGTCTGATGTCTGTCACGTATCCATCCGTAAGATCAGATGTTAGATTGCAGGTATTTCCTAAGTCAAAATACATTTCTCCAAGTTTTTCTTCTGGTACAGCAAATGCCCAATGTACCGTTACTGTCTCTCCCGGTGCAAGAGAATCAATATAGTTATTCGAACGTTCCCCACCTTTCACATCATACAGTCCTACCTCCGTATTGAAAGAATGACTGGCCACAGCCACGTAGGTCCATGCATCATTCTCTGACGGTGTCTGGGTATCTGCTCTCCAGATCTTTGCCACAGCTCCAGCCGGTTCCAGAATACTGATCGTTCCATTGAACATAATATCTTTCCATGTTTCTGCACCGGTATTCGTATAATCCACGGTCACGCAGACCAGTTTCTGCGGCTCTTCTTCCGTCCGGATCACCTGATCCAGCGTATTGACTCCATCTTCTTCTTTCACATAGGTAAGTGTGACGGGAAGCAGCGTTCCATCTGATGCAAAAGCCTGCTTATCATCCTCTCCCAGCATGGAGTCTGACAACATGGAGCGATTATCCCCAATCTGGACATCCGTTACTTTTGCTGTCAGTCCTGGATGTTTTTCCAGATCGTTTTCAGATATATCCAATACTTCTCCCATTGGATGTGCTTTTTCTAGGTGCTCCATGGATACTGATGTGACAGGAAGGTTCGATTCATCTATCATCTTCTGTCCTTCATCCGCAGTCAGATAACTGCTCCAGTTATAGCACATCGTCACATCTTTATCATCGGATTGTTCCGCGGGTGTCAATGTCACATGCTCCGCTATCTGGATGGCATCCTCTTTTGACACATCTGATGCCGCTGTTATTTCCAGTACCAGATGAAGATCCGGGTACGCCACATAAAGCTGCTGGTTAAATGTAAGTTCATTGCTCAGTGGCTGCTGTCCCAGGTATATCCCTTCTCTGCCATCAATATTCAATGTTTCACTCTCTACCACCTGCTGTGTCAGCATTTCAAAAGCGGAGTCTCCCGTATCCATATAGTAACAGAGCATGCTCACGCCACCCTGCGCATAAGTATCTTCAAAGCTATATTTTCCTTCTTCTGTCTGCACCATTCCGTCCGGCAGCCACTCCGCAGTCAGCTTCACATAATGGCTCTCTCCTGTCGGCTGCATCGTTTCATTTTCTGTTCCTGCTTCTTTTTCCTGCGTTGTTTTCACTGCATAGGTTCCCACCTGCTTACTTTTCATTCGATATAAAACACCTGCAAATGCGGTGGTTCCCAGCGCCAGAGTTGCTGCCAGCACAGCGATCATCACTCGGCGGCCTGTGAATTTACTTGTCTTTTTCTGTAACTGCTGTTCTACTTCCTGCTCTATCATCTTCCGCATAGCATCCGGCATCTTCGGAAATTCCTGATTCATATTTTCCAACTTCATCGTTCATCCTCCCCTTTAACCTTCTTTGGATAATTCTTCCTTCAGCTTTGTCCGCGCCCTGGCAAGTCGGCTCTTGACCGCACTTTCTGTCACTTTTGTCATTCTGGCAATCTCCCGAATGCTGTATCCTTCCATATAATACAGAGTCACCGCCAGTCTTGCTTCCTCTGTAAGCCCCATCAACGCTTCATACAGATCCGAATAATCCTGTCTCTCCATCCACGGTTCTTCCTGCTCACAAGTCTCCAATGATATGATCTTCTTTTCCTTACGCATGATTCCATAACATTCATTGATCAGAATACGGAGCAGCCAGGTCTTTGCATAAGTGTCCTGTTTTAACGTTCCAATCTTGTCAAATGCTTTTGCGATGGCCTCCTGAATGGCATCCTGACAGTCCGCATCATTATAGAGTAATGATTTCGCCACATGATACATGCTGTCCTCCGATGCCAGAATCAGTTGACCCAGTTGTTCTCTTTTCATAGTATCCTTCCCGCCGGCTTTTTTGTATTTACATAGATTAGATGCATGCAATCTCCATTTGGTCGCCGTGTTTTAAAAATAATTTTCATTCAAAAAGAAAGAGCAAAAAGAAACTTTTACATTTCTTTTCGCTCCTTCAAATTGATCGATCTGCATTCTAGGGCTATATGCCCGGACGGGTGTTACGTATCTTCTTCCTCACAAACCAAAAGCAGATCACCTGCATCACAACAGTGGCAGCCCAGGATGCCGGATAAGACAGAAACAAAAATGTCAGCGACCGGTGTGTCGGGAATAACAGGCAGATCCAGATAATCCGCATACCTACGGTACCAATAATGGACAGGAGCATGGGAACGGTCGAATACCCCATGCCTCGAAGCGCTCCGGGAAACAGATCCATCAGTCCACACAGAAAATAAGTAATGGTCGTATAGGCCAGAATCTCCATCCCACAGGCAACTACATCTGCCTGCTCGCTGTAGATCCGCAGTAGTTTAGGGCCAAGCAGATATGCACCGTTTCCAAGAGTCAGTGCAACTATCACGGAAAGGATAATACAGTCAATCAACACCTTGTCCATTCGTTTCCATTTTTTTACACCATAGTTCTGGCTGGTAAAGCTCATACATGCCTGTGTCACGGAGTTGATGGATACATACAGGAATCCAAGAATATTGTTGGCTGCCGTATAACCTGCCATGGCAATAGAACCAAAGGAATTGACGGATGACTGCAGCATGGCATTTGACAAATTGATAACCGTGCTCTG
>ERZ857775.764-NODE-764-length-44268-cov-13.092959_pt1 | contig 44268 bp, 40 predicted proteins | sample MGYA00519698_ERZ857775 | MGnify/ENA primary metagenome ERZ857775 (study PRJEB31778, sample SAMEA3449363) | human gut metagenome | biome: human gut; feature: human-associated habitat; material: faeces | place: United Kingdom | collected 2010/2012 ...
CCCTTGCCGTGGCCCGTAGCATTACGGGACACGGCAAGGGAGGAATATGAAATTTTAGTAGATGGGATAGGGAGAGAATTAATAAAGTTGTATAAAAACGAAAGGGAAGTAAAAAATTTGCTTCCCTTTCGAGTGATTGAGTTGGGATTCGAACCCAAGACCCACAGCTTAGAAGGCTGTTGCTCTATCCAGCTGAGCTACTCAACCGACCTTTTATGAAAAAGTGCTGCAAAGTTAGGGATATTTCGGGATATTCCAAATATATGTATCCTATTTTTTGTAACCCTCATATAAAATAGAAGTATCAGAAAGGATACCCCACCGTGAAATGAAACGCAGAATCTCGTTTGAAGTTCTGCGATGCGATTGCCCAATGGTCTTGTCCGGCCGCCGGATTATAGGCTTTCATTCCCATGTCGAAGCGAAGTAAGAAATAGCTGAAATCCAGACGGATTCCCAATCCATAGGCCAACGCGATTTCCTTATAAAACGAATCCAGTCGGAACTGACCGCCGGGCTGCGATTCGTAATCACGAATCGTCCAAATATTACCGGCATCGATAAAAGCCCCCAACTCTACTTTCCAAAATAGTTTGGTGCGATATTCAAGATTTATATCGAGGCGTATATCTCCACACTGATTGATAAATTCGGACACAGAATTATTGCCGTTATAACTACCGGGACCGAGCGTTCTTACCGACCACCCCCGCACACTGTTGGCTCCACCCGAATAGTAGCGTTTCTCAAAAGGTAAAATATCGGAATTCCCATAGGGTATGCCTATTCCTCCGCCTACATGAAAAGCAATAGAGTTTCGCTCGTCAATCAAATGGGTAAAACTATAATCGAAATCGAATTTAGCATACTGGGAATATCGGATACCAAAAATCTTGTATCCCCCATCGGGCTCTTTCGAGGTAAGTTTGGAAAAGGCATTGAGCACGTTGCCCGCTATTTCTCCCGCAGCCCTCAACGTATAGACATTGGTGCGACGCTGCACCGGATTGGAGGGATTGAGATTGGAGCAATAAAAGGTATATCCCATACGCATGATGAAGTGATCCTCGTAACTGTATCGTAAAAGCGGATTATCGGGGGCTATGTTTTCGAGAAATCCGTCGGTCTTACGAGGCAAATAGACATAATTTATATCCAACAGGTCGTAGTTGTGACGGTAGAATCCCCGGTTGGTCGTCCACTTATATTTCCAAGCTGCTCCCCAAATGACTCGCGTATACTCGGGACGTTGCTGGAAATTAAGATTTATACTATATTCGGTGCTGGCCTTCATACGCCGCCGAAAATCGGTACGCAAAAATGGGAAAAGAAATTTGGGATAAGTAACTCCTATCTCCCCTCCCAACTCGGTATATCGGTCATTGATGAGTCCGCTCAAATCGCCCGACAAACTTTCATAAGCACCGCGCACCTTAGCCGAAAAAGTTTCGGAACCCTTGAAGATATTACGATGTTGATAAGTAGCTCCCACGGCAAAACCTAAATCGCCCTCGGAATTAGTACCTTCCAATTCGAGCGAGACAGACTGCGGCTTATCCTTGCTGAGCAAGATATAACAATCCAATTGATTTACACCTTCGTCGTTCTGACCGGACGGCTCGAAGCGAATATTGACATATTTGACAATACGCAATCTCCCGAATGCCGTATAGGTATTGTCCACATCTCGACTACTGAACAACAACCCCGGACGAATGAAACAATTCTCCACCAATGTTTCCCGTCGAATATAAGGGCGGTCGCCTTCCACGAAATAATAATTCTTATATGTACCGGCATTGGCAACATCGATTTGGTCGGTCGCCGTCGGGTCATAAGACAACACAAAATAGATTTTCCTCATATAATACCGTTCGTACGGACGATACCCCGAAGCATTGGCAACAGACTCAGGAACGAGGTTCATAGTGAGATCGACTGCTTTCGAACGGTCGGCGGTATCCGCCGTATAGGTAATCAGTTCTTTATTAAAAGCATAAAAGCCATCGCGCCGCAACATATCGGAAATACGTTGCCTTTCCTCGTCCAACACATTTCTATCGAAATTCGATCCTTTCTTCAAAAGCGAATGAGAGGCATATTGCCGCTCGACAAGCCGGGAAATCGTATCGTTTGAAATACGATAGTCTATATCGTCTATGTAATGCGGCGTATTTGCCGAAACTCGATAGAACACGTCCATACGTTTACCTTTCGAAACCGTATCGACATCGACCCGAGCAGCCATATATCCTTTATTATTCATGGCCTTCTCCATTTGCATACGAGAATTTTCTATCAAAACCGGGTCGTAAATTATCGGGGGTGTACCGGCATTCCTTACCCAGCGGTTATACCATTTGGTCGAATCGTTTCCCGACAAATTATATAGCCCGAGCGTAAAGCGGAACAACCCAAACATACGGTGATTAGGCTCCTGACGCAAATAGGATTTCAAATCGGAAGGTTTCACCGACTTATCATCGGTCTCTATCTTTACATGGTCGAGCAGATAGCTACCGTCCGGGACATGGCGGGTAGGACTACACGCAACCAGAACAATACCGACGATCGCTCCTAAACTTGCCTTTATAACTCGACGAATTTTCAACGCTTCTCCGATAACTTGATTCTTTCTCGATGGATAAAACCTTGCAAATATACACTTTATTTTTTTCAATTCCAGCCATTCCTTAGGCAGAAGCAAGAAGACAAAAATTAACCGAGTTTCAATCACACAGTTATACGATGTTTTTTATTTTCATTTATCACATTAAACTCCGTAAATACAAGCAATTTAAAATAGTAAACATATATTTTCTTTCAAATTATTTGTTTATATCACAAAATAGTTATACATTTGCAACATCATAAACGATATTTATGTGATAATTATGTTACTACACGTCATTTCTCTATCGGTCATTAGCGAACTTCTTGTCGTGAGTCGGTAAGGTGGAAAGGCGTATGTAGTTACTTCTCATAGAATGTTAAATTAGAGTAATTGTAAAAACCTTTCCACACAGCGGAAAGGTTTTTCTTTTAATTAGTACAGATTATGAAACATCAATTGCGGAGTGCGACGAGCACTGGCGGAAGGAGAATGGCAGGAGCGAGAGCTCTATGGAGAGCCAACGGCATGAAAGAAACGGAGATGGGAAACCCCATCATCGCAATCGTCAATTCGTTCACCCAATTCGTTCCCGGCCATGTACATCTACATGAAATAGGGCAAACGGTAAAAAAAGAAATCGAGAAATCAGGATGCTTTGCCGCCGAATTCAACACGATCGCTATCGACGACGGCATAGCTATGGGACATGACGGCATGCTTTATTCTCTTCCCTCCCGCGACCTCATCGCCGACAGCGTCGAATATATGGTCAATGCACACAAGGCCGATGCCATGATCTGTATCAGTAATTGCGATAAAATCACACCGGGCATGCTCATGGCGGCCATGCGGCTCAACATTCCTACCATCTTCGTATCGGGAGGTCCTATGGAAGCAGGGCAGCTCGATGGGAAAGGACTCGATTTAATCGATGCCATGGTCGAATCGGCCGACGAAACCATAAGCGACGAACAAGTGCGCCGAGTAGAACATGCCGCATGCCCTACCTGCGGTTCCTGCTCGGGCATGTTTACCGCCAACTCCATGAACTGCCTCAACGAAGCCATCGGTCTGGCTCTTCCCGGAAACGGTACTGTCGTAGCGACCCACCGCAACAGGGAACGGTTATTCATACAAGCTGCCCGACAAATCGTGGAGAACTGCCGGGCTTATTACCAAGACGGCGATGAAAGCGTATTGCCCCGTAACATCGCTACTCGCGCGGCATTCCTCAATGCGATGACTCTCGATATTGCCATGGGGGGCTCTACCAACACGGTATTGCACCTGCTCGCCATAGCCCAAGAGGCCGGAGTAGACTTTACGATACAAGACATAGACACCCTGTCCCGCAAGTCGCCGGTGCTTTGTAAAGTAGCACCCAATTCGCACTATCACATACAAGACGTGAACCGTGCAGGTGGTATTCTCTCGATTCTCGCCATACTCGAAAAAGAGGGGCTGATAGACGCATCTGTCCATCGAGTAGATCGACTGTCCTTAACCGAAGCCATCGAACAGTATGCGATACGAAACGGAACATGTCCCCCCGAAGCGGAAAGACTTTGGAAAAGCGCACCGGGCAACCGGTTCAACCTCGTGATGGGCTCTCAGGAAAACTATTACGACAAGCTCGATACCGACCGTTCGAAAGGGTGTATTCGCGATTTCGAACACGCTTATGTCAAAGACGGTGGACTGGCCGTACTTTTCGGTAATATCGCCCAAGACGGCTGTATCGTCAAAACGGCCGGAGTGGACGAAAACATTTTCCGCTTCAAGGGAAGAGCCAAAGTATTCGAATCGCAGGAAGAGGCTTGCGAAGGCATACTCGGCGGGAAAGTAGAGAGCGGAGACGTGGTCGTCATCATCTACGAAGGCCCCAAAGGAGGCCCCGGCATGCAAGAGATGCTCTACCCTACCTCGTATATCAAATCGAAACACCTCGGCAAAGCCTGTGCCCTCATTACAGACGGGCGTTTCTCAGGTGGGACATCGGGACTTTCCATCGGACATATCTCGCCCGAAGCAGCTGCCGGCGGAAACATAGGATTAGTGCGGAACGGCGACCTCATCGAAATAGACATTCCCAACCGCAGCATCAACCTGCTTATCGAAAAAACAGAAATGGAACGTCGCAGAGCAGAAGAAAATACCCGGGGAAAAGAGGCATTCACCCCTCGACACAGAACACGAAACATATCGAAAGCCTTGCAAGCCTATGCTGCCTTAGTAAGCTCGGCCGACAAAGGTGCTGTACGAATTATCTAAGAAACAGAGTCCCAATTGTACAAAACGACTATGGCAACAGAGAAAATAAGCGGAGCGGAAGCGCTCATCAAATCGCTCATCGCAGAAAAGACAGAGTATATATTCGGATATCCGGGAGGAGCCATTATGCCCGTATTCGATGTTCTCTACGATTATCGAGACAAATTGAAACATACCCTCGTGAGACACGAACAAGGAGCTACACATGCCGCACAAGGGTACGCACGAGTATCGGGAAAGACCGGAGTCGTCATGGTCACCTCGGGTCCCGCCGCCACCAATATCATCACGGGGCTCTCGGATGCCATGATGGACAGCACGCCGCTCATCGTCATCACCGGGCAGGTCGCCTCTCCCCTATTGGGCTCGGACGCTTTTCAGGAAACCGATGTCGTAGGAATCACCCAGCCGGTGACCAAATGGAGTTACCAGATACGTCACAGCGAAGAAATAGCTTGGGCGGTAGCAAGAGCTTTTTACATCGCCGGGAACGGCCGTCCGGGTCCCGTGGTTCTCGACATTGCCAAAGATGCCCAAACGGGAATGACCGAATTCGACTACAAACCCTGTCAATTCATTCGCAGCTACAACCCTTATCCCGACATACAACCCGGCGAAATAGAGGAAGCCGCCCGGCTTATCAACCAGTCTCGCAAACCGTTCATACTCGCCGGTCAGGGGGTAGTTATCTCCCATGCTGAAAAGGAATTGTCGGATCTGGCCGAAAAAGCCGATATACCGGTAGGTTGCACTCTGTTGGGATTATCGGCAATACCGACCGACCACCCCCTATACAAAGGCATGTTAGGCATGCACGGCAGCATAGCCGCCAACATCAAGACCAACGAATGCGACCTGCTCATCGCCATCGGCATGCGGTTCGACGACCGAGTAACGGGCGACTTGAAACAATATGCCCGACAAGCCAAAGTAATTCATATAGACATCGACCCGTCGGAATTCAACAAAAACGTGAAGTGCGATGTATCGGTATTGGGTGATGCCCGTGCCGTATTGCAAAAGCTGAATGAAAAAATCGCTCCCGCCGAACACTCCGAATGGATAGAATCTTTCTCGGTGTGTGAAAAGGTGGAAAAAGAAAAGGTCATAGAACCGGAGATACACCCCCGGAAACCATTGATGAATATGGGAGAGGTCGCCCGAAAGGTATCCGAAGCCACAGGCAACGACAGTATTCTCGTGACCGACGTGGGACAAAACCAAATGCTATCGGCCCGATATTACCGGTTCAAAAGATCCCGCAGTATCGTTACCTCCGGCGGATTGGGCACTATGGGATTCGGCCTTCCCGCCGCTATCGGAGCCAAGATAGGCAATCCCGACCGCACGGTCTGCTTTTTTACCGGAGACGGAGGACTGCAAATGACAATCGAAGAATTGGGTACAATCATGCAATATGGTATCGATGTGAAGATCATTATTCTCAATAATAATTTCTTGGGTATGGTAAAACAATGGCAAGACCTGTTCTTCGACCATCGCTACTCCGAAACCCCAATGCTGAATCCCGATTTTACGGGCGTGGCGGCAGCTTACGGCATAGCCGGCGAAAGGGTCGCCACCCGTGAAGAACTCGACTCTGCCATACGACGTATGCTCGACCACCGCGGAGCTTACCTGCTCGATGTACAAATAGACCCGGATTGCATGGTATTCCCGATGACTCCCGCCGGGAGCTGTGTAACCCATATCATGCTCAACGCCACTGAAAAATATTAAGACCGATATGACTCAACAGACATTATATACCGTAACCGTTTATTCTGAAAACCAAGTAGGATTACTGAATCAGATTTCGATTATCTTTACACGCCAACAGCTCAATATCGAAAGCCTGTCGGTATCGGGCTCGGCTATCGAAGGTGTACACAAATTTACCATCACGACATACAGCGACCGCGAAACGATGGAAAAACTGGTCAAGCAGATAGAAAAACGAATAGACGTATTACGCGCCTTCTTTTATACCGACGACGAAATCATTTTTCAAGAGGTCGCACTTTACAAGGTTCCTACCGACAAACTACTGGACGACAGGAGCATCGAAGATTTGATTCGCAAACACAATGCCCGCATTTTGGAAGTGAACCGCACATATACCGTCATCGAGAAATCGGGCCACCCCGACGAAACTCAATCTCTGTTCGAAGAACTGAGTCGATACGATGTCATGCAATTCGTCCGGTCGGGACGTGTCGCCATAACCAAATCGACCGTCGAGCACGTAAGCATATTCCTACAAGAACAACAATACCGGCAAAACCAACTATGAAAGAAAAAGAAGAACAATCCAAACGACAAACAGAACCGGTCTACTCCAAAACTTATACCGTAGAGCCGGCCGAAGGAAACGGCCAACAGGAGTTGCCGCTCACCCTGCTCGCCAAACGAATACTCGAAGTGGCTACGTTACATGCCGAATCGTGGGGCGTGGGATACAGTACGCTCATCAAAAACCGGCAAGTATGGGTACTCTCCCGGCTCACCGTCGAAATGTACCGTTATCCGCTCATCAACGAGCATTATACTTTACAAACATGGATCGAAGGGTATAACAAGCATTTTTCATCGAGAAACTTCGCCATACTGGGAGAGGACGGCTCTCCCTGCGGATATGCCCGCACGATTTGGGTCGTTATCGATTTGGATAGTCGCACATCGGTAGATATAAGTCAATTCGAATATATCGCCGAGAACATATCGGACAAAGCATGTCCCATCGAAAAGCAATCGAGAGTACGCGATGTACATGACGAAAATGCAGTAATCTATCCTGTGACTTATAACGATATAGATTTGAATCGACACGTCAACAGTGTGAAATACATCGAGCACGAACTCGACCTTTTCCCTTTCGAACGGTATGACAAACAACGTATCCGACGGTTCGAGATAAGCTATGCCAACGAAGCTCGATACGGTTCTACCCTGCAACTGCTGAAAGAGGAAGAAGCACCGGATCATTTTACCTTAGAAATACGGGACGACCAAACCGTGTACTGCAAAGGAAGAATCATATTTGAAAACAGATAAAACCAATTTAATTAACCTCTAAACAAAAAAGAAAATGGCAATCATGAATTTTGGCGGTGTTGACGAAAATGTAGTCACCCGGGAAGAATTTCCATTGGAAAAGGCAAGAGAAATCCTCAAAGACGAAACCATCGCCGTTATCGGATACGGCGTACAAGGTCCCGGACAAAGTATGAACTTGCGGGACAACGGATTTAATGTCATCGTCGGACAAAGAAAAGGCTCGAAGACATGGGATAAAGCGGTGGCCGACGGCTGGGTTCCCGGCGAAACGCTTTTCGAAATCGAAGAGGCTTGCCAGCGTGGAACAATTATCGAGTACCTTCTTTCCGACGCAGCTCAAATAGAGGTATGGCCCAAAGTGAAAAAACATCTTACCGCCGGTAAAACGCTCTATTTTTCTCATGGATTCGCCATCACCTACAAAGAGCGCACGGGTATCGTTCCTCCTGCCGATGTCGATGTAGTACTGGTTGCGCCCAAAGGTTCGGGAACCAGTTTACGGCGCATGTTCTTGCAAGGTCGGGGACTCAATTCGAGCTATGCAATTTTCCAAGATGCGACCGGGCACGCCAAAGAGAAAGTTATAGCTCTCGGTATCGGAGTCGGTTCGGGATACCTTTTTGAAACTACTTTCAAACGCGAGGTTTATTCCGACCTTACCGGAGAACGGGGCACTCTCATGGGAGCCATTCAAGGTATTTTCGCCGCACAATACGACACACTGCGCGCACACGGACACAGCCCTTCGGAAGCATTCAACGAAACGGTCGAAGAGCTTACCCAATCACTGATGCCTCTTGTCGCCGAAAACGGTATGGATTGGATGTATGCCAACTGCTCGACAACAGCCCAGCGAGGAGCTCTCGACTGGTGGAAAAAGTTTCGTGATGCTACCAAACCCGTATTCGAAGAACTGTATGAAGAGGTAGCCAAAGGGAACGAAGCTCAACGTTCTATCGACACGAACAGTAAAGAGGGATATCGCGATGGACTGAACAAAGAGTTGAAAGAGTTGCGAGAAAGCGAGATGTGGCAAGCCGGTGTAACCGTTCGAAAATTACGCCCCGAAAATAACTAACCGATAAATATAGATTACCATATAGAAAAGAGATTATCCCAACGAGTGGGATAATCTCTTTTCTTATACCCGAACGTATAGAATAAATAACCATAAACCTCGAAACTTTTTCTTCGATAAATTGTATTGACAATACCGGGAATTTCCGGGAAATAAAAATATATCGGAATATGAAATCCTACGAAACCCTGACTGTCGGCCAAATTGTCGCCGACAAATACGAAGCGGCGAATGTATTTGAAAAATACGGTATCGACTACTGTTGCCACGGTTCCACACCGTTGCTCGAAGCCTGTAAAAATGCAAATGTAGAACTCGACCAAGTCCAAAAAGAACTCGAAAGCACTCCATCGTCTGCTCACGGAAACATCGATTTTACCAATTGGCCTATCGATTTGCTCATAGACTATATTCTCAAAATCCACCACCGCAACATTCGCTCGCACGGGCCAGAATTATTACATCTCTTGGACAAAGTTTGTAATGTCCACGGAGACCGCCACCCGGAACTATACAAAATACGTACTCTCTTTCACGACTCGCTCGAAAGCCTTTACAGCCATCTCGACAAAGAAGAACTGGTTTTATTCCCTTATATCTACGAAATGTTTAAGGCCAGAGAAGAGCACAAACATTTACCCGATTTCCATTGCGGTTCGATCGAAGCTCCCATCTCGGTAATGTTGTCGGAACACGAGGCTGAGGGAGAACGATTCCAGCATATCAACCGGTTAACCCAAAACTACACAGTCCCCAAAGATGCTTGCAACAGTTACCGATTGGCTTTCGACAGATTGAAATCTTTTGAAAAAGCCCTACACCAACACATTCACCTCGAAAACAATATAGTCTTTCCACGAGCTATTGAAATGGAAAAAGAATTAAGGAAATAGGTAAACATGCAAATCAATATAAAACGGGTATACGATCCCCCAAAAGAATCGGACGGTTATCGTATATTAATAGATCGCTTATGGCCCAGAGGCACGAAAAAAGAGGCTCTGAAATATGATATCTGGGAGAAGAACATTGCTCCTTCTCCCGCATTACGCCGATGGTTCCATGAGAATCCGCAAGAGCATTGGGAGGGATTCGTATCGCTATATTCAAAAGAGTTGGAAAACTCCGCCTCTGTAAAAGATTTCGTCGAAAGAATAAAGAGCCACGATCGAATAACATTATTGTATGCCTCAAAAGATGCCACTCACAATCATGCTTCGGTACTAAGACAGTTTCTACAAAATCATCTGCACTGATTGCCGCATAAACTACCTGCGCCACTACTAAAAAGAACGATGGAGAACGAAGTTGTCACTTGCCGATCGTATATAAAAGTAGTATGTTTCCGGTATTCTTTCCCATAAAATAAAACAGGAAAAATCCGAAACTATCATAAATAACGAAGGGGAGCAATGCTCCCCTTCGTTATTTATCGACGACGCTGTTGTTTGTTTCGTTGCTTCTGTTGTTCTCTCAACGCAGCCTGCTGCTGGCGTTGCGCTTCTTCCAACCGAGCCATGAAACCGCTCTTCTTGCGAGGTTTCTTTTGATTCTCTTTCAACTCGGCAAGAACCTTCTCCTCGTTGATACATTTACGGAATACATAGGTTTGAATAATCGTAATCAACAACGACAAGAAATAATAATAACTCAACCCGGCCGAATAATTATTGAAGAATACCAAGAACATGACGGGCATCAGATACATCATGAACTTCATACCCGGCATCTGTTGTTGTCCGGCAGTATTCTGCATATTGATTTTGGTGTATATCAAGTTGGTAATAGTCATCAACAAACAGAAAAGGCTGATGTGATTACCAAAATAGGGCGTTATCAACGGTATATAAGTGTCCCAACTTACTATCGCATCATAGGTCGACAAATCTTTCGCCCACAAGAACGATTCACCCCGAAGCTCGATAGAAGACGGGAAGAAGGTGAACATCGCAATAAGAATAGGCATTTGTAAAAGTAACGGCAAACACCCGCCCATAGGATTCACTCCCGCCTTGCTGTACAGATCCATTGTCAAACGCTGACGCTCCATCGCTTTATCCTGCCCCGGATACTTATCATTAATCTCCTTAATTTGAGGGGCTAAAACCCGCATACGAGCCTGCGACTTATAAGATTTATACGTGAAGGGGAATAAAACGAGCTTTATAAATATCGTCAACAACAAAATGATAACGCCATAATTGCTGAAAAATTTACCCAAGAAGGTGAATACCGGTATAACGATGAGCGTATTTATCCAACGGAAAAACTTATATCCCAGTGGAACGAGCTTATCCAAATCGAGAGTCTGGTCTCCCGAAAGATCGTCGTCATAAGAGGACAATAACGGATAAGAATTCGGTCCGAGAAAAATATTGAATCCGGCAACCTGCGACTCTTTCGAATCATAATCTATCGTACTCTCGGCATGAAACTGTTTCAAATATCTATCTTCTTCCAAAGACCGAGAGGTAAAAATTCCGTCGTTAAATTTTCCATCGGCAATAAAAGCAGTAGAGAAAAACTGGTTTTTAAACCCAATCCATTTGAGGCTCGTAGTCGCTTTCTCTTCATCGTTACCCGACTCGCTCAAATGCTCTACATCGTCTCCTGCAAATTTATAATACAAGGCACTATTTCTCTCCTCAAACATACGTCCTTGTTCTTGACAGCGCATTTTCTGGTCCCAAATAAAATCCCAATAAACAGCGCTCGACGGAATTACCCGGTCCATATCTTTCTGCCAGATATCCATTTTCAACATATAGCTGTCTTCCGGCAAAGAATATCGAATGCCCATCTGACTTCCATTGGCAAGCTGCAATATCATATTTACAGCATTACCATCGATTTCGGGAGTAAAATATAAATCGCGTGTATCGATCACACGCGCATTCGTACGAATAATGAATCCATAGTCGTTTTCGTCTCCGGTAAACAGAGTCACATTCGTGGAATCATAGGCCATGTAATCATTCAAAACAGCCTCATAAAGACGACCTCCTTTATTAGAAAACTTCAATGTCACCTTATTATTGGACAAAGTAGTAAATTCTTCCGAACCTTCGGCACAAGGAGCGAACTCGCCGAAACGCGCTATCAAACCTGCATTTTTTAATGAATCGGCAACTTCTCCCGAAACGGTATCGGTCGAAACGGGTGTTTCTGCCAAAGCGGCCTCGGCCATACGTTCCGCTTCCACAGCGGCAATCGAATCGTTATACCGACGCTGTGCCTCCAATTGTTCGGGTGTAGGCTGCATCCACCAAGAGAAAAGCAGCACAACTACGACCATCAATACAAGACCTAAAATCGTGTTTTTATCCATTCTTCAATTTTGAGATTACTAAATTATTTTTTTGAAATCGCTGCTTTAATAAAGTCAACGAAAAGGGGATTCGGATTAAGAACCGTACTATTGTACTCGGGGTGATATTGTACTCCCACATACCAACGCAAAGACGGAACCTCGACAACTTCGACCAAATGAGTTTCGGGATTCTCGCCCACGCAACGCATTCCGGCATCTTCAAAAGCTTTACGATACTCATTGTTAAATTCGAAACGATGGCGATGCCGTTCGCGAATATGAGTCGTTCCATAAGCCTTAGCAGCAATAGAGTCTTCGGCCAATATACAGTCATAAGCGCCTAAACGCATCGTCCCACCCATATTGGTTATGCTCTTCTGCTCCTCCATCAAGTCTATTACATTATGCTTGGTCGTCACGTCCATTTCGGTAGAGTTCGCATCGGTATATCCCAACACATCACGGGCATACTCGATCACCATGCATTGCATGCCCAAACATACGCCAAATGTCGGGATATCGTGTTCACGAGCATATTTCAAAGCGATGAATTTTCCTTCGATACCTCTCTGCCCAAATCCCGGAGCGATCAACACGCCATCTAAAGAAGAAAGCATAGCGTCCACATTTCCGCTATTTAACTTCTCGGAATGAATATATTGCAAATCGAGTTTGCGATCGTTATAGGTCGCCGCCTGAAACAAAGATTCATTGATAGATTTATAGGCATCGGGAAGTTCTACATATTTGCCGACTAATCCGATACGTACGGTCTTAGTCGCATTTTTCATGCGATGCAAGAAATTCAACCACGGCTCCAAATGAGGTTCTCCGTTTATGGGTAAACCGGTTTTCGTCAATACGATTTCATCTAAATGCTGTTGATGCATTTTCAAAGGGACTTCATATATAGACGGAACATCTATCGACTGAATCACTGCCGCAGGATCTACATTGCAAAACAATGCCACCTTCTTACGTAAAGCAAGAGATAGCTCGTACTCGGTACGCAATACCAATATATCGGGTTGGATACCTACCTCCTGCAATTGTTTTACCGAATGTTGGGTCGGCTTGGTTTTCAATTCCTTAGCGGCAGCAATATAAGGTACATAGGTCAAATGAATACATACACAATTTTTCCCCATTTCCCAACGCAACTGACGTACGCTTTCGAGATAGGGCAAAGATTCGATATCCCCGACCGTTCCCCCAATCTCCGTGATTACGAAATCGAACTGGTTCTTCGATCCTAAAAGTTTAATGTTACGTTTAATTTCATCTGTAATATGCGGAATAATCTGCACCGTCTTTCCCAAATAATCGCCCCGTCGTTCTTTATCTATTACATTTTGATAAATACGCCCTGTTGTAATATTATTGGCGCGAGTCGTAGGAGTATTGGTGAATCGCTCGTAGTGACCCAAGTCAAGGTCGGCTTCGTGTCCATCGACCGTCACATAACATTCTCCATGTTCATAAGGGTTCAATGTTCCGGGATCTATATTGATGTAAGGATCGAACTTTTGGATAGTTACTCTATAACCTCTTGCCAAAAGCAATCGAGCCAACGAAGCCGAAATAATACCTTTACCCAACGACGAGGTTACCCCCCCCGTAACGAATATATACTTAGTCTCCACGATAAAATATGGTTTATGTGTTACATTTACAAGGCGCAAAATTAGGAAAAATAATCCACAATCTATCGCAACATTCAACAGAATTATCACTTTTCATTTGCTATGAAGAGAAAAGCCCATAACAGATAGAAACACTTTACAATTTTTACCCAAAAGAAAGACTATCGGTAAACAATTTGTATCAAATAATCATTATCTTTGCAAACAGATGCGAAAATAGGCTGCATTCGGCAAAGTCAAGCAAGCTTGCTTTTGCCCTCATTGGCACTATCTTTGCAAACAGATGCGAAAATAGGCTACGCCTTGCCATAATCGAATAAACCTATTTCTACTCTCTACTTGTTGCACTATCTTAAAAAATACAAACATATACTCTTATGAACTCACGAATTACAGCTATTCTCATAAGTCTTCTTTCTGTAACCGGAGTATTCGCAACGACTGTCATAGAACAGAACGATAGTATAACGAACGAAATCGTATCTGACAGTATAACAATGGCCATACCATCAGATTCTATAACCATACAGGTTACCGATACTGACTCGATCGCTCGCCAGCAAGAGGCCGACAAGAATTTACTTTCATTATTGGAAACAGACTCAACCGAGCAGATTTTACCGGTTATCAAAATGTTGCGTATGCTCGAATATGCTGACAGCATAAGAGCTATGCAAGGGTCGGGCGAAATACCTGTCAACCCACTTTTCTTACCTATCGTGTTCGAAAAACAGATGTCTACTCCTTTTCAACATTTACCCTCGGCCGAAAAATGCCCATTCAAACCAAAGTCTCTTTCGGTGGACGATAAATGGTTACAAGACGAGATTCAAGCCGAAAAGACCCGAAATCTAGCACAGAACTATGTAATCGTCAATTACCCGAAACTTATACATTACAATACAGACAATCTACCGGAAGTGCCTAAACAATACGTGATCGAAAACGATCCGGCCAAACATATTCTTTCTATCAAAGAAAAGCCGCTAATTATAAAAAATGACGTGGGAAAAGAAAAAATCAAACTAAAACGATGGATAATCAATTTCCAATCGTCCATACAATTTTCCCAAGTCTATGTTTCGGAGAATTGGTATCAAGGAGGGACGAGCAATGTCAATCTGCTAAGCGATCAACAATTCTCTATCAAATATAACGATCCCAAAGAGCAACGTATCTTATTCGAGAATTTAGTACAATGGAGATTGAACATCAACAGTGCCCCGGAAGACACATTGCATTCTGTAAAAATCAGTGAAGATTTATTCCAGATAAACTCGAAATTCGGTCTTAAAGCCTACAACAAATGGTACTACACTGCTACCATGAATTTCAAGACACAATTTTTCACTAGTTATGCCGCTAATTCCAACAACAAGGTGGCTGCATTTCTATCTCCTGCCGAGTTGAATTTGGGTTTAGGTATGTCTTATCAATATAAAAACGATAAAAAACGTTTCGAGACATCGATATCGCTCTCCCCACTTTCCTACAACTTGCAATTCATCGTTAACGACGACATGGATGCGGCCAGCTTCGGAATCAAATCGGGGAAAAGCATGAGTCAATACGGTTCCTCCTTCGAAGGGCGCATCAAATGGGAGTTCTATCATAACATGGTTTGGAGTTGCAGACTGTTTTATTTCACCAACTATGATCATGTACAAGGGGATATGGAAAATACATTCGACTTTATCCTCAACCGTTTCTTCTCTACTCGTTTATTTGTTCATCTGCGATATGACGATGCTCGCGCGCTGAACAAAGACTTCGGACATTTCCAACTGAAAGAATTACTAAGTTTCGGATTCAACTATAAATTCTAATGAGAATCAAACTCATAGTTTTACTATGCATCGGTATACTCTGTTCTTCATCGATAAAAGATGAAGAAGGGCGTTATGAAAGTAAGCCTCCTTATCGTAGTTTCATTCTTGAAAATTATACCGAAGAAAGTGCCAAACATTATTTCGATACAGCTCCAATCGACAGTTGGGAAGGTATTTGGCTCCTGACAGAAAATGGAGAAAGAGTCGCTATCGAACGGTTTAAAGACATTCGATTTTCCGAAATCTTTACACACCGAATCGTTAAATTGGATTCGTCGGTACGCAGTGAAATTCCCGTCGGAACTATTTTAGGGTACTTAACTCGTGGAGTAAATCCTAACACTTGTTTCATCTGGCTCTATAAACATAAACTGACAGGTGCAATACTTTACGCTCCCAAAAGGTTTTCGGCCAGACTGACTTCTGACCTCAACGGCATTTTATTCTCAGGAAACAGCGCTAAAAAATTAGAAGACTTATTCGATCCCCGGTCGGGATTCATTAAATTATATCCCAAACAAATCTCGGAGGATTCTGAAAATCGGGAAATCCGATATCTGTAAATTCAGAACTTTCGGAAAACAAAGCGTTCATCTTCACCCCGGGTCAAAATCATTTTGGAAGAGGTAAGTTTCTCAATGTAAAAAGTATATTCTTTGTCCATTTCCAACTTGAAAACAGATAAATCAGGTTTAAATTCAAACCAAGAGGGTTCCATTATTTTAAATTTCAGTATGTCATTTTCACGAACATAACTCCCGAAATAATTTTCTGTTGTATTTTCTATTCCTCCCCGATGAACCAATTGTAACTTTATGACACTACTCTGAAAATTATAGTAAAGGCTATCATGTGGGGTCATTGTACCATTCTCCCACATCTCAATCAATTGCCATTTCCCGAAAAGAGGACCTATATACCCATCATTATGGGTACAAGAGGTGACAACAATCCCCAAAAACAGTCCTATTAAAATACGGCGAATCATTATCTTGTTCTTCATTTTCCAATTGTTAAAATTCCACTTTTCCTGATACCGATAGCAACACCCCATTTATCTCCATACAACTCGCCCCAATCTCCGGCCAAAGAAGCGGAAAACGACCACCCCGAAAGTTTTATCGGAGAATAAACACATTCTATCAGCCCCGACATATCGTGTTGGGTATCGGCTAACGGAAGAAAAGTCGTTCCCCAAGAGGTTCGATACGACGCTAATATTTTATATTTCCATTCAGGAGCGATATAACCCGACGCTCCTAAATGGACTCCTCGTATTCTGTTATGCTTGTATCTCATATAACCATCTGTATTGTACAACAAGGATTTAGCCATTGCCGTACCATTGGAAAGGCCGTAATGCGCCCAACCGTTATAGAAATAATTATTGTAGTAATCATCGGCTCCTGTGGCTTCTATATCCAATTTAGGATCATTATAATCACTCGGACACCAATTCAGAGGCCCACTTTGATTGGTCATATCCAAATATTCTAAAACGACATTCGACAGCCAGTTTTTCTTACCGCTCTTATATTCAAGCCCCCATAGACCGTCCCAACCATTGAACTTCCCCATTCCCGATGCATCGTCGTAATACCATTCGAAGTAACCTCTTACAGAAGAATTGTTTTTGAACCTGTATTCCGCCGATAAATTCCATTGTCCCACATGGTTTCCATAATAGTATGCCTGATCGCCTTTATTAGACTGACCATCACCAGACGACGGAAACAAGATTTTAAAAAAATCTTTCAAGCGTGTCGGACTTTTCATCGTGAGAGAATCTATCAAAACGCCCTCTTTATAATACCGTTTAGTGCCTCCGAACTGTGCTGCCAGTTCGGCTCCGATCGTTACGACAAAGGGTTTGTCGGGATTGGAACGAAACGAAATGGATTTATGGTGATATAAAGCATCGGTCGTAATATACTGATTATAATAATTGTAATGGTCTCTTAAAAAATCGTTGTCCATAAACTTTCCATACGCGAGCTCACCCTTAATCTGTACCCAGCCCTTCGTAAACGGAATATCTACAAAATCGATAAATCCGGCTCTAACTTGGGGTATAGGCCGTGCATTGCCTGACCAGACCAACCCGCCGGAACTCAACTCGAAATTTACTACTTCATCGGTAAGCTCCCGACAACCTGCCGATATAAAAATCATGCGGTATTTCATGCCGATATAGGCTTGTTGTATGAGGAAAGACGACACACCCGGATTATACGTTTTCAGGTTTCCGTCCGAATAATAGGATACCGGAGATGTAGAAGACATCAATCCAACCAAATCGATACCGAACTCATAGGAAAACCGTTTGTTCATCTCCAAGCCTTTAAAAACCGAGGCTCGCAAATATCCGCTTTTACTGTGTGTTACCAGCCCATGCTTATTGGCAGACAAATAATACGGTGCAAAAATCCCGTTTCCGGCATTTCCGGCCATCGACAAAGAATAGTAATCTGTCGAATGTTGGGCAAAAAGCCCGAATAAATTTCCGATAGATAAACAGAAAACGACTAATAATCCTACTCTCAAACGATGATACATAATGTATGAATATTATTGATAATCGAGACAAAAATAATATATAAAGCACTACGGCACAACACCCCTCTCTTTATTTAACAAAAAAGGGGAATAAAGTGTATGAATATACATTTATTCCCCCTTTATACCGAGATTAACCTTTTTAGAAAGAGACTCCTAAACGGAACCCTATATTGTTGCGACCATCGATATCATAGGTCAATACTTTACTCTTATTAGTAGCATAATTATAATACAAAGCTACGTGGAAACCATAACGGACACTCGGATTCGGGAAAATACTTACACCGATTTCGGGAGACACGGTAAAACCCCATGTGTCATCATAAATCTCCCAAGCCTGCAAATAAGAAGACATGCGACTATAATTGGCGCCCAATTTCACCGTTGCATAAGGTTCTAAAATTCCGTCGGTCGTAAAGCGATATTTTGCCAACAGACCAAAGGGTAGCTGAAACAACGAATGTTGCTGGTCGGTCGTAAGAGCCGAATTGCTCTTTAACATCAAAGTCTGCCTGTCTATATATTTATTATTCGTATGATAAGAAATAAAAGCTCCAATAGCCATTTTAGGCATTACATAATAACCACCTTCAAAATTCATACCCCATCCACTGGCTTTATCGGCATAACTGTTCCCAACAGGAGCGTTAAACTGCCAATCGACATTAAAATAAGTACTCGAAACGGCTTGTGCGTTTCCCCGGGTCGACACGGCTACCATACAAGTAGCGACTACCACCCATAACGATATGTGTTTAATAGTTTTCATAATTCGTTTTCTTTTTATTAATATATAAAATGGGGTAGCCCGTTATTTATTCGTCAAGTAAGGAGACTGAACAAACGACTGGTCTATCGCTTGGATTATTAAATTTCTATTTAATCTAGGAGAGCCGCTCTTCAATCCGGCCATATAGGAATCCCAAAGAATCGTTAGCCGTCGATTGCTACTGTTTTTATTCGTTAAGTCAACTAACTCGGCCAAAAATGAATTCACACTATAACTATATACTACGGGATAGGGATAATACCAACTGTTCCAATATGATCCCCAATATCCGGGTCCCCAATATCCGGGATATCCCCACCACCAATAGTCATTGGGATAATCGACGAAATAACGTACGTCTTCAATATAGCTTACCTGTAACCCTAAATCGGCATCTTCTTTCGAATCGACCAATGTGAATCCCCGAGCAGCCATATTATCGGCAAATGTTTCGAGAATATAATCGGCATCTTCATTTGTCCAATAGGTCGCTTTTTCATTATTCGTAATGAGTAAGACACTATCCGGCATATAATAGGTGAGATATTCGCCGAAGTCGGCCGATTTATCATAATCGGTAAACACCACATAATCATCATCCAGCTTGGAAAGGCTGGGCTCTTTTTGGCATGCAGCTAATACCGCTACGACAAAAAGAATTGGGATTAGTTTTTTCATATCAGTTTTGTTTTGATTGTTATGTAATAACACCATTGTTATACTCCAAAAACAAAACCGACAAAAGATAGTTCGAAAATAGCGGAAATTTTTATCGAAGGAATATTTTTTATTATTGGGGTTTCTTACCTAACCGATATACAGAATCTACCTGAGAGGCAATATAATCCCAATTATAAGGAGATAAATCATAATGACGTTCTTCCATTTCTCCCTCTAATTTACAAGATAATCTCTCTTCCAACGAGCCGATGTTCCCCGTAACGAAAAAATCGGAGGCATCGAGGCAGGCAAGCCTATTCGCCGGAATGTCGCTGACCAATACCGGCAACCGATAACTCAACGCTTCGAGCAGCACAATGGGCAGTCCTTCATGAAAAGACGGAAGGACAAACAAACGCGCATGAGAAAAGAGCTCATTCAATTTAGCCCCCCTTACGAAGCCTGTGAGAACGACATGGTGTTCTTCTGCCAGCCGTTTTAAAGAGACAGAATAATGATCTTCATGGTCGGCATCACCAGCTATGACCAATTTGCAGTTCGAATCAGAAATACGAGCAAATGCTTTTATGAGTAAATCGAATCCTTTCTCCTCCACAAAACGTCCTACGGCCAAAACATATCGTCGAGGTGTCAACCCCAACGACCGAATATAACTGTCGTCTTTTGCCGGCACAGGCTTATTCACGCCATTATAAATCAAGTGCGCGTCCGTGCGATCATACTTTTCACGTAAAATATTATCTATCACAGTAGAAATTACAATCACTTCGTTGGCATAATTCGCCCCCATTCGTTCGCCCCATCTGAGCACAGACTTAGCTGTCTTATTCCACTTCTGCCTATCATAATCGGGACCGTGATGGGTCATCACCACTCGTAATCCCAACAACCGGGCCAACGGGGTTAACAGAGCCGGGCCGATAGCATGGATATGTAAAACGTCAGCACCGACCCAACGAGCATAAATAATCGCTAAAAAAGTGTGAACAATGGCTTCTATACTTTTTCTACGGGGAGCATAAATATCTTTTAGATGAACACCTCTATACTCCTTAATCTTATTTTGGGGAGTGACGTAACACGAACGACGAACAACCGTCACATCATGTCCCATAGCAGCTAATCGGGGATATAATTCCTCACAGTGTGTTTCCACACCTCCCTGAATATCGGGGATACCACGAGTACCGACTACAACTATCTTCATCGCAACAATCCCCTCCCCCGTTTACTCACGTCCTAAATTTCCCTGCATGGGATCTTGCCCCACGTCGTACCATTTCTTATCCAGACAAACAGGTTTCCCTAAAAGAGAGCGTAATTTATTTTTGATAATCCACCCCATGGGGTGACGGGCATAAGCAAATTTCTTCATAACCGGAGAGACCGTGCCGACCATCCAACAATTCTTCGGACATTTGCGTACTAAACTACGCACATGTTGGGCTTGTTCGCTGTTCCAAATATCCGAAAAAGAGTTCGCCTGTCGAATGTTTCCCATACTCTCTTTCCAATACTTAGCTTCCAACCCATTGCAAGGATAAACTTCGCCATAAGGGTCTATGAAACAATTCATCAAACCTGCTTCACACGGCAACATACGGCGATTTCCTTCGATATAGTTTATCAATCCCATATTAAAAAATGCCCGTGCCCATGATTTGGGGTGTTTTTCCCTCATTTGCATATTGATCAGCTCGGCAAAGTTACCACAAACGGTATCGCGATTGGTAATCACATTGTCATCTTTGTGAAAATAATACGAATTATGAAACGCAGCGGTAGCGAACTCCATATTCAAGGCTTTGGAAAGGCGATATAGGGAAAGCATATCTTCGGAATTATTATTCGACACCGTTATACCGAACCCAATATCCTTCACCCCCATTTCCCTAAGTGACAAGAGAGACCTCAACCCTTTATCAAAACCTCCGGCTCTTCCCCGTAATTCATCATTCTTTTGAGATAAACCCTCGATACTGATACGTATTCCTATTTTAGGGAATTTTCTCGCCAACTCCAATACTCGCTCCTCGAACCAGCCCGATGTGGAAATAACAACTCTGGGGGCTTTTCGAAAAGCGACCTCCACAATCTTATCTAAATCTTCACGAATAAAAGGTTCTCCCCCTGTTATATTGATAAATTTCACATGCGGCAAAATCTCCAATTCTTCCGGTTGAATTTCCAGCCGCGGATCTGTCGGATTTTTCCAGATATTACACATCTTACACTGCATGGGACAGCGATAAGTGGTAATAATGCTTATATCGGTAGGCGCAAAAACTTTCATTTCTTACAAATATCGTGCAAAGATAAACCTTTTTCACCGGTCTATCAAAAATTTTATATATCGAACATCTTGTTTTCACAAGTCATACACATTCTTCAATTCCGCCCAATATCGTTCCTCCGAGAATCGTTTTTGGGCTCGTCGTGCAATACCTTGTGTATCCACGTTGTCCTTAGACATCACAGAAACAATAGCCGAGGCTAATTCTTCCTTATCTCCCATGCGGAACAACATACCATCGCCCTCACGTATCAGTTCCGGTATTCCACCGACTTCGGCTCCGATAACCGGCGTTCCCATACACAAAGACTCTATCACACTTAACGGATTATTTTCATACCAAATGGAAGGAACTACCATCGTCTGCGCATGTTTCACCAATCGTACTATCTCCATAGACGAAAGGTGTCCTAAAAAAATGACATTTCCCGAACTATATTTTGCCTGTAACTCATTCAGCAACGGCCCATCTCCCGCAATATAAAGAGGGAATGGCAAAGACTCTGCCACTTCGAGCAACATGCGTACACCTTTTTCCTCGGACAAACGACCTACATAGCAATAGTAGCGCGACTTTTCCCCTTCATTTATCTCTGTCGAATGAAAAAAATCCAATTTATCCTGTTCTATAAAATTACAAATTACGGATAATTTCGTGTAATCATAACCGCAGGCTCTCATCTTCTGTGCCATAAAAGAACTAGGGCAAACAAAAGTATCGACCCAGCGTTGCAGTTTTTTCCGATTCCACCATAAGGCTTCTCCATAAGCCAATGCGCTGGCTATCAGGCTTCCTTTCATACATTTCCGACGAAATACTTGAAGACGATCGGTAAAGCAGGCTTCACAAATTTTCCCTTGACAAAGGCAGTTATACGACGGACATAACAATTTATAATCGTGCAGCGTCCAAACAGTACGACAGCCATAATCTTTCGCCAATTTTACGACAACCGGAGAAAGATAAGAGTGAATATTGTGAAAATGGACTATGTCAGGACGAAAATCATTTAATATCTTCTTAAACGATTTTTTTATATCTCCTAATCCAAAGATACGGCAAGCCGCTCTTGTTTTATTTTTAAGTCTATCGGAAAATGAAATTTCCGATGCAAAATAGCCCGACATTTCACTGGGCAAATTCTGAGAATAAACCATAGAATACACGGCCACTTCATATCCGAGACGACGTAACAAGGCTTCGAGATTGATCATACAAATACAATCTCCTCCTCTCGGATAGTAAAATTTATTTACCAAAAGGATACGCGGCATTCGCTTCATGGGTCGTGTTCAGGTTATTTAAATATTCGGGACGTAAATTTATTTTTTATCCATACCCATTTATACACTAAAATGGGACAGACTATTCCCGTTCCTACTATAAATAACGTAACGAACACAAATTCTATTATATTTCCGCCCGACAATATATGTGTTAAAATTGACTTTACCACACCCATAAATAGAGTATGAAACAAATATATAGTCATGGACATAGTTCCTATATACTTCAACCATTCTACAAATGAGACAGTTAAACGAGATAATGACTTGGATATGCCCAGAATCATAAAACTACCGGTGATACCGAGGAGGACGGCCAAAGTTTCGATCCAAAATTTATCGGAAATAAATTCATATATGATCGAGAAGCCGATCGTAATTACAATCCAAAGAATAGAATACCGGTATATCGCTTGCTCTATCCATGATTTTCGGGCCACCCACATTCCTGATACAAAGAAAATCGAATTCAAACAAAACTGTTCAATACAAAAATATTCGGGAGCCGTATCCCAAAAAGCGAGCCCCAGCGAAAGAAGAGACAATAGTACCAAGCGATTCCCTGCCTTGAAAACCGGGGCGATACAAAATATTAAAAACAAAACATAAACGAACCATAAAAAATACCCGGCTTCCGGCAAATAGAACACTCGATATAAAGCGCTTATCGAAACCGGGTGATCGACTTGCATAAACCCGTCGACCAGTATTTTAATCCCTATAATCGCCCAAGAGAGAATAAAATAGGGAAACATCAATCGCTCGAACTTCGAGCGTACAAACCGCCAATAACCTATCTTTTTTATAGAACGCTCATAAAAAAAACCAGCGATCATGAAAAAAAGAGGCATGTGGAAATGATAGACAAAACTTACAAATCCGATATACCACGAAGGAGCGGTATCTGGGATATAATGCCCGATAACGACCAATACAATCCCTATTCCCTTTGCTATATCGAACGTTATATCCCGAATCTTTCCCATCAGCTATTATATTTCGAAGCCTTCTCAAACGAATCTATAATTCGTCGAGCGACCGCATCGACAGTAATTAAAGAAGCATATTCCCTGCAATTTTCCACATACTCGTCATTTCGCTCTATCATTCGAGCTATATCGTCCTCGTTCCAGTCATTTTTAGCGATTCCTAACTTTCGCTTCTCTACTATCTCACTATCAAACGGCACACGATTCGTAACTACCGGCGTTGTCATCGCCACAGATTCCATAATCGCCAGCATATTCAACTCTCGCAGAGAATCGAACAAAGAAGCCTTCGAATCCCGATAATACCGAAACAATTCTTTATGAGGCAGTTTCCCCAATAGGACGATTTGCCGCTCTCGCCCCATTTCTTTTATTTGTCGGTCATACTCTTCTCTCAACACGCCATCGCCGGCTATATACAATATGTAATCTCTGTATCGAGGATATTTTGAAAGAAAAGCATCGAACTTACGAATAACAGATATGACATTCTTTTCCCAAAATAAACGTCCGACAGTCAAGAACTGGCTCTTTTTATTCGACATCTCTTTCTCCAATGTCACTACTACCCCATGTCCTATGGGGGCGCCGACACGAGGCATATATCGCCGAATGAACCGCTGCGAGACATACGACCGAGGTATAATCCAAGCCTTACGCATAAAACAACGAGCTATTATATTATACCAAATGCGAGAAGGCCAAGTTTTCATCTTGCGATTGTGAGCTCCTAATTCCTGCCAAATTACAGTTTTACGAGGGACAATGAGCGAAGCGAACAACGACGGTATAGAAAAAGTCTCACTTGCTAAAACCATATCGACATCACCTTTTCTTTGCTGTAAGTACCTCCATACTCCCGGTAAAAAGGGAAGTACACTCGGTTGAAATATTTTTCGTCCAATCGACTTCAAAAAGACGACTTCAAAATCATACGTCTCCTCTCTCTCAGGTGCATAATCGGCCGCCGCTATCAATGAGACAGCATGTCCGGCTCGATGATAAGCCAAACACAAATCATAGATCATCGTCTCTTTTATAGTAGTTACATGTGGTATAACTCCTTTCTCATGAGTAAAAAGAATGGGATTGATAACTATGATTTTCATACGTAAAGTCTATTTATTACCGCAAAGATAGTACAAACGAAAGCAGAAACAAATAAATTTGTCCCTGCCAAGTGTAACCTATTTTCGCAACATGCCGTAAGTCTTCGTATAAATAAGATTACCAACGAACTCGTTTATTTATGCCAAAATTTTATTCAATTAAACAGGGCTTTTATCTTCATTTGTAATTCCTGCCGAATCGATCTCGGTTGAATACAATAGCTAAGAATCACAACCACTGTAATATAAATGATTTGCAATATAATCGAATCTACCCTATAAAATACTATCGCCCCTCCTATCAAGAACAAAATCGGATAAATGATTTCCATCGATACCTTCACCGGAAAAAATTTCCACGTATCGATTATCCGGAAACCAAGCATAAACAGATAAGAAAGAATGGACGAAAGGACAATTCCCCAAATACCCATAAAACGAATGAAAACATAATTCATGATTAAATTCAATCCCGTTGTAGTAATCACTCCCGGCAGATTTCTCACAGTCTGCTTCGAACATTGATAGCCCAAATCGTAAAACGATGCCAATGCAAAACAAATTACCGAGATAAACATCGGATATAAATATTGCAAACTCTCTAAATAACGAGAATCCACCAGCCATGAATAATTGATTTTCAGCACGAAAACAAAAATCAGCGCTAAAACGGACAATATGAGAATATATGTATTGAATATTCTGGAAAAGAACTTCGACCGGTCTGCCGCCCCGTACTGTTTAATAGCAGTCTCTTGCCATGCTTGATATACGATCACCGAAAATGTCTCTAATATAGTAGAAAACTTCATGGCTACCGCAAATATACCATTGGCCTCCAAACCTAAGAAATGTTCTATAAACAATCGACTGGAACTTCCCAAAAGCCACCAGCAAACAGCATTCGGCAACAAAGGCAAAGAATATTTCAACAGAGCTCTATTCAGAGACTTATCTCTAAAACTAACGATAAAATAGCGTTTAAATACTCGTGCCCGAAATTCTATAATAACCATTGTCACCAAACGGGACAATATATTGGAACAAAATATGCCCGCAATTCCCATTCGTAGCCAAGCAACAAAAATCAAACTGTACAATCCTATCTGAAAGGCGGTCAATATACCGGCCAAGACAAAAGACTTATTTTGCCCCAAGCCTCTTACGATTTGGACTTCTACCTCATACAACGAAAGCGTGATTACAAATGCGACAATCCACCCCCAATCCCGTATATCGTAAAAGAAAGAAAAAACAATCCCCACCAACAATACCACCAAAGAGGATTGGGCCATCAATTTATAGGAAAACGAAACGACTCCTTTACGAGTATATTCGTCTTCATTATCGAGCAAAAAACGAAAAGTACCGTCTCGCAATTGAAACGTTATAAACCCCATTGCCAAAAACGTAAGAGTCAGGACAATATCATAATATCCAAAATCATCGGGGGATATATAATATGTATATAGAGGAACCAAAAGAAATGTGATCAATTTGGACCCGAGGTTTCCTATGGCATAAATAAAAATATCGTTTATAAATTTCGTACTTCTATTCATTTCTTCACCATCACTTCTTTTGATACCCTTGTTTCTTTCTCTCTTATCACAGAAATATCTCTTACGACAAAGCCCAACAGAATCATTACAATAATACCGGAACCTTGCAAGAAAGCACTACCCGCAACCGACTCAATGAAAATAAACAAAATGATCATCAAGCCTATTTTATGGAGGTGCACCGCATAAGGAGAACCTGTAATAATTTTCAGTTTCTTATATACCCATATCCAAAAATAAAAGAACAATACAATCCCTACCATTCCAAATTGTACCAACTCCGGGAAATAGGTATCGGATACAAACGGACAATCGCCTTCCAACAGTCCCCAAACCTCATCTAAATTGTATTCTTTATACAAAAGCGAATAGCCTATTATTCCCGAAGAATAGGTGGCATACGATGCCAATCCAGAACCCAGAAAGAAATGGTCCATCAAAGCCTGAGGAGCCCTGATATATAGTGCAGCCCGAGCAAAGGATTCGTCCATATTCTCCTCCCCGGAAAACAAACCGGAAGAAATAAAATAATAATTGATTTTATCCCAAGCTACATATAAGACGCCACAGAAAACCAAAGCCATCATTACCCACTGCTTTAACTTTACTTTCGACAATTGTCCCGGTTTGTACCACAAAAAGAGATACAGAGCGGCCACATAAAATCCATAAAATTTGGAGCGTGTACTAAAAAAACCCACAGACAAGATAAACAGCATGATAATCTTGTCCTTACGGCTCATATCCTGGCAAGAGCAATAATAATATATCAAAAATAAAACCGTACTGATAAGGCCATAGTACGCTACATGAAAGAAGAAAGCCTCTCCTAAGCCTACAAGTATTATTCCCAGCATCGCCACACTGAGAACAACGCATAGTTTTTTCAAAAAAAGTTTTTGAGTTCCCGTAAACCTTACCCCCATAGCATAAGCTACATAAAAAGCGATGAAGGGCTTGATTTGAATAAAAAAATCATAGAATATCGCCTTAGGGGTATTATAATGAACGCCAACCAACGAATACAACAGGTAAAACGTCATTATCCCTACGATCCAAAAAAGACCTTTATAACGCCGATGGTTCTTATTACTTAATATATCCAGTACACATAAAAGAGCTAAAAGCAATGTAATCAACTCGTCGGAACTTTTAAACCACATCAATTGATAGGTATAAATCCCCGCCACAAGCATCAGAATAAACAGCCCATAGAATATTTTATTCAAGGAAATCATCGCTTATCCCCTTGTATGTTTCACCGAATACCCATAAGTCTTTTTTATTTCCGTATCGTTCAAGACGAACATTACATTTTTCAAAGAACCCTCTGCTACAAAATCCTCGACATTGAATACACTATTTTTATGCGTATAATCAGCCCTGCAAACATATAACGTGGCATCGACAAAACGAGTCAACGAGAACGTATCAGAAACTCTCTCCACAGGAGCTGTATCGACAATTACATAATCATATTTTTCTCGAAGACGAGCCATTAAACTATCCAATTTTTCGGACAATAAAAGCTCGGAAGGATTCGGTGGAACGGGCCCGGCCGTTATGACATCAAGAAAGCCTTCTTGTGCCACATGATGTATCAAATCGGTCTCTCCACCTTCTTTATTCGAAACCAAATAATTCGTCAACCCAGTAGTCACCGAAAGCCCCAAATAATCAGCAATTTTCGGATTCCGCAAATCCAAATCGATCAAAACCGTACGCTTCCTCATTAAAGCTATCGAGTAAGCCAGATTAAGACTGACGAACGATTTTCCTTCTCCCGGTTCTGACGAGGTTACCAACAGAATACCCTTTCCTCCACCCGGCAACATAAATTGTAAATTAGACCGTAATAAACGGAACATTTCAGCGGCAGGAGAAACACTGTTTTCTCTCAAAACGACATAGCCCGAAGTAGAACTATGACAAATTTCACCAGCAATAGGCAAATCTGTCAATCTGCGCAAATCATTTTTGTTATTGAACTTAACAGAGAAAACAGTCTTTCCATACAAGTAGACAACAGGCAGTACCAATCCGATTCCACAAGCGATCAATAAAAGAATCAAAGATTGAGGTGCAACCGGTTTATTTTTACTATAAGCCGGATTGACAATCCTACATTTAGGCGAAGTCGCCGCCAATGTCATAGCGTTCTCCTCCCGCCTCTTCATCAAGAAAGTATATAATTCATTCTTAATAAGCTGATTCCTTTTTATATCCATATACTCTCTCTCTTGCTCAGGGAATCCCCGCAACCTAGACCGAAAATCCTCCTCTTGTTTCTTCAAATCGGTACGGGCTATATCCGAACTTTCTTTCGCTTTCGACACTGTATTCAATATATTCTCACGCATGACATCTATTTGAGCGGTAAGTGTACGTAAAGCCAAGTTCGAATCCTTTGCTGTACGAAGCAAACGCATTCTCTCCAATAGCAATTTATTATATTCATTAATCGCCTCGGCCGCTCCCCGATCGGGCAAACCGGTCGTAACAGGAACCAAAGAATATTTGTTTTCCGGCTTATTCAGGAAACTATCTACCATCGAAATAATCGAATATTGTGTTTCGGCTTCCAACAGTAATTTGCGATATTGACTGTTTGCTTCAAGAATGATTTTGGCTTCGGCATCTATATCGGACAAATCGTTTTCTCTTTTATACTGTTCTACAATCCTCTCGGCTTCATGGAGTTCTTCTTCTACCGTTATCAAACGCTCGTCGATAAACGAAAGCATGTTTTGCGCCTTCAAGTTTTTATTCAGCACAGCATCCTCGTTATAACATTCTATCAACGTATTGAGTATATCTTTTCCTCTTTGCTTATTCGATTCCCTTATTTTTAGTGAAATGCCATTGGCTTTTTTATCCGACAAATCGATATCCAGCCTTTTCTCCAATATTTCAGCTTCGCCGTCATACCCGTTAACATGAGCGACAAACTTCAACTTCTTACCCAGCTTATAAAATTCGGTCTTATCGATAACAATCCCCTCTCCATAATCTACCTTTATCGGGAACGATGTCGCTTCCATTTCGGCCAAAGTCGTAAAGAACCCTTTCTTCAACAAGACCTTGATTTTATCATCAGAACCGCCCGTTTGAACTTTAACTACAAATCCACTCGATAATGTATCCACCATCGATTCGGGAATATCTACGGTAAGTGGAGAATTATGATAATACTCTTTCTTTTTGAAAAAGTTTTTTTTGCTCGTATATGATATATTCAAATCGAGTCTTTGAACCATTTCTCGAATTAAAGAATGCGACGAAATAACCAGTATCTCGTCATTCACCGAGCCACCACCTATCATACCGTCTAACGAAAATCCGCCTCCTGCAATATCCCCCATCAATGAAGACAATCCGCCACCGCCTTTTTTCTCATCTTCATTGACAAGAATATCGGCAGAGACTTCATATACGGGTTTGGCAATCTTCAAATAACAAACTACCAACGCTACACAAACGACAATCGATCCTGCAAAGAGATACCATTTTCTACATGCGGCACGCCATAAAGCGGCGATATCGATATTATCATTTCTTCTTTCCGAGGTATATTTTTCTTCCATAAACAAACTCTTTTCATTACTTAATGAACAACGCTATCGCCAATGATGCCAACACCGAGATGGCACTCACAACAGTACCCACCACAGATATGCGATATTGGGCAAATTGATTGTAATTCGAATTATTTCGCTGTGCTTTATTCGGCATAACGTAAACGACATCGTTCTGTCTCAAATAAAAATAGGGCGATTCAAAAAGAGATTCATCGGTCAAATCGAAACGATGAAAAATCCGTTTACCATTTTCCTCCCTCATCAACAATACATTTTTCCGTTCGCCATAGATAGTCAAATCGCCTGCCGCACCTATGGCATCGAGTATCGACATACGCTCTGTTTGTACCGATATCTGCCCCGGGGTTTTCACTTCGCCCAGTACAACGACTTTAAAATTCATGAATTGTACCAATACAAAAGGATCTTTCAGCTCAGGACGGATTTTATCCTCTATAAACTTCGACAGTTCATTGCGAGTCATTCCTTCGACACGAATACGTCCTACTATCGGGAAATAGATATAACCATTTTTATCTACCGTATAGACTTGCAAATTAGGAACAATCGTCAACTCTTGCTTCCCCGGCTCAGAATAGGAAACAGCCGGTAAATTATAAGGAGCGGCTGCATCGGGAACAACCGACGAAACCGTTATCGATAACATATCGTCGGGGGCTATTCGCAATTCATAATTGCCGACATCCATTTTTCCGCTCATCTCTTCGGGATCCAAATTAGCAAAATAAGCCGTCTTATTAGTCGAGCAGGAAGAAACTGCCAACAATAAGACAATAGCACTTAACACATTTATTTTCATTACACTATCCTTTTCCGCCCGGATTAGCCCGGTATAATTCTATTTTATAACGTTGTACCACGCCCGTTTATTATACATATCTCAACATCTTTTTGAACCTTTATTACATTTTTTTTCTTACAATTTTTCACCATTCATGAAAAGTTCTTACATACAGCTTTTTAATATACTATTTTCTATCGACCTTCGATAAAAAAGAATATTAAAATCATTTCAAACGGTCTGTTTGAAAAAGTTTATGTACGTTTGTAATTTATTTTATCACATGTTATGGATTTAAACTTTTCTTGGGATTTTTCTACCCCAGAAATATATTGCTTGGGGATACTGATTCTGATTTGGATTATCGAAATAATCTATCAGTTTTATCTTTTCAATCGCCCCTTTCGCTTTTATCAAAAAGAAAAAAACGGGAAAATAGAATATACCCACCAATATCCTGCGGTATCGGTAATCGTTTATGCCCAAAACGATGCCGAAAACCTCGTTAAATACATGCCAAAAATTCTAAATCAGGCGTACCCCGAATTCGAAGTCATCGTAGTCAATGACGATTCAACCGACGATTCCAAAGACATACTCTCCGTTTTAGAGACGCAATATAAAAATCTATACCACACCTACGTACCGGAAGGATCGCGCAACCTAAGCCATAAAAAACTGGCTCTGACCCTCGGTATAAAAGCAGCTCGATACGATATAGTCGTATTCACAAACGCCAATTGCGATCCAGGAAACAACGAATGGTTGGCCACTATCGCCCGAAACTTCGTTCCCGGAATCGACATTGTTTTAGGCTATACGGCCATTGAACGAAAGGAAAAAGAAAAATTCTCTTTCTGGTATTGCTCTTATGACCAACTGTTATTCTCTATCCGATATTTATCTTTCGCCCTCATCAATCGGCCTTATATGGGAGTAAGTTCCAACATGGCATACCGTAAAGAATTATTCTTCAAAAATAAAGGTTTTTCCAAATTTCTACATCTGCACTACGGAGACGACGACCTGTTCATCAACGAGATAGCCAACCGAACCAACACCCGAGTAGAAATATCCGAAGCGGGACAAATGACCGCGACTTATCAGGATAACTACGAAGCATGGAAAGAGTTGAAGCTACAATACGACTTTACTTCCAAATACCTTCATACCACAGCCAAATCGATATTCGGCATAGCTAAGTTCTTCGATTATGCCTTCGATATTCTGTTCGTTTGTCTATGGGTAGAGGGCATCATACATAATTGGGCAACCGCTGTTTTGGCCTCGATACTGGCCTTGTCTTTATTCTCGATCAAAGTCATCGTCTATCGACGGGCTGCAAAAATACTCCGCAAACCGAGACTTTTTTTCTCCTTACCGTTTTTTTCTTTCATACAACCATGTATAAACCTTTATTTCAAGGCAATAGGTTCTGTAACGAGAAAAAAGAATTTCACGTGGCGATAATACATAAAAGAGAGGGCTGCAAATTGCAGCCCTCTCTTTTATGTATGCTATCCATGCAGAAAAAGTTTATTTTACCATAATTTTCTTTTTTTCTGCCATCATAGGAGTTTGCTTTTTCGGAATCATCACTGTCAATACGCCGTTGTTCTGATGTGCTTCAATGGCATCCGTATTGACATTATCCGGTAAAATCAAAGTCTGTTGAAATTGCGAATACGAAAATTCTCGGCGCAAATAACGTCCTTTTTTATCCTTTTCGCCTTCCTCTTGTTTGTGCTCTACCGTAACGACCAAATGATTTTCTTTGTCGACCGTTATATCGAAGTCGTCTTTGGTAATACCCGGTGCTGCAATTTGGACCTCATATTCCTTTTCCGTTTCTACAATATTAATGGCCGGAGCCGCACTACTAGTTTTAGCGATCCACTCATTTCCGAAGAAATCGTTAAAAATTCCGGGGAGCCAGTTTTGTTGATGCTTTGCAGGTGTCATAATTATACCTCCTAAATAAGTTTATAAATTAACGTCGCCGGGTTATTCCGACAATCACTCTTAAAACAAGGAGATACCCCTTTTGGGTCAACCGCAAGGCGTTAAAGTTGACGAGAAGTTATAAAAAAGAGTTACGGCTCTATCACAATATCATATCTCAATAGCTGGAAACTCACTTTGAACGGACGTCCAGATACACGAGACGGGGGAGAATCGACATGATAATAATTTTTCGAACGGTCGAAACTTTCGATTTCACACTTGCGAGTCGAACGAGGCAAAAGATCACAATCCACCATGCGAGTACGATAATCGATCATTTGGCCGTCTGGGGTACGATAAATCATTTTCAAGACTACCCGCGACAACCGATAAGGTGTATTGTTTCGCAAAAGGAAACTCTCTTTCGTATCGCTCATACGTTTATCGAACCCTAACATATCGACAGCTACCGGAGAAAACAGCAACGCCCGAGATGTCGTATCGGATAATGTCGATACCGGTTCCCGACTTACCAACTCGGGGTCGGCTTCGGTTATTTTCTCCATTGTTTCCTGACTCGGAATTTTTATAGAAGAACTTCGGCGCGGCATGATACCCGACTGCCCCCACAATGGCACAGCCAACCAAAATGCAGCAATGAATAAAATCGTCCTGCTCATAATCCTAATCCTTTACATATCCACACCACAGAAACCAAAATCGTAAAAACGAGTAGGTTCCGAGCCGTCGCTCCCAGCAGGGGATTCAATGCCTCACCCACCCGCTGCTTAATCGCCAACCCTGTCTTTATATGAAGAAACAGATATACAATGGCTGGTAAAAGTATATACACGATTTCGAAATCTGCCAAACAAGGAAAAAGCAACAAAATGGCTACCACCCCGTTCACAAAATACCACCACAAAGCAAAACGCCGCCCGAACAAAACTACCGTCGTTCGTTTATTCGCCGCAGCGTCTTCTTCCATGTCCCGATAATTATTCACCAACAGAATATTTATAGACAACAATCCCATAGCGATCGACAGCAGAAACACTTCTGCATCGAACTGTAAAGCCTGCACATAATAGGTCATGTTTACTGCGACCAGACCGAAAAACAAAAACACGGTCACATCGCCCAATCCGTGATAGGCCAACGGATAAGGACCTGCCGTATAGGCCAATGCAAACAACGCTATAATCACGCCTATCGGTATCAACTGCCAACCGGCAAAAAAAACAAGTCCCAATCCTACCGCACAAGCCACCCCTAAAACACAGAATGTACCCATAAGCATGGCTCGCGGAGCTATATCGCCCGAAGCAACGGCTCGACGAGGTCCTACCCTACCGGCTTTATCGCTCCCCTTCACATAATCGAAGTAGTCGTTCGCCATATTAGAGGCGACTTGTGCCAATAAAGCGAACAACAAACACAACACGGCGGGAACCCAACGAAACGTACCGGCATAAAAGGCATAAGCCGAAGCGGCGATCACCGGGCTGGCCGATGCCGGCAGCGTGCGCGGACGAGCCGCCGAAATCCAATCCTTAACCATGAGACTCTTCTTTATCCAATCCGAAACAGGCCCGTATCGTAGAGCGTATGCCCTCGGCTTCCGGTCTATCTTCCCGCAATATGGAAAGTATCACCCTCAAATATTTATCTTTATTCGCCAATCCGCACAGGTTACAGACATTACTGTTCGTCAACATCGACTTCTGATTGTAAACCTTCAATATCGACCGGTAATCTCTGTTCTTGACAAATGTACGGAATTGACTGCAAATCGTATTATAAAGTCCGCGTACATCGGTATCGTCCGTCAAATGGTCGATATGGTCTTCGAACGAACCGATATCGTTGAACCTCCGGTCGATTTTATATTCCAAATCACGCCGTATGCGGTGACGGGTATGTAACAACGCCTGCGACTCTATCTCTTGTGCGAACAACTGAATGACATTGTTTTTTACTATTTCGAAGACTTTGTTCTCGTTTCGTTTCATACGTCGGGCAACCGAGCGAATCACCCCTTCGAGCATTAACAGATTCTCCACTTCCGCTACTTCGGGCACATACACATGACGACTGCGCAAATACTCGACTTCTCGCTCCGTCCGCCGATCCCTGTCGACAATTCCCCGAGATTCGAGATGGTGTATCTCCTTCAAATCGGCAAAAGCCCTTGTCGCTTCTATTACCTTATTACAACCACCCAACGGCTTCACGGTGTATTCGGGGAAAATATAGGGATAGAGTTTTACATCGATACTTCCGGTAGCTGCTCCCTCGATAAACAATACCGGTTTGCGGCTGCCCAATATATCCAAATACATACCTTCGGGAAAAGAGTCGTCGTTACGGATAAACTCATAGTCCCAACTCACGCGGTCGGCATCGAACGAACGAACCCAAATACAAGTACTCTCGACACGCGAAGCCGCGAAATCCAAATCGTGCGTCAGATAAACAAAAGTACAATCCTTGCGCAAGTTCTCGATCGAATCCCACAGCGATTTCATAATGGAATGGTGCAAATAGAATTCAGGATCTTCCACCAATATCACGGCATTAGGCATAGCAAACAGCACACCTGCTATATAATAGAGCACCGCCTTCTCCCCCGAACTCAGTCGCAAAGGATTGAAAGGCTCCGAATTCTCGCTTTGAATCAACAAACGCCCCTCGGCCCGCAACATTTTATTTCTCGGGAAAACCCGTTCCCACAACTTTTGGACCCGATCGAAACGAGTTTCCGGGAAATTAACCCGTTCCCCCCTCGGGGTTTTGAATTTATACTCGAACAGATTGCGACACTCTTCGCTCAACAGCAAGAAAAGCAACTGGTCGAACTCGGTGGGAATCTCTCTCGAAACATAGTGCGAATGCTCCATAGCATCCCGGTACATCGCCTCGATAGACCCCGGCCAAACTTCGTGAGGCGGCATAATGCACAATGCCTTTTGAGCCGAAAGCCAAAAAGCATGGTCTTGTATCCGTCGGGCTATTTCCACTCCGAACCGGCTTTTTCCGGCTCCATTCGCACCAACGACCGTTACCGTCCGCGACGACAGTTTTTCGGTTTGTGCGCTATCGTTTCTTTTAGGGAGCAATATTTCCATAGTAGCACTTTTTAACATGAAAGGAAATCCTTTCTCAAAAATAACTATTTTCGGGAATAAACGGCATAACAATCCGAACAATTTTCGTATTTTTGACTTTGTCTATTTATAACCCCTAATTCATTAAATTATGTTTTCAGGAATTGTCGAAGAAGCCGCTCCCATCGTTGCCTTGAAACGGGATAACGGGAATTTGCACCTTACGCTCAAAAGTTCGTTTACTCACGAATTGAAAATCGACCAAAGCGTCGCTCACAACGGCGTGTGCCTCACAGTCGTAAACATCGAAGGAGATCACTATACGGTCACTGCCATACAAGAAACTCTCGAACGCAGCAACTTAGGGACTCTCTCTGTCGGAGACAAAGTGAACCTCGAACGTAGTATGCTCATGAACGGCCGCCTCGACGGACACATCGTGCAAGGCCATGTGGACCAAACAGCCCGCTGTACAAAAATCGATCTTGTCGACGGAAGCCGATACTATACCTTCACCTACGACCTCAATCCCGAAATGGCTGCCAAAGGCTATATGACCGTAGAGAAAGGATCGGTTACCGTGAACGGGGTAAGCCTCACCGTATGCAACTCGCAGGACAACAGTTTCCAAGTGGCGATCATTCCCTACACCTACGAGCATACCAATTTCCACCAAATCAAGGAGGGTAGTATAGTGAACCTCGAATTCGACATTATCGGCAAATACATCAGCCGTATCATGCACTTTGAAAAAGATTAGAACAAAATGAATATCTACGAAATTATCAACCACCGGCAAAGCGACCGCCAGTACGATCCCGAACGTCCGGTCGAACCCGAAAAAATACGGCGCATCCTCGAAGCCGCCCGTATAGCCCCCTCGGCCTGCAATGCGCAACCGTGGCACTTCATCGTAGTGGACGAACCCGAGTTGCGAAACCAAGTGGCCGATGCCGTGGCCAGCCGCATATTGGGCATGAACCACTTCACCAAACAAGCTCCCGTGCATATCCTCGTCGTGGAGGAGCGACCCAATTTCACATCGGGCATAGGCGGGCTTATCAAGGACAAACAATTTCCGCTGCTCGACATCGGTATCGCTGCCGCACACATCACCCTCGCCGCCACCGCCGAAGGATTGGGCAGTTGCATACTCGGTTGGTTCGACGAGAAAGCCGTGCGTAAACTACTCCATGTTCCCGATAAGAAACGAGTCATTCTCGACATCGTATTGGGATACTCCACCCAACCGCTTCGGGAGAAAAAACGAAAATCTGCCGACGAGGTGATTTCGTATAATAAATATTAAACTCCCAGTCCGTTCATATTCAATGCCTCCGAAAGTTTTTTCTTTCGGAGGCATTTTTAACTACCTATTACGGGGAGTAAAACGGATCATCGTTCATTTCAAACGCTATCTCCACCTCATCGCCGCTTTTTGTAATAACTCCATAACACCCACTATTTTTTTCGAACACAGAATACTTATTAAACCAATGAAATTCAAACGGGAAAAACTCTATTTTCAAATCATTATATACTACCCATACAGACTCTATTACCCTCCTATATCTCTCTTGCTGTTTTTCAGAAGAAACATATTCATCTATATAAGTCCACAAATATATCAACGTCTCATAATATGAATATCTTTGACAATGAATTCTCTTTGCTTTAAAGACATAATCTTGAACTATTTCATAATCAGTTCCACTATATATACTATAATAACTTTTCTGCTCAATTAAAGCATCCATCGCAAGCGCAAATCGAAAAGCATCTTCAATATCCGATTTATAGTCTTCCGGATCGAAACTGTTACAAGACGCAAATAAAAACGTAAATCCTAAAACTGCTATAACGATTCGCTTCATGGCAACTGACTATTACGACTGACATTTTTTCAAAGCCCGCCTGAATGACTCCGCAAATCTTTTCTGTTGCCCGCTTGAAGGAAACGGAATACGTTCATCTATCACATTATATCCTTTGTTCCTCAACGGATAATACAAACTGTCATAAACAGTTGATTTTATCAAAATGATCGGTGTATCTTTGCTCATTCGCCCCTCGGCCACATACTGTTCGATAGTTCCTATACAATTTCCTACATATAAAGAAAGTCCTTTAATAATTTCTGCCGTCGGATACAAATCCAGCAAAAATCGCCCTTTCCTCTTGAAGTTTTCCAACATCTCTTTTTTTAGAAACGGAGGGCGAAGACTGTTAAGGTATATATCCGCCTTCTCCGGTTCAAAGACTTTCTGTATCCCGAGGAACAGCCAATCATGCTTTTCCACACATTCATAATAGAAAAAACGATCGACTGCTGCCGGCGGGGCCTCTGCGATAAACAACATACTTATTTTCTCCGGCAAATACTTCAACCGCGCATTTTTTATTTTTTCACTCGTTTCCATAATATATCTTACTTTATTATTTATCCAAAATAATTAAAAACGGACATTATTCAAATATTCTATCGCCAATGAATGCCCTTGTTCGGCGGCTTTACACCACCAAGACACTGCCTGCACATAATCCTGTGATACACCTTCACCCTTATAATAACAAACGCCTAAATTGTATTGCGCATCGGCATCCCCCTGCTCGGCGGCTTTGCGATACCAAGACACCGCCTGTATATAATCCCGCGATACTCCTTCACCTTTATAATAGCAACGTCCTAAATGGGATTGTGCATCGGCATACCCTTTTTCGGCGGCTTTACGATACCAAGACACTGCCTGTGTATAATCCTGTGATACACCTTCTCCTCGATAATAAGCAAGGCCTAAATTAAATTGTGCATCAGCATACCCCTGTTCGGCAGATCGACGAATCAAGGCTATCCCTTTTTCTTTATCCATATCAATATCCAGCGAATCATTCCCCTTCAAATAGTTTAATCCTAATTCAAATAAAGATTCGGGAGACTCTTCCTTAGCGACCTTTCCGCTACAAGCCAATAACAGGATAAACAATGCGATACATATAAACGGTTTCAATCTCATTCTCATTTTCCCTTCCTTTGTAAAGAATATTAAAACAACTCCTCCTATTCAAACAATTAAGTCCACGCTTCCTAAATGATTAACCATTCGATTAATTATTGGGAACTAATTGTTTTCTATGTTACTTAGGATTTTTATAGCCATAGGATAGCCTTGTTCGGCCGCCTTGCGATACCAAGACACTGCCTGTGCATAATCCTGTGGTACTCCTTGACCTTTATAATAACAATCTCCTAACATAAATTGTGCATCAGCATCTCCCTGCTCGGCAGCTTTACGCCACCAATAAACTGCCTGTATACAATCCTGTGGCACACCTTCACCTTGAAAACAAGCATTGCCTAAATTATATTGTGCTACTGCATCTCCCTGCTCGGCGGCCTTGCGATACCAATAAGCAGCCTGTGTATAATCCTGCGATACACCTTCACCATTATGATAAGCATTGCCTAAATTGTTCTGTGCTGCCGCAACCCCCTGCTCGGCAGCTTTGCGATACCAATAAACTGACTGTGTATAATCCTGCGGCACACCTTCACCATTATAATAGCAACGTCCTAAATGGGATTGTGCATCGGCATACCCCTGCTCGGCGGCTTTACGATACCAATAGACCGCCTGTGTATAATCCTGTGGCACACCTTTACCTTGATTATAAGCCTCGCCTAAACCGTATTGCGCATGAGCATACCCCTGCTCGGCAGCTTTACGCCACCAGTAGATTGCTTGTGTTTCATCCTCTGATACACCTTCTCCTCGATAATAAGCAAGGCCTAAATTAAATTGTGCATCAGCATACCCCTGTTCGGCAGATCGACGAATCAAGGCTATCCCTTTTTCTTTATCCATATCAATATCCAGCGAATCATTCCCCTTCAAATAGTTTAATCCTAATTCAAATAAAGATTCGGGAGACTCTTCCTTAGCGACCTTTCCGCTACAAGCCAATAACAGGATAAACAATGCGATACATATAAACGGTTTCAATCTCATTCTCATTTTCCCTTCCTTTGTAAAGAATATTAAAACAACTCCTCCTATTCAAACAATTAAGTCCACGCTTCCTAAATGATTAACCATTCGATTAATTATTGGGAACTAATTGTTTTCTATGTTACTTAGGATTTTTATAGCCATAGGATAGCCTTGTTCGGCCGCCTTGCGATACCAAGACACTGCCTGTGCATAATCCTGTGGTACACCTTTACCCTTATAATAAAGAAATCCTAAATTGCACTGTGCTATTGCCACCCCCTGCTCGGCGGCTTTACGCAACCAATAGACGGCCTGCACACAATCCTGTGGCACACCTTCACCCTTATAATAAGCACTGCCTAAACAGGATTGTGCCTCGGCATACCCCTGCTCGGCGGCTTTACGATACCAATAGACCGCCTGCACATAATCCTGTGGCACACCTTCACCCTTATAATAAGCATTGCCTAAATTGAATTGCGCATAAGTATGCCCCTGATCGGCCGCCTTGCGATGCCAATAAGCAGCCTGCACATAATCCTGTGGCACACCTTTACCATTATAATAAGCATTGCCTAAATTGAATTGCGCATAAACATACCCCTGATCGGTGGCTTTACGATACCAATAGACCGCCTGCACACAATCCTGTGGCACACCTTCACCATTATAATAGCAAGAGCCTAAACAGGATTGTGCCTCGGCATACCCCTGATCGGCGGCTTTACGCCACCAAGACACCGCCTGTTTATAATCCTGTGGCACACCTTTACCATTATAATAGCAAAAGCCTAAACAATTCTGTGCTGCTGCATACCCCTGTTCGGCAGCTTTACGATACCAATTAGCAGCCTGCACATAATCCTGTGGCACGCTGTAACCCGCATAATAAAAAGCCCCTAACATAAATTGTGCTTCTGCAATCCCCTGTTCAGCAGCCTTACGTCCCCATAATACCGCTTGTGCATAGTCTTGTAACACCCCCTCCCCATTGGCATAACAATCTCCTAAACAGTACTGTGCCTCAGCATTTCCCTGCTCGGCAGATCGACGAATCAAGGCTATTCCCTTTTCTTTGTTCATGTAAATACCTAATGAATCATTCCCCCGCAAATAGTTTAATCCTAATTCAAATAAAGATTCGGGAGACTCTTCCTTAGTGACCTTTCCGCTACAAGCCAATAACGGGATAAACAATACAATACATATAAGTTTTTTCAAACCCATTCTCATTTTTTCTTTTCTTTACACAAAGGAAGTGAAAAACGGTATCGGTTCCCATCAATTTATATATCCCATTAGTTACCAATATAATCGACAAAAAATTGACACTACTGTCGCAAATAAGTAGAAATTAGGTTCAGTAGAAAATCCGTGGGAATAGACCTGAATTTTAGCGAATACGATAGATCGCATTTCTCCTTCTCCCCTGCCGCGCCCCGTAATATTGCGGGGAGTTGCGGTAGCGATATAGAGAAGAGACCGAAGAAACAATAGTTTCTGAGGAGAGGGGTTGGATAGATTTCATAAGATTTTTGACAGTAAGAATAACCCCTCCGTCCGGCGGACACCTCCCCTATATTTTGCTATGCAAAATACAGGGGAGGAGGTTTAACGCCCTTCTGCTATATTGTTTTAACAAATGAGATAACTGTATTTACACTTCTCCCCTGCCGTGTCCCGTAGCCTTACGGGGAGTTGCGGTAGTAATATAGGGGAGACACCGAAGAAACAATAGTTTCTGAGGAGAGGGGTTGGATAGATTTCATAAGTTATTTCGGCTGTAAGAACAACCCCTCCGTCCGGCGGACACCTCCCCTATATTCCTTCGAAAACAACCCGTAAGGCTACGGGACACGGCAGGGAAGAAGGACCAAAATGTCTCTGCGAATATTCTTTTTCCTACCTGCCTGCGAATACAAGAGTTAAAAGGCAATCCACTGAGCCAGAAATTGGACACCGATTGGAAACCCCTTCACAGCCCTCTACATGAAACATTTATCCCGTCAAAAAGTCGAACAGACGGCTTACTTCTCTTTCAAATGTTCAGAGAAATATTGAAAAAAATCGTAGTTCAAGATTCGAGAAATACGGGTGAGCAACTCGGTATCGATATACTCTTTGCAGAATATTTTGTACACGTTGGCCCGGCTGCAAGAGAGTTTGCGGGCAAACCAAGCGACACTTCGTTCCTCGGCTTTCAATCGCTCTTTAATGAGTTCCCCTATCGGTTTCATAGCGAAAAGATTCTTCTTACCGTCCCCATAAGAAGGTTTAATATAACAACGAAGCGTGGAACTGAACACTCACACCGCAGTTTGAAGGTCGTAGGAAACCCGAGATACAGATATGAGATAGCAGCCCACGCCCGTGATGCGCGAGAACCACCATGCCTAACCTTGTATCTCGTTTAGAAAATTTCCTACGTTTTCAAACTACAAGACAAGCATAACGCTTCTTTTTTTAATATGTATTGGAAAGGGCTGCCCCTCTCCCCTGCAAAAATAACGAAAGACAAACACAGAATTTTATTCTGCCAAGTCACACTTCATTTTCACATACTTTACAGGTAAGTGCAGAAAAAAGAGTTTTACTTATTTTTTCTGTTGAACCGCACCTTATATCCAAACATAAAGAAACACCACAAGGGAACAAAGTCTATCTCCGTAATTTTTTATTCGAACCGTCTTTTAATAAAAAAGCCCCGAAGAATCACTCCGGGGTTAAAAAACAAGACATTAAAATTTATTCTTCGTCTTCATTCACTTCGAATAGACCATCGAGTAATCCGGATGCCTGTTGCATGGCATCATTGAAATTTTTTTCGATAAATTTAGCACCTCTTGTCATCGAAGCTTTCATAAAACGTCCCTACAAGCGTCCAATCTCCACTAAATCTTCTTCGGTCAGTTTATCTTTATACTCTTCATAATACGTTGTGGTAAACCGCTCGTACTCTTTCAATGCCTCATTCCAATCCGCCTCGGTTTCGAAATCGGTATTCTCCACCTTATCCACAAACGATTTGAACTCTTTCAAATACGAATTTTTACTGTGCACGCCGCACGATACGAACGATAATACTGAAATCACCGCAACAATTAAACCCATTTGATAAAAACGTTTCATATATCTTCATACTTTGCATTTCATACAAAAATAATACAAGTAAAAATACTACACTCCAAAATAGAAAGTATATTTGTATATAAAAAAACAATCTACGAAAATGAAGCCCATCAAATTATTCTATCAAGCTCGTTGCCCATTTTGTAAACGGGCATTCAATTACATCGACGAATTGAAAAAACGTCCCGAATATAAAGACATTGTCATCGAAACCATCGAAGAAACCGAACACCCCGATATCGCAGACCAATATGATTACTATTACGTTCCAACGTTTTACATCGCAGACGAAAAAGTGCACGAGGGCGGTATCTATCCCAACGAAGTCGAAGCTATTTTCAAAAAGGCTTTGGTACAAGAATAACGAAAAATTTCTGCTCTCGTTACCGAGGGGCTTAGCACTCCTCTCCTATGCAGCATTCCGGTACAGGGGGAGAGGGATAATCATGGAAACGATGTGACTTTGGGGGCGTTCATGTGTCTCTCCTGCCTTGCCTCGTTGTGAGTCCTATATACAAAAAGAGAGAAAGCCGAAGGGGTTCCCCTCTCCGGCTCTCTCTTCTATAAGTTGGCGGCTACCTACTCTCCCACTTGCGCAGTACCATCGGCGTGGCGGGGCTTAACTTCTCTGTTCGGAATGGGTAGAGGTGGATCCCCCGCGCTGTAAC
>ERZ857775.766-NODE-766-length-44217-cov-10.149404_pt1 | contig 44217 bp, 24 predicted proteins | sample MGYA00519698_ERZ857775 | MGnify/ENA primary metagenome ERZ857775 (study PRJEB31778, sample SAMEA3449363) | human gut metagenome | biome: human gut; feature: human-associated habitat; material: faeces | place: United Kingdom | collected 2010/2012 ...
GCCCTATGGAGTTTCATATAACTCTTATCTGATTGATGATGAAATGGTGGCATTGGTGGATACGGTAGATATCTGTTATTTTGAAGTCTACTTGCGTAAAATAAAGCAGGTGATTGGCGAACGTCCCATCAATTATTTGATTATAAATCACATGGAACCGGATCATTCCGGCTCTATCCGATTGATAAAGCAACATTACCCGGAAATTATTATTGTGGGTAATAAGCAGACCTTTGGTATGATTGAAGGCTTCTACGGAGTGACTGGTGAACAGTATCTGGTGAAGGATGGAGATTTCTTAGCTTTAGGACATCACAAACTGCGATTTTATATGACTCCGATGGTGCATTGGCCTGAAACGATGATGACCTTTGATGAAACGGAAGGAATTCTTTTCTCCGGTGACGGATTCGGCTGCTTTGGTACATTGGATGGCGGTTTTCTGGATACTGGCATGAATGTAGACAGATATTGGGGAGAAATGGTCCGTTATTATTCAAATATTGTCGGTAAGTATGGAAGCCCTGTACAAAAGGCTTTGCAAAAACTGGGCGGACTTCCTATTTCTGCTATCTGCTCTACTCACGGACCCGTATGGACCGAGAATATTGCCAAAGTGATTGGTATCTATGACAGACTGAGCCGTTATGATGCGGATGAAGGTGTGGTGATTGTGTACGGAAGTATGTATGGAAATACGGAACAAATGGCTGAGGCTATCGCTGCAGAGCTTTCGGCACAAGGAATCAAAAATATAGTCATGCACAATGTGACGAAGAGTCATCCTTCTTATATCATAGCAGATATTTTCCGTTATAAAGGATTAATCATCGGTTCGCCTACTTACAGCAATCAGCTATTCCCCGAAGTAGATGCGTTGCTTTCAAAGATTCTGTTGCGTGAGGTGAAAGGTCGCTATTTAGGTTACTTCGGTTCCTTTACATGGGCAGGTGCTGCAGTGAAACGTCTGGCTGAATTTGCTGAAAAGAGCAAATTCGAGTTAGTGGGCGATCCTGTGGAAATGAAGCAGGCGATGAGGGATATCACTTATACTCAGTGTGAAAATTTGGCACGAGCAATGGCGGACCGCTTGAAGAAAGACCGATAAAACAGTGAATGAGATATTATTTATTAACTAACCTATAAAACAATCGACTTATGAGATTAATTATTCAACCGGACTATCAGTCTGTGTCTCAGTGGGCTGCACATTATGTTGCTGCAAAAATAAAAGCTGCTAATCCAACTCCTGAAAAACCATTTGTATTAGGATGTCCTACCGGTTCTTCCCCACTTGGAATGTATAAGGCTTTGATCGACCTGAATAAGAAGGGCATTGTTTCTTTCCAGAATGTCGTAACGTTCAACATGGATGAGTATGTAGGTTTACCGAAGGAACATCCGGAAAGCTACTATTCTTTTATGTGGAATAACTTCTTCAGCCATATTGACATTAAACCGGAGAATACAAATATTTTGAACGGTAACGCTCCTGATTTGGATGCGGAATGTGCACGTTATGAAGAGAAGATTAAATCATACGGTGGCATAGACCTGTTTATGGGTGGTATCGGTCCTGACGGGCATATTGCTTTCAACGAACCGGGATCCTCGCTGACTTCACGCACTCGTCAGAAAACATTGACAATGGATACAATTATCGCTAACTCCCGTTTCTTTGATAATGATATCAATAAAGTGCCTAAGACCTCATTGACAGTGGGAGTCGGTACTGTGCTTTCCGCAAAGGAAGTGATGATTATCGTTAATGGTCATAACAAGGCACGTGCTTTGTATCATGCGGTAGAAGGTGCTATCACTCAGATGTGGACTATCAGTGCTCTGCAGATGCACGAAAAGGGTATCATTGTGTGTGACGATGCTGCTACGGTAGAACTGAAAGTAGGTACCTATCGTTACTTTAAAGACATTGAATCCGCTCATCTGGATCCGGAGTCTTTGATTAAGTAAGAAGTGGAATAAACTCTATAAAAACGGGCTGCAATCAATTCAACGTTGATGCAGCCCGTTTTCTATATGAACAATCAGAGTATGAACAATTATAAATGGTTCAATTCTCCTCCAGCCAGCCTTTTCCCTGACGTACGATTTCCGGTTCGTTTTCTGTGCATTTTACGACAGTTGACGGCTCTATGCCTCCGATACCTCCATCAATAACAAGATCCACGATATCTCCGAACTTTTCGTCTATAAGTTCCGGATCGGTCATATACTCCAAGTCCTCGTTTTCCTCATGAGGCAGGGTGGTAGTCATGATGGGAGCGTCCAGCAGCCGTGCTATCTCTCGGATAATATGATTGTCCGGCATACGGATACCTACTTCTTTTCGGTTACGGAAAATCTTAGGCAACCGGTTTGTTCCGTTCAGAATAAAGGTGAATGGTCCCGGAAGGTTATGCTTCATAAGCTTAAATACATTATTGTCGACTTTGGCATATTCGCTGATACTGCTCAGGTCATAGCAGATAATTGACAAATTATTCTTGCGCGGATCTATCTCCTTAATACGACATATCCGTTCTATCGCACGTTCTTTCAAACCATGACAACCGATAGCATACATCGTGTCGGTGGGATAGATGATAAGTCCGCCATCATTTAGGATATCAATGATTCGTTGTAAATCCTGCGGGTTATTATTTTTATCATATAGCTTCAGAAGCATAACCTTTTTCTCCTTTTTTATTTGAGTTTCTTCTTTAAGAAATCCAGTGCTTTCTCTGCCGCCTTTTCCGTCACTTTCTGCTTGACAGAATCTTTATTGGCGGTAGCGGCTGAATCCAGACCTAGTTTTTGTCCCAGTTTGCTGATGGCCTCGTCGGCTACGGCCTCAACAGCCTGGCTTGCCATGCTCTTTGTATCAACACTGACTTTAGGAGAGGTAAACGAGCCTCCGATCTTCAAGTCGAGAGTCATCAGCTTGGAAATGTTACCGGCAGAAGCGGGCAGCTTGATCTTTCCTGTATAATCGATGGTTTGGTCGAGTCCTGTACTACCTGAAAGATTCAAGTTGTAGTCACCCATCTTGATATCAAACGGTTTTGTTTCCACACGTCCGTCTTTGATAGTGAAATCCAGCGTCATATCTTTCACTTTCATTTCCTTCAGGCTCGGCTGCTTCACAGCATCGGCAATCTGGTCAATCGCTTTTACTCCACTCAGGCTGAGGTCGCGGGTGGAGAGACTGCCGTCCCCTTGCATTGTGTCCAATACAGGGCTCATAGTTGCGTCCAGATCAGTCAATACATTGATACTGCCGGAGAAATTACCTTTCAGGTTTTCAAAGATAGGAGCCATCTTCTGTACCATATCCAGTTCTTTGTAAGCCTGTGCGAAAACGATATTCGACAGTTTAAATCCGGCTTTCATCTCCGGTTTCTTCACGTTGGCGGTAGAATAATATCCATTCATTACTACATTTCCTCCCATTGTATTCATGGAAAGGTTTTTCATGTCTACCTTACCGTCTTTCACAATGAGTTTGCCATTCATGTTGTTGAAGACCATCTTATCGAACAATACTTCTTTCAGATTAGCATCCATTTGGAAGTCAATGTTACGGGGGACTTCAAAGATTCCGGTTGAAGTAGCAACCGAGTCTGTTGTGGCAGTATTCGGTGTTGCGGCTGTTTCTTCGGCAGAATCACCCATGAAATCATTCAAATTAAAATGATTGGAGCGAATGTTCAGATTTCCCTTCAAGGTAGTTCCTTTCAGTACATATCCGATATAGTTCTCGAAGCGGCTATCGGCTGTGATATCATTCTTTCCGATATTGACGGTCGTTTCGCTCAACTGAAGATACTTCGGAGTAAAAGTGAAAAGGGATTTCCGGATTTCTACATCCGGCATATCTTTCATCTGAAGTTTCATGCCTGTCAATCCGATCGTACCGGCAGCCTGTATATGTTCATATTGTTCCTTTTCTATATAAGAAAGACGGCCGGACATCTGCATATCGGCATTGATCGTCCCATTCAGTTCCATATCACCGAGTGGATACACTTGTTTGATCATACCTAAATTAAGGATGCCCTTTGCTTCCGCTTTAAAGTCCGGGTCGCTGATTGGAGTTTTCACGTTGGCAGTCAGACTGAACGGATTTCCTGCCAGACGGAAGCTGAACGGATTGATGGTAACGGTAGTCAAGTCAATATTTCCTCCCGGATTCTGAACATTGGCGCTGATGTTGATTTGATCTACACCAGCCGGCAGAGCCGGATAGCGGAACATGGCATTCTTGACCTGCATATCGATATTGAATGCGGGTACGGTATCTCCCTGCAGAACGCCTTTGGCAGTAGCAGTCAGAGTAGCAGTCCCGTCAGTTTTCAGACTTGAGAACTCAGTAGCATAGATGGCCGGAATCAACGAAAGAATTTCTTTAAACCCGATATCATTCGTATTAAGTTTCAAATCCATGTCGATAGCGGGATCTTGTAGGGCAACCCAGCCGTCAATACCTGCCTGAATGGCATTAAGGCGGATAGTATTATCCTTCAATGTATATTTATTATTGGCTAAGTCGGCGTCTATATCCATTTTAGCGGAAATATTGGCATTTGCCAAGAAAGGAATGCCGTTCATCTTGTAAGTCAAAGATTGGGTTTCCGCTTCCAGTTGCAATGTGGTACGGTCACTTCCCAAATCGCCGGAACAAACGGCATTGAAGTCGCGGATGTCAGCATACATTTTTCCTTGCTGATCGTCATAAACCAAGTTCATGTTTTTGATGACAAACTGTTGTAGCTTCACCTTGAAAGGAGAAGATTCCTCTTCTGCCGTAGGTGTTTCCTCTGTTGCTGTGGTGTCCGGCTTCATGATATCCCAGTTCACTTGCCCGTCCGGCAATACAATAGCGTGCAGCCGGGTATCTTCAATGAAGATTTTAGAAATATCATAGCCACTATCTCCGAAAAGTGAAAATAGATTGATAGCTGCGGTAACCTCTCCGGCTTGTACGAGAGTATCGTTAGCGAATTCTCCTGTACCTTTCAGCCAGAAATCTTCGAGTGTGACAGAAGCCTGTGGAAAGTTGCGGAACAGGCTAATGTTAAGTCTCTCAAAATCAAATTGTGCATTAAGCATTTTGTTGCCTTCTGTCTTTACGATATCGGCTATCTTACCTTGGAAGGCGAAAGGGAGAAGGAGCATGAGGATGATAATAACTCCTACAGTGATAGCTGCGATTTTCAAACCTTTTTTCATTTACTTTTATTTTAAGAGTTTGACGAATATACAAGAGACAAAACTAATAAAACTTTTTGATAATAAAGGATAAAAGGAGAGTTTTATGATTTCTTTTTCCTTAGTTCTTCCGCAATTCTCCATTGCAGTGCAGCTTCTCCTTCTTTTCCTGCTTTTATCAGTGCATCTCCGAAAAGTTCGTGTGCGCCTGCGTGTTCCGGTTTCAGACTGGTGGCTTTATCCAAATCGGCAATAGCCCCTTCCGTATTTTCAAGTTTCAGACGGAGTTTTCCCCGGTTATAGACAGCCTTGAAGTTGGCGGGATGGAGGCTTACGGCAGTATTGAAGCAGTTTTCCGCATCAAAATATTCTTTATTATTAAAGAGGGTAATCCCCTTTCGTATCCAGGCGTCCACATAATTGGGATCGAGGCTGAGCGCTTTGTCATAATTGGCAATGGCAGCTCGCGCATCGTGGGCTTGGGTAATACATTCGTTGCCCATCAATAAATATTCATGAGCATATTGCCGCAGACGCTCCTGTTGTTCCTGTAATTGTTCCTTGAGTCTCCTGTTCTGTTCCTTCAGCGTATTGATGATACCCAGTTTGCGACGGATCAACCGACGGGGAGCAGGTTTTTCTATATCATAACGGGAATGAATAGCACGGAAGAATTGTTCCAGGCATTCCTCCATGTCTCCTTTGTCGAAAGCACGTGCGGCGGCAACATATTGTACGTCGGCCTGTGCTTGTTTCAAAGCCTTGTCAATAGCCTGACGATTATTAAACCGTCCGGCAAAGTTCACAATCTCGGGCCGGACGAAAACATCTGCCCGGCTGATGGGCTTTTTAAGCTGAATCCCCTCCAGAGAAGTGCACCGGCTGAGTGCCACGTATGTTTGCCCTCCGGCAAATACACCACCAGTGAAATCGATGACTACCCGGCTGAAAGTGAGCCCCTGACTCTTATGAACAGTTATCGCCCAAGCCAGCCGAATAGGATATTGAGTAAAACTGCCCAATACCTCTTCTTCTATTTCTTTGGTCTTTTCATTGTAACGGTAGCGGATGTTCCGCCATGATTCCCGTTTTACATCACATTCTTTTCCGTCATCGGTGATAACGTATATCGTTTCTTCTTCCTCATCAATTCCGGATATGACACCGATCGTTCCATTCACCCATCGGCGGTCGAAATCGTTTTTGATAAAGATAATCTGGGCACCGGGTTTGAGTACAAGTTCTTGCGAGGTAGGCAGGCTGCTTTCGGGAAAGTCTCCTTCGATAACTCCCTCGAAAGTGATCGGATCTCCCGGCAGTTCCGCCAACTTCTTCTCATTGATAGAGTCTACTGTATCCCGTCTTGTGGCAAGAGTGATGTACATATCGGCTTCCGATTCCTCAATCTGGCTTCCGTATCGGGTATTCAGCAGTTGCAGATCGGCTGCTCCGGCCGTATTCGTACGGATATGGTCGAGAACGCTGACAAAAACAGGATCGGTCTGTCTGTATACTTTCTGAAGCTCGATGGATACCAAGTCTATCTGACCGAATACTCGTGCGGAGAAGAAATAGGGAGTAGGATAGAAGCGGTTCAATATATCCCGTTCATCGTTCTTTACGACCGGTTCTAATTGAAAAACATCACCCACCAATAACAGTTGCTTTCCACCGAAAGGTTCGCGCAAGTTATGAGAATATACACGCAGAATACGGTCGATAGCATCAATAATATCCGCCCGTACCATTGAAATTTCATCGATAATCACTAGTTCTATCTGTTCCAGTAACTTTCGATGCGGTTTCGTATATTTAAAGAATTCGTGGATGCGTCCCCGTTGGAGACTGAGATTCGGGTCATCCGGCGGCAGTGGATGAAAAGGCAGTTTGAAGAAACTATGCATCGTACTTCCTCCGGCATTGATGGCGGCAATACCTGTCGGAGCAAGTACAACATATTTCTTCTTGGTGTTTTCGCAGACGTAACGCAAGAATGTAGATTTTCCTGTACCCGCCTTTCCGGTTAGAAAAACAGATTGGCGTGTATATTGAATCAGGTTCAAGGCATCTTGAAACTCTGCGTTGTTAGTGTCTACGCTCATGTTGATAAATAGAGTAAATCCCCCTTGTTAAATAATCCCGAAATGTTTCATCGCTTTGCTGATACCATCCTCGTCGATCGGAGCCGTTACGTAATCGGCGGCAGCTTTTACGTCCTTTTCAGCTTGCCCCATAGCCACGCCGATAGCAGCATGACGGAGCATGCTGATGTCGTTTCCCCCATCTCCGAATGCCATCGTGTCTTCCAGTCTGATATCAAAATAACGGATTATTTCGTCTATGCCTTTTTGTTTGGTATCTCCTTTGGCGGTTATATCGGCAAAGGCGGGATACCAGCGGCCTATCTCGCAAGTTGGGATTGACGGGCGGATTTCTCTTTCTTCTTCCTCCGTAATGAAAGGAGTCATTTGTATAATCTCCTTGCCGGTCGCTTCTGCAAAAGAGACGGTCGGGATAACATCCACGTGTAGGAAATCATAAAAAATCTTCTTTACCATCTCGTTGGGCTGGCAAACGGAAATATGATGTTCCTCTACAAAAATGCAGGGTACTCCTTTCTTTTCGCAGAAATCTCCCATTGCTTTTACCTCTTCCTGGGGGATGGCGTTCTTATAAATAACTTGTTCTCCGACAAAACAATAGGCTCCGTTCATCGTGATGTATCCATCAATGAGATTCCGCTTTTGTAGCTCGGAGAGATTGTTGATAATGGCTTTCGGACGTCCGGTAGCGATAAATATTTTATGTCCTTTCGCATGGGCGGCTTCCAGAGCCTCGATAGTGGAAGACGGGATACGGTGAGTATGGAAGCTGACCAGTGTACCGTCTATATCAAAAAATAAAGCTTTCGTCATAGATTCCTTTTTGAATTGAAGACAAAAGTACTACTTTTGTCTCATATAACATAAAAACATCATGCAGTATGAACTATAATTTTGATGAAATAATAAACCGTAACGGTACGGATTCCGTAAAATGGGATGGAGTGGAAGGCCGTTGGGGACGCAATGACCTGATTCCTATGTGGGTAGCCGATATGGATTTCCGTACGGCTCCGTTTGTGATAGAGGCTTTGAAAAAGAGGTTGGAGCATGAAGTGCTGGGATATACATTCGCCTGTAAGGAATGGGCGGCTTCCATTATCCATTGGTTGAAAGAACGTCACGGATGGTCGGTCACCGAAGAAATGCTGACGTTTACTCCCGGCATTGTTCGCGGGTTGGCTTTTGCTATCCACTGTTTCACGGAAAAAGGAGATAAAGTGATGGTAATGCCGCCTGTCTATCATCCTTTTTTCCTTGTGGCGCAGAAAAATGAACGCGAAGTTGTATTCAGCCCGTTAGTATTGAGGGACGGACAGTATTACATTGATTTCGACCGTTTCCGCCGGGATGTACAAGGTTGTAAAATACTGATTTTAAGTAATCCTCATAATCCGGGCGGACGAGTATGGACGAAAGAGGAACTTTCGCAGATTGCTGATATTTGTCAGGAAAGCGGTACTTTGGTTATCTCCGATGAGATTCATGCAGACCTGACTTTGCCACCTTATAAACATCCCACTTTTGCTTTGACTTCAGAAAAAGCACGGATGAACTCACTTGTCTTTATGTCTCCGAGCAAGGCTTTCAATATGCCGGGACTGGCAAGCTCTTATGTAATCATCGAAAATGAGGAACTTCTTCAACGTTTCCGTACCTACATGGAAGCGAGTGAGTTTTGTGAAGGCCATCTGTTTGCCTATCTGAGTGTGGCGGCAGCTTATAGCCATGGTGCGGAATGGCTGGATCAGGTGATAGCATATATCAAAGGCAATGTAGACTTTACCGAAAACTATTTGCGGGAACATATTCCTGCCGTCAGGATGATTCGTCCGCAGGCTTCCTATCTTATCTTTTTGGATTGCCGGGAACTGGGATTGAATCAAGAGAGTTTGAATCGCCTGTTTGTAGAAGGAGCGCATCTGGCACTGAATGACGGAACAACATTCGGCAAGGAGGGCGAAGGCTTTATGCGGTTAAATGTTGCCTGCCCGCGTGCTACATTGGAACAGGCATTAAAGCAGTTGGAACGAGCAGTCAATAATGGATAAGAACTTTATCGGATATCTGACTGCCCTTGTCCATTACAGGTGTTCGGCGGTTCTGTCGTCAGAATTTGTCGGATTGGCGTAACTGAACTGGATATTGCTTTGTTCATTTTCTTTCAGTTCCATATCGTTTCTGTTTTTGGCATACAATGTAATGTCGGATAAATTAAAGTTTCTCGTATAACATATTTTTCCGGGACTGTTTGTCGTTGCCTTGATGGCATGGAGATAGAAATTCTCCAAGCGTAAAGAGTCGTTCCATCCGGAAGCAGAAATAAATTCATTTACGTTTTCTGCTTTTACATCAGACAGATACACGTTCCGGAAATGTGGATATCCTTTTTCCGGCGGATTAACAGGAGTCAGCATTACTTTCCAATGCTCGGGAATTTCTTTGCCTTCATATTCTTTAGGCAGGACGCTGTAGCTATAATTGGGATTCCAGTTTAGATCCGCCGCCAGAACCTGTTGCACATTCTTAGCATTGATTCGGGTCATGTAGATGTTTTCGACCGTTCCTCCGCGATTCATGGCGCTTTTCAGTCGCAGTACCGTAGAAGTTCCTTCTGCATCCAGATTGTATCCTAATATATTACGGATACTTCCTGAAGTCTCACTTCCGCAAGTGATGAGGCCGGCGCCTTTGCGGGCTATACAGTTACGTATCACAATTTTTTCGGTAGGACGGTTCACCCGCAGGCCATCTGCGTCTCGTCCGGATTTGATGCAGATATTATCGTCATTGCAATCTATGTCGCAATTTTCAACTAATACATGGGTGGATGAGTCGATGTCGATGCCATCCGTACTGGGACCGTGTCCTCCGATATTATTATTGATTGTTAATCCGTTGATGGTGCAATGGTCGGAATAAAGAATCTGACATCCCCAGAAACCGGTACGCATTAAAGTGAATCCGCTTAATGTGATATCCGAGCTGCGTTCAACGAGGATTCCCCGTACACGTTTGCAGTCATAGTCGACAATCCAGCGCAGTCCTTTCGCCTCATATTCTTTCCTCATTTCCCAGTATTTATCCCAAAATACCTTTCCCCGACAGTCCAGTGTACCTTCTCCGCTGATAGATGCGTTTTTCTCATCTATGATATTGATAACTGCCGATGGCCATGTCATTTCGATTCCTGCAACTCTTGAACGGAATTCCGGATAATGGTGAATTTGAGGACTGGCCAGCAAAGTCACACCCTTGTCCAAATGGAGGTTTACTCCGCTTTTGATAAAGAGTGCCCCTGTCTGATAATATCCCGGTTGGAGAGTGACAGTTCCCCCGCCGGAGACGGCACAACTGTCGATTGCTTTTTGGATAGCTGTTGTACTGAGTACAGTACTGTCTGCTACCGCACCTAAAGAATTGGCAGATAGGGTTATATGATTAATAGGTTCTTGCCGGCTACCGACACTGTCAACCCATGATAAATCAGGCTGTTGCGGAAGTTCTCCCCATTGGAAGTCTTTTCCGGTTTGTTTGGCAGGAGTGCATGCGATAAACAGAGGTACTGCTACGCATAGGGCAAGTATGTTTTTATTTTTCATATACTATATCAGTTTATATACATATCAGTTACCATCCGGCTTCTCTATCTCTGTAAAAGGTGAATTGTTCCAGTGGAAAGTATCCGGATTGTCTGGGTATGCCGGATTGTATGTCGGATCTATTTTCAGGTGCTTCGCTAGGTTAGGTACTGCTTTTTTCATTCCTTCAATGACACATTTGGCTATCTGATAGGCGCCGTAAGGATTAAAATGGGTATTATCGGCAAAATCTTGTTTTTGTCCCGGATAAGACCCTGCCGGATAGTGTACGAAAGCACGCTTCGACGTTTCTGTTCCCAAAGCTTCATAAAGCGTACGGGACATTTCGTTGAGGTCGATCAACGGAACATTTTCTTTAGCAGCCAGCCAGCGCATGGCTTCCGGATAATCTTCGTGTGTGTCACGGATATGTCCGGTGGCGTCAAAACTCCGGCGTTGGGTGGGAGTGACCAGTACGGGATATGCTCCCCGCGCACGGGCTTCATCAATAAATGTTTTCAGGCTGGTCATAAAAGAGTAATAAGCTCCTTTGCCCGGCCCTTTTTGTTTTTGGTCGTTATGTCCGAATTCCATGAAAAGATAATCTCCTTCCTTTATCTGGCTCAATGCTTTTTTCAGACGTCCTGCGGCAATAAACGTATTGGCTGATTCACCCGATTCCGCATAATTGGCGATACAAACGTCCGTACCGAAAAAATGAGGTATCATTTGTCCCCAGCTGGCCCATGGCTCGTTGTCCTGGTCGACTACGGTACTGTTACCGCATAGAAAAACTGTAATGACCGACGGATCGGCAGGCTTGATGCTGATACTCTGGCATACGGGTGCATCGCCGTTAAATTCCAGCGTCAGTTTATCGTCCCAGTTCAGTTTGGCCTTTTCGCGGGGTTTGATTCGTACGGATTCTTTTTCGGAAATGCGGGGATTGCGTTTGTTGATGATAAATGTTTCATCTACGAATTGTCCCTTTGAGGTCGCAAGATTATCAATGAATAGTCGGCGTGACTCGCCTCTTACTGTTGTCACTCCTGCCTGTTTCTTGCTTCCCAAGCGAACGGTTACTTGGTAGTTACCGTCCGGTACACGGACAGAAAAGAAGAAGGGTGCCTTACTGCCTTTTTCCGGTGTATCGGTAAGATCATATCCGTATCCGGTTTCTTCGCTGTAACGCGGTGCATCCGACAGTTGAAAAGTTCGGATTTTCTCCTGTGCGTTTATATAAGGGGCTACTAGAAACAGAAGCCCTATGAAAGTAGTTTTCATATCAGTCTGTTTAATTAATTTTCGGTTTTAGTTCGTCCGGTGAATCTTTCGTATAAGATTTCACATCTCCGGCTATTTTAGTAAATAATGTCTGAATCTGTTCGGGACTTATACGTGTATTCGGGCGGAAAGCATCCGAATTCATATAATCAAGAATCGCTTTATGCATCTGACGGGCAACAATCCTTTTCTCCGGCTGGGAAGTGATGTCCATGCTGGTCATTATCAGTTTGCCGTTCAATACATTAGCCTCGAACAGCATTCCTATTTTACGGCTGATAAACCAAGTGTCTATGCTTTGAATAGTCGGTTGGAACTCGGCGGGGAAATGCGTAAACTGCATAACTTGCGCTTTGTTCAATAGCTCCCACCATTGCAGGTTACTGTGATATTCAGCCGGAAAGTCACGGAAAAGCGGGTGATAATCATTCAGGAAAATACCTGTCGTATGCGGCGGGCGCATCTTGAACCAAGATGTATTCCAGAAAACGGGTGTGAAATATTGCTTGACCTCCCTGCCGTATTTTATTTTCCCGGCTGCTGTTATCAATACGTTTCCACCTTCCTGCAAGATGGATATCGCTTTCTCGTCCAATGTGTCCGTTGTGTATACGTTTCCTTGTGTAAGTTTCACTTTGTCAGGATATACCCAGAAGTCCCAATCGTTGACAATATCACTGTTTCCCAAACGTACTTCCAGATTCAGTTTTTGGGGAGTACGGATATTGTTCAGTTTCATGTCTACGCTGCCCAACGAGAATAGATTGCCGATAGGAATATCCCGTGTACTAACCACTCCGCGAGCATATATCTTGCCATATTTATCTTTTACGCAATAGACTGTATTTGCTTTTTGCAAAGCTTCTTTTCCGAAGTGGGATATTTCAATATCTGCATGAAACGTTTCGTTATTGGTGTATGTGAACTTGGGTATACGTGCCAACAGAACGGTCGGATTGCAAAAACGGCGGAACTCTGTGGCATTAATGTATCCTTTCTCTTCAAAGAATACATCCAGCAATCCTACCAGTGCCGTTCCCTGACCCGAATAATCATTGAGAGCTAATAATTGGAATCCCGCATAGTCGGGAGTACGCAATGTCTTTTCTATCTCATGCTTGTAACAGATCGCTTGCAGCTTGCCGGAAGCCATCATAAAATCGTGTCCCATACCTCCCATGTGGTTATCATTCAATATATCCCGAAAGATTTCAAAGTTCTTGGCTTTGTTTACTCCGGTATATTTACGTATCTCGCTGAAGTTCGGGAATGCGCACCATTGTCCGGTTTCATGGGAAACATACGGCTGTTTTACCGTATCAATTCGGTTACGGTAGTCCGATGTGCTTTCCGGCTGCACACCGGTCCAGCTGAGTCCGCGTGCACCGGCTTTTACATGATATTGGTTATGGGGCTGCCATTGCCAGCTGTTGCCTACGGAAGCTCCTGTATATACGTGGCGTGGGTCGGTTGCTTTCCAATAATCGACGAATTTGCTTACCCATGACACCCAGCGTCCGGAAGGCTCATTCCCACACGCCAACATACAATAAGAGGCGTAGTTTCCATACTGCTTGGTCAAGGCAATCGTTTCGTCCATCAGATACTTGTCGATAGGCTGGCCGTTGCCCAGTCTCGGACCGTGATTAGGCCAGCTTGGACCTTCCGGTTGCAAATAAAAACCGACAAGGTCCGCAGCGATAAATGCGGCTTCCGGCGGACAGAAAGAGTGGAAACGCATATGATTCAGCCCGTAGTTACGGCAAATGCGGAATACCCGTTCCCATGAAGCTACATCCATAGGAGCGTAGCCGGTAAGCGGAAAATCGCAATTCTCTACTGTGCCGCGAAGCATTGTTTTCCGACCGTTTACATAGAACCATTTGCCTTTGATGGTAAATTCGCGCATACCGAATTGTACTTCTTTGACTTCTCTCTCTTTGCCACAGGTCAGTGTCGCTGTCAGTTTATAGAGTGCCGGGTCAAATTCGTCCCAAGTCAGAAAACCTTCTCCCATCGGTAGTTCCATTTCGATTTTGTTATCTCCGGACCGTACTGAGATATTCTGTTGTACAGTAGGGACGGAATGTTTTTTATCCGAGTTGAAACTTTCAGCGGATAATTGTAACGTTGCTTTGGCAGAGGCTGGTGCGTACAGACTGATTCGCACTGTGGCTTTCCGGTCTTTCAAGTCCGGATATATCTGTATGTCGCTAAAATGAACTTTAGGAGTGGTCTGTAACTCTATGCGTCCTACGATACCATTCCAATTGCCCTGAGTCTGGTCGGTAATACTATGAGAATCCGGTCCTACGTTGATATCCTTGATACGGTTATCAATGCGGACGGTAATCCGACACGATTTTCCCGGAGCAACGGCGGCAGTTAGGTCATAAATGTGCGGCACACAGAGGCTATTCTGCATTCCTATCTCCCGGTTATTTACCCAAACGGTGGTTTCTATATGAGGACGTTCTAAAAATAAAATGATCCTGTCACCTTTCCAATCGGATGGTATGGTTACGTTTTTCTGATACCAGGCCACACCTACATAATGTTTGTCCGGAGTCAGGAAGAATGGTAGTTTTACTTGCCCTTCCATTCTGTATTTCTCCATATAAGGATTAAAATAGTAGGAACTGTCGTATAAACTTCCTGTCCATTGCGTGTGTACGGTCACTTCGTCACCTTTTAACTTCTCGGGCATGGAACCGGGCAGATTGATGTGGTCTTCCAATATTTTTCGAAACCATTGCTCTTTTATACCTGTATCTTCCCGGTCTATTTGGAAATCCCACTTACCGGATAGATCAAGAGCATTGTTTTGACCTGTAACAGCCAGTGTCGAAAGAAATGCAAGAATAATACTGCCTAGAAAATGTTTTATCATGATACATAAGATTATATATTTTCGTTATCTTTTAAATTCTGCTGCTAAAGTAGAGCTTTTTCGAACTTCTTGAAATATAAAGATGTACAGAAACATAAACAATCGTATCAAAAATGGAATGTATGGATGTATGTGTACAAAATTGCATGAATATACCAATTAATCTATCCCTCTGCTTTTCGATATCTTTGGAAGATACGGTATCTTTGCAAAATGAATCTATTAATCTTAGAATGAACCATGAAAAATGTAATTATTTGGATGTTTTTGACCGTTTGGTCTATAATGAACGTTACCGCCGGAGATACCGTTTATCTCTTTTCCTATTTTATAAATAACAGTAAAGATGGATTGCATCTGGCTTATAGTTATGATGGACTGACCTGGACGGCTCTGAACGGTGGTCGTCCATTTTTAACTCCTACTGTGGGCAAAGATAAATTGATGCGTGATCCTAGTATTTGTCAAGCTCCTGATGGAACTTTTCACATGGTCTGGACTTCCAGTTGGACGGACCGGATTATTGGTTATGCTTCTTCCCGTGACTTGATTCATTGGAGTGAGCAAAAGGCCATTCCTGTGATGATGAATGAACCTGCCGCACATAACTGCTGGGCTCCCGAACTGTTTTATGATGAATCGTCACAAACCTATTATATCTTCTGGGCAACTACGATTCCCGGTCGTCATAAAGAAGTGCCTACCAGTGAAAGTGAAAAGGGACTGAACCACCGTATCTATTATGTAACGACTAAGGATTTCAAATCTTTCTCGAAGACTGCCATATTTTTCAATCCGGATTTCAGCGTTATCGATGCTGCTATTGTGAAAGATCCAAAGAGGAACGATCTGATTATGGTAGTTAAGAATGAGAACTCTAATCCGCCGGAGAAAAATCTGCGTGTGACACGTACGGAGAATATAAGGAGGGGATTCCCAACCAAAGTATCGGCTCCCATCACAGGCAACTATTGGGCGGAGGGGCCTGCTCCTCTTTTTATAGGTGATACTCTTTATGTGTATTTTGATAAGTATCGTGACCATCGTTATGGGGCTGTCCGTTCCCTCGATCATGGAGAAACGTGGGAAGACGTTTCCGATCAAGTCTCTTTTCCGAAAGGAATCCGTCATGGAACGGCCTTTGCGGTGGAGGCTTCAGTTGTAGAAGCTCTTATTTCAGCAAGTGAACAATATACAACGATTAAGGTAGAAGCTCCTTTTCCGATGCAGCCTATTAAAGAATTTATCTATCCGGATAAAGATTTTGTGATAACCGATTATGGTGCGAAGTCTGGAGGAGAAACGGATAATACAAAAGCTATTGCTGCTGCTATTGAAGCTTGTTATAAAGCTGGTGGCGGTCGGGTAGTAGTGCCTGACGGAATATGGCTTACCGGACCAATTCATTTTAAGAGTAATGTGAATCTTTATTTGGAGGAAAATGCCGTTTTAAGTTTCTCGGATAACCCTAAAGATTATCTTCCGGCCGTAATGACTTCATGGGAGGGTTTGGAATGTTATAATTATTCACCGTTGCTTTATGCCTTTGAATGTGAGAATGTAGCGATCAGTGGTAAAGGGACACTCCAGCCTAAAATGGGGACATGGAGAGTCTGGTTCAAACGTCCGCAACCTCATCTGGAAGCATTGAAAGAACTATATACGAAAGCCTCTACGGGTGTTCCTGTTGAAGAACGGCAGATGGCGGTAGGAGAGAATAATTTGCGTCCGCACTTGATTCATTTTAATCGTTGTAAGAATATACAACTGGAGGGTTTCAGGATTCGGGAGAGTCCTTTTTGGACTATTCATATTTATATGTGCGACGGTGGTGTGGTCCGTAATTTAGATGTCAGAGCTCATGGACACAATAATGATGGCATCGACTTTGAAATGAGCAAGAATTTCTTGGTGGAAAATTGCTCTTTTGACCAGGGAGATGATGCTGTGGTTATTAAAGCCGGACGCAATCAGGATGCCTGGAGATTGAATACTCCTTGTGAGAATATTGTGATTCGTAATTGTCAGATATTAAAAGGACATACCTTGCTTGGAATAGGAAGTGAAATATCCGGTGGTATCCGTAATATCTATATGCATGATTGCACAGTTCCCAATTCGGTTATGCGTCTTTTCTTTGTAAAGACCAACCATCGTAGGGGCGGATTTATTGAAAATATTTATATGAAAGATGTGAATGCCGGAAATGTGCAACGCGTCTTGGAGATAGATACGGAAGTACTTTATCAATGGAAAGACCTGGTCCCGACTTATGAGAAACGTCTTACTCGTATTGATGGTGTTTATATGGAAGGTGTGACTTGTGAATCGGCGGATGCTATTTATGAACTGAAAGGTAATGCTCAGCTTCCGGTTGAGAATGTAGCAATAAAGGATGTGAAAGTTGGATTGCTAAGGAAGTTTGTTAAAAAAGCGAATAATGTCAATCATCTTTTAGAGAAGGATGTGACGTACCAAACTCTTGAAGGCATACGCTAAGTTTACAGTAATAATAGGTTTGTTATAGTCTGCGCATTATAGGAAAAGTTATTGCCACCCATTATTCCAGAATAATGGGTGGCAATAAAATATGCTAATATTACGGTTTTCTACTTCATGGTTTCCGCACCGACATAATAACCTAAATTCGTTCCTTGGTTATATCCTATATTTTGCATAGCTTGCGACATGTCATAGTTATGATCTTGCAGCAAATGGTGCAAACGATGTGTGGTTGGCCAGTTTGTAGAGAATATATATAGAGAATTGTTGTCTTTAGAACCCATGATAACCTCTTCTCGATAATCTCCTAAAAAATCGCCGTAGTAACAAGGATTGAATTTTGTACTATGATTCCCTTGATTGCTGCCGTAAAGGTCAAATCTGATAATACGTCCTTTTTGCGCGTTAACAATGAGGGCACGGTCAAACAAATCACGAGTTGGCTCACCGGTCCAATAAATAGCTACATTATACATTATCCCTCCGCCAATACCTGTAGGTGCGTTGCCTAGCGTTTCTCCTGTCAGACAACTGTAGGTTTCTTTTCCTAAGGAGGACCAATACTCAAATCCTGGATTTTCAGGATTAATATCTGCTACAGCGCAACGACCTACATCGGCTGTTCCTGTTCCATGTCCTGCAATTAAACTACCATCTCTGGCATCAATTGTTTGACAACCGAATCCATGTCCTTGATAGAGGTAATTGTTTGACTCTTCAAACGAAGCTACGATTTGTAGTCCTTTTCTTTTTGAATCAGGAATAAATTTGCCAACATGTAGTACATCTCCATGCCCATTCCCTGTACACCATAGTTCACTTCCGTTGCTATCGATAGCTGCTTGTCCATATAAAATCTCATCGCGTTCATCACCATCTAAATCTGCTACACGGAAGGCATGTGAGCACATTGATAACCATTTGGAAGAATGGTCGGCAGTATCGAATTTCCAGCGAACTTCAAGTTCATTACCCTTCAAATCGACAGCCCATACTTGCCAATTGTGATAAATGCCGCGAGTAATGATAAGACTAGGGTTACTTGTTCTTCTTCCGGTTTTTTTATCGGGAACACCATCTAGATAAGCCACTCCAATAAAGAAACGATCCATACGGTTACCATAATCATCTCCCCAATAATTTTGCCAATATTCGGCACGTTCTTTTCTGGTTCCTTTTCCTCCACGGGGAATATTTTCCATTCGAGTGATTTCATTTCCGTCCGCTCCTCTACAAATAGATATGTATTCAGGGCTTTCAAATATTAATCCACAAGTTGTATAAAGGCTAGTACCGGAATACCATCCGGAACCTGCATCATCACGAATACGATAATCATTTACTTTACCATAGGCATCAGTAATTGTTTTGCCACCTCCGAATCTGGTACCTTCGGAAGAACGGAAAGCAATTTCACATCGTCCGTCACCGTCAAAGTCATACAGAACATAGGATGTATAATGTGATCCTGAACGGATATTGATGCCTAAATCAATCTGCCATAAAAATGTACCGTCCATTTTATAAGCTTCTAATAAGGTAGTACCACTACCGCGCCATCCACCTTGATTAGCTCCATCATAAGGTTCTCTTTTTACAACGATTTCCATTTCTCCGTCACCATCTAAGTCGCCAACCTGCACATCATCCGCTTTATAATTTATAGATGGAATAGGAACATTGGTCGTTAACTTGATTTCACGATAGAATTTATTAGCCATTTCGGAGGTGAGAGTATATTCACAAATGGTTTCGGATTCAGTCGGTTGCCCTTCTCCATCTGTGCCTATCATTGTTACCCGATAGTAATTTGCAACTTCTTTATTAAGAGTTGCATCTTGCCAACAGCTACTGTTTATTATAGGTTCTTCGTTGAGTTTCTTTTCTTCGCTGTCTATACCACCTTCTCTTTTATACACGTTGAAACCTACACCGTCGGGATCAGTCACTAAATAACGCCAGCTAATTAATGCCTGGGAGATTCCGGATGTTTCACCTTTATTGCCGGGCGTAGGATCGTAACTAACCCACATGGCTCGATCTGCATATTTTTTGATTTCAACGTTGTCTAATGGGGGTAAGTTCCAATCCTCGTTTACTGATTCTTTTTCTGCATCAGCGTCTTCCCTTACTGTCATTACGGCATCGTCCGAACAAGCGGTCACTATCAGTAAACAGGAGACCAACCAAAAATATTTATAATATTTCTTCATACTCATTATTTTTATAAGGTTCTTTTTTATTCTTACCATCCCGGGTTTTGTGTTAGATTCGGATTCTTCGTTCTTTCGCTTTGTGGGATAGGAAATAGATACATTTTGTCATCCCATTGCCTGTTTACGGTTTTACGTTCATAATTATAATCACCGCCTACATTTCGAGTTATTTTCATTTCATCAATACTCTTGAAATGCTTATCCGCCTCTTTCCAACGACGTACGTCCCAAAAGCGATGTCCTTCAAATGCTAATTCCACCATACGTTCATTCTTGTATTTTTTCCAAAAAGCTTCTTTACTCATTTTGTCGGGGAATGCCGGCATATTGACTCCGGTACGAGCACGAACTTTATTAATTGCGGAAACTGCTGACATTGGAAATTCTTTTGTTGTTGCATAGGGATTTTCATCCAAATATCTGTATACGGATTCAGCGTAATTTAAATAAACTTCTCCCAATCGAAAAATAATCCATGTGTGTCTCATTTTTGTTGATTTCCCAGAACGTAAATCTACGGCAGCATTGCAATATTTTTTTAGATAATAGCTTGTAGGAGTCCCTCCCGACAAAGGTTCACCGTTTGCTCCTCCATAGTATGTCTGCAAAGTGTTTTCGTTATAGCTAGGCCATCTTTTCCCTTCTTTTTCCGAACCACCCCCATCGCCATTTTTTATGATAGTAAGAGCAAATCGTGGATCTCGTTTGTCATAATACGGTTTGTTCGGATCCCATCCTTCCGTTTCATCGGGACGTAATCCTGTTGCTTGGAACTCATAAGCATCTACCAACGTTTGAGTAGGACAGTTTCCACCTTTTCCTCCTTCTACACCAATCGGAAAATTATAGCTTTCAAAAGAATTGCTTTCTGCATTCCGCTTTCCGAAAATGATTTCCGAAGTTGCTTGCCAATTTGTGTCTCCAAATAATGAAGCGTAAGAAACTAGATTCATTCCGGCTTTCTCGCATGCGTCTAATAGCTCTTTATTGGCTTTTGCAGCTCTATACCATAATTCTTTCACATTCTCTGGATTGAACAGCGGACTAGCGGCATATAATGCTGTACGTGCCTTCAATGCTAATACAGTTATTTTGTTGGCACGTGCTGTCTCTGATTTACCCAAAGCCATATCTCCTAGCTTGGAATAGTCTTCGATGATTTCATCTTTTATATTATCGCATTCGTCAATGATATAATTAAAAACTTCCTGTGCGGGTTTACGGCTAAGAGTGTTTGCTTCCGCCGGAGTCATCACATGATCTGTGAAAGGTACATCACCATATTGGCGTACTAAATTGAAATAAAAATAAGCTCTAAGGAAGCGTACTTCATATTGATAGTTATTATAACGAAACATTTGTTTCTCATAGTCTGCATTATACTTTAATTCAGGGAAGGTTAATCCGGTAAATTCCTCCATGAATTGATTGCATTTTGCGATGGCGGTATAATTTTTATTCCATAAACTGCTTTTAGGATTCGATGGACTCCAGGCACCGTTGAAGAAATCGTAGATTTCATTTCCCGTGTAGGCATATTCCGCTTCATCTGTAGCAGCTCCAAGAATAGCTCCAGAATAATTTCCAAAATCGGCATCCAGACTTATATAGAGGTCAGTTATCAGTCCTCCTACATATCCGAAATTACGGGCAATGTATTCTTTGTCATTATTTGTGTATTCATGGTAGTTCATTTGATCTGAGCACGAAGCAAGTAAAGCCATACTCAATGCACCATATATAATTCTCTTTAGTTTCATAGCTATAAATATTTGATTTATTAAAAACCAATGATTAGTCCTGCAATCACACTACGGGTCAAAGGGTTAGTAGCTCCATAAGATTCCGGGTCGACAATGTCAATCTTGTCGAAGCAGAACAAATCTACCCCACGGACATATATTTTGGCATTACTTAGAATCCTTGTTCTCTTCATCCATGTTTGCGGTAATTTATAATATATCTCCAGATTACGCAGCTTCAAGAAAGAACGGTCGGCGAGCCATACCGTATTATTTTGATAATTGTTGGCGTTACTCTGTGAGCTCAGGCGCGGATATTTTGCATTTTGGTTTTCCGGTGTCCAGCGGTTCTCGTAATAATGATTGGAAATCGTTGTATTATTAATTAACGGCCAAAACATACTTTTGGTATTTAACATGGCCGAATAATGACCGGTTCCTTGGAACATGGCACTTACCCCTACACCTTTCCATTCGGCACCGAAGTGGAGCGAATAATAGATTTCTGGTATTAATGTGCTATAACCAATGGCAGTCGCATCGTTTTCATCAATCACTTTATCTCCATTTATATCTTTATATTTGATATCACCAGGCTTTACTGTACTGAATTTCTGTGGCAGACTGGTTGCTATATCTTCTTCATCTTTAAAGAATCCTTCAGCCACCAACCCATACGTCTGATTAAGCGGATGACCGGTCTGCACAAGATTCTGATAAGTACGTGGCTCTTCTAGCTGTTCCTTAATTTCATTTCTGTTCAAAGTGAAATTTCCTCCTATATTCAGCACGAAATCACCGAGCTTTTTCGTATAGTCAATGCCAACTTCAGTTCCCCAACTATCTACGATACCAGCATTCTCAAACGGAGTGTTTAGACCTACGACTGCAGAATATTTTCCGGCAGAAGAAACCCAAATATCTTTACGACGTTGATAGTATCCGTCAATAGTCAGATTCAAACCTTCAAATAGGGTTGCATCCACGCCTATATTATATTTATAGGCTTTTTCATGAGTTGTGTTTTCAGAAGCTAGACGGGCAAATGAGGTACTTCCAAAGTCTGAACCATATCCATCATCGAATGGATAGGATACCCCCGTCATATTATAGATCTGATCCCAATAGTCAAGTGTCGTATTGCTGCCGTCTTTGGGCAAGTAATCTGCGTTGATGATGCCAAAAGACGCACGTAATTTCAAGAAATTAATCCAAGAGATGTCTTTTAGAAATTTTTCTTCCGAAAGTATCCATGCTGCTGAAACTGTAGGTGAGAAAGACCATTTGTGTCCCGGTGCAAGCAGGTTAGATGCTGAACCTACTAATGCAAGATCGGCATAATAACGCTTGTTGAATCCATAATGAGTAAACCAGGAGACATTTTGTCGGTAAATAGTAGTGTTTACTCCTGTTGCATCACGATATTCATAATCCCATTTTAGTTGTGAATATATGTCATGCATTCCGAATGAACGTTCATAATCGATACTACCGGCAAAATTGAATTGACGAGTCCAGGCTTTAACATCGGCATCTGTACTCATTCCGGCATCTGCTCCTCCTGAATATTGGTGGTAAGTTGCTGGCTCACCGAATTCCCATCCTGTAATAGAATAACTTTTGTAAGTGTATCCTTTGCTGTGATTCTCCCATAATGAGGAATAGTTATCGTATGCCAGCCGGAGATTGGCTCCTAATCCCGGAAGGAAAGAAGACAGGTTCTGGCTTAGTGTTAGATCGGTGAATAAACTGCGGCTATGTCCTTTGGAGTAAGCTGCACCTTGTGCTTGTGCTACCGGATTCATAGTTCCATCCCATGTACCTCCACCGCTCCATTCACCATCCGACTGGCGGATAGGAAATGCTGCAGAAGGCAAGGTATAAATCATATTCCATAGATTGGCAGAGTTGCCTGGAGTACTTAATTCAGATAGAGTACCCAGAATGTTGAGCTTTAGCTTAGTAGTACTTGTCAGGTCAACATCCAGATTTGTACGTAAATTAGCGCGTGAATATTTATTCTGAGTGGAATACCCTTCGTTTTCATTGGGATTTTTGATAAATCCTTTATCTGTTAGCAGATTCACCATTGTATAATAGCGGAATTTGGAACCTCCTCCCATAAATTGAATGGAATACTTATTGGAAACTCCTTGGTCACGAAATGTTTCATCCAGCCAATTAACATCGGCATAGGCATTTATATCTCCTGCCGGATACAAATTTATATGTTTTCCGGTGCGGAAGGCATCCAGCTCCCAATCGTTATAGCGCGTTCCTAGTCCGTCATTAGCGTAGGCTTCATTCATCGCATTGGCATAAGTTACGGCATTTGCAAACTCCGGACGACGAATTTCCCGGTTCATTACGTGGTCATAAGTAAATTTCACTTCTTTGGTATTGTAATTACCGCGTTTTGTCGTAATTAAGATGGCGCCATTGATACCTTTATATCCGTAAAGGGCTACAGCTGCGGCATCTTTCAAGATAGATACAGATTCCACTTCTTCCGGACTCACCAAACTCATATCTCGTTCCAATCCGTCAACAAGTACTAACGGGTTGCTACTTGACAGGCTTTGTAGACCACGAATGTAAAATGTAGGTTCATAATCGGCATAGTTCCCTGCATTTTGTAGAGTTGTCAGTCCTAATCCTTGTCCGAATAAAGAATTGGAAATATTTTTTGATGCACGCTTGTCGAAATCTTCATTGTAGACAGTAGCTACAGAAGCTGTTGACTCAGCCCGGGTAAAAGTTCGGTTAGCTCCAATATCAATGGTTTGTGCAGCATAGTTCATAACAATTGTCATTGGTGTCTCCGATTGTACATTCACTATGAGTTCTCCTTTATCGGCAGAAAAAACACGAAGCTTTTGGCTCTTGTTGGCTGCAATCTCAAATTTGCCTTCTTTGTCGGTTTCTACGCGACTTTTTGGAGCACCTACTACCAGCACAGAAGCACCATAAACAGGATTTCCCCATTTGTCTACCACAACGCCAGTAATGTTGTTTGCCGATTCTTGGCTAAATCCCGATATGCCGAGACAAGCTAGAAGAGTCAGAATAATTATTTTTTTCTTTTTCATATGTGCTATATTCAAATATCGTTTACTTTCAGATTATCAATCACCATCCAGGGTTCTGTACTAATCCGTAGTTTTTGTTCACTTCGGTTTGCGGGAATGGAGATAAATACCATTTGGGGTCAAATCCGGCATCCCACCAGATACGTCGACGGTTGTTTAAAACAAACTTCTCGTATCTAAAATTCGTAGGTTGTTTGATTCCTTTATTCCGATCGCCTTCGTACCATTTTTCTTCTGTGACTGTTCCGTCTTCTTTCAGACGATAAATATGAAGCCCATGTAATGGTAATTCGAATCGTGACCTCAGTTTATAGCGAATCATATCAAAGAAGCGGCTGTCTTCAAACCCTAACTCACAGGCGCGTTCTCTAAGAATCTCATTCAATAAAGCTTGTTTGTCGGATGTTAGGTTTTTGTCCGGATTACACTCTTCTAGCTTACCCAATCCTACGCGGGAGCGAACTTCATTTACCCAATATAAGGCATCAGTGAAGTTATCATCGGCTTGAAGCAATGCTTCTGCATAAGTCAGATAAAGGTCTGAAAGACGAAGATATACCCATTGAGTTGATTTTCTTAAATATTCTTCTCCTAGATAATACTTCATATTATCATATCCGGTAGCGTATGAACCGGTTTCCAATCTGGGATTGTTTTGTGCATCATATCCACCAATCCACAATTCATAAGGAGCTCCACTCATTTCTCCGGAAGTCCAGCTTAGCATTTTAGGCAGGCCATTTACTCGTACACTTTCATACAGACGTGGATCACGAGTCAATATGATATCTTGCAATGCCAGATTACTCCCTTTGAATGAACCTTTCAGGAACATCTCATTAAGTTTGCCTTTAGCTTCTGTTTCCTCCCAATTGAAGGGACTTCCGTCACTCCATGGAAACATTTCCACATATTCTTGTGTCGGAGTATAGGCATTGCGTCCTATATCGCACCATTGGTGCCAGTAGTAATAACCATCTCCACCTGGACGTTCGCCACCGGTCACTCTTACCGAATGGAGTACTTCCGGACTATCCAAAAGCACGTATCCCATTCGGTATGCTTGGCGATACGCTTCCGGTTTTGGATTATCTTGTGTTGCTTTGTATAGTTCATAATATTTGTTCTTTTCCACTGCCTGGAAGAATTCAAGGCATGCCTGTTTGCATTGCTGCCATAATTCGGGTTTATAGCCTCCGTACCATACCAGCTTTTTCTGTTCAGCTTCGCTGCTTCCTCCATAGTAAGGTTGTACGTCATTGAATAAAGGGGAAGCTGCAAACTGTAAAATCTTACATTTCAGAGCCATAGCTCCGGCTTGTGTCCATCGTCCTACAGAATTTTGAGCCGAAGAACTTTCGAATGCCCAAGGCAAAGAGTTAAGATCGATTGCTAATTGCAAGTATCTCAGCATGAATTTTACTGTTTCTTCTACTGTAGCTCTAGGTAATTCGAAAGTTTCGCTTTCTTTAAAACTAAGGGTGGAAGTGACCAAAGGAAGTCCTCCGTAATGACGGAACATATCAAAATAGCGTGCGGCAAGCAAACAATAAGCTTCCGCTTTCATTTGTTTCCGTTCGTCATCACCGAGTTCGGATACATTGTCAATATTCTCTAATAGCATCCATACAGCACGAACAGCTTCCCAAACTTCATTGCCTGTATAGCTGAATTTATCACTGCCCGGATCACTGGCTGTATGTGAACCGGAGTAATATTGTTTGTAAATGGCACAGTTGCTCCAATGATGTTGCCAGCAATCGGTCAATGCATCAAATTTTCCGGTATAGGGGCTATTGATGGAGGCACGTGCCGTGCCATACGGTATACCATAGTATTGCAATCCATAAATCGATGTGAGAAATTGGCGAGTATATTCGGCATTGGAAAAAATAGTATCTTTACTGACTGTTCCACCCGGTGATTTCTCTAGAAAAGAGTTTCCGAACTTTATCTCGTCTACGCAGGAAGTGGAAGCGAAGCTGATAATTATTCCTGTTGCTAGGCCGATGATCCATTTATTATTTAGTTTCATGTTCATGATTTCTGTTTTCTTAAGATTAAAATCCAAGTTTCAAGCTCAAAGAATAAGTCTTCGACAAAGGATATGAAGGAGCGTTACTTGCTCGAGTTTCCGGATCTCCCCATAAATAAGGAGTAAATGTCAACAAGTTATATCCACTGAAAGACAATTGAAAAGTTGTTAGTTTCAAGCGTTCCATCAATGGAAAGTGAAAGTTATAAGCCACTTGTAAGGTCTTCAGCCTAAGATATTTGGAGTCTTTTTCGTAGAGTGTTGACGTTGCATAGTTATTCTCCGAATGTACGAATGTGGCGCGGGGATATTCAGAATCTTGTGAAGGATTCTCTGGTGTCCATGTATGATTTAAATGATAAGCAAGCAAACCTCCTTGTGTGGCATCTGTAGAAGAATAGAACGGCTGGCGGAAAACGTCTGATATTAGACGACTCACGTTCCATGCTCCTGTCCATTGCATACTAACCTCAAGATTTTTCCAGGCAAAACCGAGATTTAATCCTGCCATATATTCCGGATCATTGGTGTAGCCATAGTCACGGCTCATATCATCTGAGTTTATGGTGCGGTTTCCATCCAAATCTATATAGACGGCATCTCCGTTTTGCAAGGCAACAGAATGAGTAGGGAAGGGTCTGTTGAATGTCTTTTCATACAGTTCCGGAGTACTCTCATCATAGAATCTCCAAAAAGCGTATTTGGGCTCGGCACCGATGCGGTGACCTTTTTGCCATTGATATGCATTATTCTGTGGGGTTTCCATTCGTTCAACCACCTCATTCTGGTTGTATGATATATTTACTCCTGCCCAATAACGGAAATTATCATTGATTTTGTCATTCCATTTGAGAGATACTTCCCATCCCCAACTTTTTACTTTTCCTAAATTTGAATAGGGTATTGAAAATCCTAATAGACTTGGCAGTGTGCCGTCTTGCAGTAGAATGTCTTTACGGTGTTCTATGTAGTAATCGAACGTTGTTTTCAAGCGGTCATTGAAAAGATTCATGTCAAAACCATAGTTTTGTTTGAATGCTTTTTCCCAAGTTACGTTCGGATTGTTCTTGCTGCCTTCATAGGCACCTTTACTGATGGTGCCGCTTACAGTGTTCACTCCAAAAATGTATCCATGGCTACCACGATATGGAGCACCATTATTATTTATATAATAAGGATCGGATGCATACATGAAGCGGCTTCCTTTAATTTTATCATTGCCGACCAGACCGAATGTGGCACGTAGTTTTAGGAAACTGACTACAGGTTTGATAGGTTCCCAAAATTTTTCTTCACTGGCTACCCAACCGATAGAACCGGCTGGAAAAGTACCGAAGCGATTTTCCGGAGCAAAGTTTTCTGAACCGTTATAACCGATATTAAATTCAGTCATATAACGGTTTTTCCAGTCATAGGTGATGCGTCCAACGAGTCCTACATAGCCTTCCGGTATGTCCGAATAAGTGCTCGGATAATACTTCTTGGACTGGTTGTATAGCAACAAAGCACTGAAATTGTTGTTGCCGAAAGAGCGTGAATAATTAAAGCTGGCTTCCATATACCAATTACGGGCTTTTCCTGTGCTTGACTTATAGCTGGCATTGGTGTTTTCGCCATCTTTTCTATAGCCAAGTGTACCATCATCCTGTAATATCGGAGTGTACGTTGCCACACTGGCTTGACCTTGCTTGTTAACTGTAAATGAGCTATTGTACGAGCCTTTTAGTTTAAAAGACAGTCCTTTGGTCAGGAAATCAAGTTTCTGGTTCAGAATAAGATCCGCATTCAGTATATTGTTACTTGTTTGCATGAATCCGGCACCATAATAAGTCATTCCCGTACTTCCCGTAAAAGGAAGTTGTATATCATTATAATCAGTGGCAGCATGAACTAACTTCCCATCCACAATTCCCGGACTGGAGAATGGAGTAGCATAAAACATATTCTTGATTAGCCCGGAACTTCCTTGACCGGTATAAGGCTTATCTGAGTTGTTTACATTACCTCCGATATTGAAGGATAAAGTGGTTGTCTTCGTTACGTCAATATCTAAATTGGAACGATAATTAAAACGCTTGTATTGATAGCTGATATTGTATGGCAAATCAAATTCATTGAATAAGCCACCTTGTGTATATGCCCCAGCAGAGATAAAATACCGTACACGGTCAGTTCCTCCGGAAATATTAATATTATGTTGGGTCTGCAAAGTTGCATCTTTCATAATATAATCTGCCCATAGCGTGCTGGGAAAACGAATTGGATCGGAATTAGTTCTAAACTTTTCCACAGCTTCATCACTGAATGAGGGTTTTGTGCCATCGTTTCTGTTCATTGCATTGTAGAAAGTAACATATTCGTATGAATTGCTCTGCTCCACCATCTTGGTCGGCATCAGTACGGAAGCGGATGTCGAAAACGAGATCTTCGCTTTCCCCTCTTTACCGCGTTTAGTTGTAATCAGAATAACACCATTCGCACCCCGGACACCGAATACGGCTGTTGCGGAAGCATCTTTCAATACGGTAATACTTTCGATTTCACTGGGATCAATATCGCTCATACTACGTTCAACTCCGTCTACTTGGATCAAGGGAGATGAATCCGCCCAAGTGGCTTTACCGCGGACAAAGATTTCAGCGGCATCTGCTCCTGGTTCACCGGAATATTGTACACTGGTCAAACCTGTCATTTGACCGGCTAGTACATTGGTAACCGAACTTACCGGAGTTCTCATTAATTCTTCTCCTTTGACACTGGAAATCGCACCTGTTACAGTAACTTTTTTCTGTGCACCGTATGCCACAACTTCCACTTCCTGTAATGTGGTAGCATCTTCAACTAATACGACTCGCATACCATTTTTAGCAGCTACAATTTGGTCTGAATAACCAATAAAGGATATTTTCAGTTTGCTACCCGGGCGTACATTAAGTTTGAAGATACCGTCAATATTGGTAATCGTACCGTTAGTCGTACCTTCAGCAATCACATTTGCTCCAATGACCGGTTCACCTTTATCGTCTACTACTGTTCCCTGAATGACCGTCTGTTGCTGCACCTTGTCAGCGGCAGCCGACACCGGCTGTAATCCCAGTACCGGTGCCATAGTGACCATTGAGAAAAACAGGGCGACAGGCAAAGCTGTACCTTTTATAAAGTTTTTCTTATTCATAAGTATTCAAAATGTAATGAACGATAGTTTTAGAAAGCAAGACAGAAACGGAAATGCTGTTGATTACCACTTGAATTGCAGGCTGCGATACCCGTTTTTTTGGCATCTATTTCTGCATCATTTAATCCTGAAACCCATTGTGAATCGGTATTGCGTACTGTACTTGTCCAATAAGTATCTTTTACTTTATTCCAGTCAACAGATAGAATGTCTGGATATTGTGTAAGATTACCTCCTGCGGATTCTATACTTGATTTTATTGTTTGGTAATTTTTAGTCACCTCATTGAGTTCTCCGTAGGATGGGCAGAACCAATTGGTTGATATAGACAAAACAGGTACAGACTGTTGATATTGCTCTAGAATATTACACATTAAATCTGAACGTTTGTTTATCGGTTCATAATTTTGGCTCTCTTGCATTAATTTTGTATTGTTATATCCCTTAAGTTCGATTAGATTAGCATTGTTATCTCCTTTGTTCATCACATTTATATATTCTCCTCCCTTTGCAAACTGATTATTCTTCCAATTATCGATATCTTGTGCTTTATTGCTGGAAAATTTAGAAGTATTTCCATTGTTTGCATCATTAAGTGCTATTACTAATCCATGGTTGCAGTTGGGACGTGTATTTTTTAGTATATCTTGATATTCTGTATAATCATATAGAGCCGATGGCTGTGGATTCCCTACGAAAAATACTACTCCAACTGCATTCTGGGGAGCTTCTTTGTCTTTTTCAATGATAGAACCATCCGCACAATAATAATCTCCAATCTGAAGGGTCTGGTCGTCTATTACTATTGAACCTTTCAATTTGAATTTAACAGCTTTTCCTTCTTTTGCTTCAGCAGCAGTGCGAGTATGAGCAAACTCTTTTCTCCCGTCCAAAACGAAAGTTCCAGAAATTGTATATTCTTGGTTTGGCTTTACTAAAATACGATACAGCCCATTTTGTTCATCATAATAAGGGTTTACATTGAATTCTACCTTGTCTTTGTCTTTTATAATAAAACTTTCCGGTACGGCGGGTATTTTATATGGATCTATTACAGGATCTGTATTTTGGAATTCGTAAACTTTATCAGGCATTTGGATTGCAGCGATAGACAGACGATGTTTTAAGATGAATTTTACTTGTCCCATAGCACCTACCGTAATAGCGTCAGTTGCCTCACTAGTCATCAAATCAGATTTAGTATATTCTGTATCTAATTTTTCGTAGTTAATAGTCCATTTCTCAACAGCTTCTGCAAAAGGATCACCGCCAGTATTCGCAGCTGCAACTTCTACATTAAAATCAACGCCATTTGCCTGATATGGATAATAAGCAAAGAACTTCAATTGTTCCATCTCTTCTTCTATACGTTCTATTCCATAGCCATTGGGATCCCATGTCCCGTCTTCCAGTAAGGTGAATTTTCTGTTGCTGGCATCCATTCCACCGTTTTCCGGATCCGGATTATATATCTTTTTGGTTTTCATATCTACTACATATACGCCAATCTCATCATTTGGAGTAAAGGTTGTTTTATAGCCATCTTCTACGGCACGTGATGAAACGTTACCGTTTACGCCTGCATCGCTCACTGTAATTTGAAGAAAGTTCTTTTCATTATTTTGAACTGGTCCGACTTGTTCCTCTTCTTGTGAACAAGATACCATTGTAAATAAGCCTGTAAACAAAGCTATTGACACTAATTTGTTGAATTTCATAATATATCTTTTTTTATCGTTATACATATATTTATTAAATGTGGTTTAGTTGGCATCTTTGGTTTCAACATCTACTTCACCGTCACCCTCCCATTCATTAATATCCGTACCTTCTACGGTAGTTTGAACACGTCCGGGATTAGAGTCGACTTCTACATCCGGCATTTCCGTCCAATCGGTGATAGTGCCTTCATTTATTTCCAGTTTTATTACGTTATCCGCAGTCGCTTTTGCCGTTATTGTATAGTTGTAAGAACGTCCGGCTTCTAAATGCAGGTTTTCGAGAGGAATTTTATAATATATGCCTTTGGGATTATCTGCATTTATTAATATAGCGTCAAGTTGAGCATTTATTTTGGGCTGCGGATATAAGATCAATGAAAGTTTGTATCCGTTTTCCTTATTTACTGTCTGTCTGATATTGTTATCTGTTGATTTATCTTTCTCATCCGCTGTTGCAATTCCGGTGATAGGATTAAAATTACCGGTTTTTATAACTTTCATCAGATAACAATCAATAGTTCCCATATCGGAAATTAAAGGTTCTCCGTTTGGTCCTTGTTGAGATTTAAATTGTATAACCAAACGGCTCATTTTATGAAAAAAGGTCAAATCAACACATGGATTTTCACGGGATGCTGTCGTAGAAGCATATAGAAAATCAATATTGGGTTGATTTTCTAGTAGCTGGTTCTCAGTATTTGTCTCCTTTTCTATGATATTGGGAATAATACCAGCAGCTCCTGTGTACGGATAATAAGCCGATACTTGGAATGTATTGGCTCCCAAAAACCAAATTTCATTGGAAGGAGTGATAGCTGTGAATTCTCCATTTACGCTTGAGGTGGTGTATCCGAAGTTTTTTTGATCATAATTGGGAGAATGACTGTCCAAACAAGTGATACCTATTTTATCACCGACTGCCCAAAATTGATTGGCAGCTCTTGATTTAGGTATATCCGTTGCCTCGTTGATTGTTCCATTTATGATTGCTTTACTACCTGGTTCACTGTTCTCAAATTTGTATGAACCGTCGTCTTTGCCACATCCTACTAACAATAGTGTAGCGAGGGATGCCATGAAATAGATGTTTCTCATATAATTATTAATTTATTAATATAGTTTCTTATTAAATTTAAGTTGAACTAAACAAAAGTTAGATTAAGAAATTTCCGATTGATAACTCCGTATTACTTATTCAAGTTTCACAAGTTATTTTTCAAACGCTAATCACTCATGGAATTTTAAAACTCACTTTTTATTGTCACTTGTCACTTTCCAGACTTAATACTCTGATAATCAAATACAATTTGGTGACAATAGCAGATGATAATAAGGTGATAATAGACACACGTACGCTTTTCATTATCACCTTATTTGTTGCTAATATATTATGTATGCAATTGATTTTCAGAGATTTGATATATAATTTATTTACATTCTAATGTGTTGGGAAATGTCCTTTTTAACTAGGAAATTGAGCTTTAGTAGTGTTTTTCTTCCAATAAAGTTGTTATTTGGTGGCTATGTTCTCTGCAGATGATGCGGGAATTAACAACAAGGCCAGTAGACTTAATATATATACAAGGCACTATTAATGTATTTTGTAGGAACTACGTTCTCGTTTCACGTATGTGAAGCATTCGGATGATGTGCGTGGACTTTCCGACTCTCGTACGTGAAATGAATGGTTCATGTATGTGAAACAAGTTCTTATAACCGGTGGAATATATTAAATAAGTTACATTAATATATTAAGCAAGCCGCATAAATAACTGAATATGCGGCTTATATCCGGCATAGAGCGTTTTTTAACCAGCAAATGACCGGAAGCGAATTAATCTTGCAAATTGGACTTGAGAAACTTCAGTAATATGGATATAACCTACATATTTGAGATAACGAGTTTATAATAGTTGATTGAATATTTCCCTAAATACTTTGTCTGCATGTTCCTGCATAATTTTTATATAATTAAAAATAGGACGGTTAAATTTCATGCTATGTCCAATACAATATTCTATTTTCTCAATTTGTATACCCAAATTATATCCATGTTGTGCAAATGATTTCCGGGCTGAATAATAGGTAACCTTTTTATTAACTCCCGCCAAAATTGCTACCTTATTTATATTACGAAAAATCAAACTGTATATTTGTTTATAAGTTGAGTATTTCCCAAACTCCAATTTTCCGTTTCTCGTTTGATATTTGCAAATGATAGCTTTTGCTTCAGGTTGTATAGTAAATACAATTTCATTCTCACCTTTTTTACTATTACGTGTTTTATGTCGCACATATCTCATTGACTTCTTGTCTTTAAAATCGTATGCCAACAAATCCCTCAAATTGATTCCGCCCAAATAATAAGTAAGCATAAAAATATCTCTCACTATAGATAGAGCATCCTTAGAGAACTCGAAGTCTCTTATTCTTTTCAGCTCTTCTACTGATAAATCCAACTCTCTGATATTACTTGTTGGCATTTTGAAAAGAACGAAAGGATGAATTGAATAATTTACATAGTTCATTTTACATGCATAGTTCAAGATAACCTTAATGAGAGTAAGATATATCCGAATTGTTGTATCGGTCAGCTTTTCTTTGCGCAACATCTTGGAAAACTCTTGTATATGAAAAGGAGACAGCTGAACCATGGGAAAATCTCCTTTCATATAATTGATAAATCTCTTGCAAGCAATTTTATAAAGGCTATAAGATTTACTTTTTTCTTCTTCTTTCATAATATTCATATACTCATTTGCTATAGACTGAAAAGTTATTCCCTTTTTCTTTTGTTCGTGAGAAATTAGATGTATTAGCTCTGTACATGAGATTGCTGACAAATAACTGATTGAAGACAGAATTTCTTCGTATTCGTCAATGAGATTTCGTAGACATCTATTAATATGCATGGCATTTTCATGCCTTATAACTCTGCCATTCTTTAACTGACTAGCAGAACCTAATGTGAATTGAGTGGATATATATCTTGTTTGAGAACGATGTGCCACTGCGATTCTTATGCGATGTCTGCCATTTGATAACCTTTTAGCCGGTACAATTACTATTGAAAAGCTTGCCATTCCTTTTAGTTTTAGTTTTATAAATTTATTTAAATATGTCTGAAGGTAGACACAAGATGTTCTTTTTACCTGTTTTTTGCATATACGTCCTATTCATCGCATATTCATTTGTACAAAAGACGGTATTTTTTATGCTTATGTACAATTTTATATTGTTAATTGCTGTATTGTTCCTTATGTTTGCATCGGTTTTTAAGGTGATATAATAGAAAGCGCCCAATTAAAACTTAATCTAACTTTTGTTTAACTTAAAAAAATATGGCATGAAAAAAAACTATCTGTTGGTTACCTTCGCAACCTTTTTATTGGTGGGGTGTAACAACGAAATTAAAGATTCCGACATAAACTTCTCGAAGGAGTCGGGTGCTAAAGTATCTTTTAGTGCAGTAATAAATAATCAAGAAGCAAGCGATTTGGTGACCAGAGCTACCGAGACTAGTTGGACTATGGGTGATAAAGTGGGTATCACTTGTGGTTCAAACCAAGTGAATATAGAATATGAATACACTGGTGGTGAAAATAGCTTGTTTACTGCAACAGGAGGAAATGCAGAGGAAATCTGGGTATTAGGTACGCAAGAATATGATGTGACTGCTTATTATCCATTTACCGGAACATCGGGTGAAGAGCCTGTAGCGGTGGAAGTGTCTACAGGGAGTGAAGAACAGGCTACTGCGGCTACACGCGAGAAAATAGATTTCCTTTTTGCGAAAGGAAAAGCTACGGCTTCTCAGCCGAATGTGAAGCTGGCCTTCAATCATGTGATGAGCCGTATTAAACTAACATTTGTGGCTGGACAAAATGTAACTTTATCGGATATTACCTGTTATCTGATTAACTTGAAGACAAAAGGCACGTTCAATCCGACTACAGGGGCGACTACAGTGGGTGAAAGTACAGGTGAAAATACGGATATTCTTTGGGAAAGCATAGGGGAAGATGATGCATATACGGTGCAGGCTATTTTGCTGCCGCAGACGTTGGATAAAACGGTATATATTCAAGCCGGCATGAAAGGGCTTTATTATGAAGTGCAATTCCCGAACTTGACAGAATTGAAACCGGGTGTATCCTATAATTATACAATTCAGGCAAATGAATATAAGAATAACCCGTTTGAACTGGTTATTACAGAAGAAACGCAGATCAATGGATGGCAGAACGAAGATGGGGGAACTATAGAGTCGGATCCGAGTGAAGCGGGTACAGATGCAGAAACGACTAATCCTAGTTGGAATATTACAGAAGAAACAGTTACTCCTACAGAGAAGTGACTTTTACCTTATTATAATAATAAAGAATTAACGAAATAAAAATCTGATTTATGAAAGTATTTAATTATATATCAGCATTCCTTTTGGCAGGTGCGGCTATTGTTGTGTCTTGTTCACAGAATGAGGAGATGGAGGGTATGGAGTCTTCACAGAATTTTCAAATCAATGTATTCGATGGTGGTTATCAGAATATAGATGCTGTCGGAACACGTGCGGCAGAAAAAGATTATTCAACAGAGTTTGTAACAGGAGATGCAATTGGTGTATTTGCCGTGAAAAACGGCACTGTAGTGGAGGATATTAACAATCGTAGATTTGTGATGGATGATGGAATTTGGGAGTTGAATGACGATGGTGAAGTCATTTCTTATAAGGCGAACGAATTCGAGAGAATGAAATTCTATGCGTATTATCCGTATAGTGAGGATGCCACTTTTGACCCGTCAAAAGAAGATCCATTTGAGACTTATGTGAAGAATTGGAAAATCGGAAATGACCAAAATGAGAACTATACAAAGTATGATTTGATGACCAGTAAAGGAGAGGTACAAGGAGATCGTCTGAAAGGTAAAATTGCTTTCACTATGCAGCACCGGATGGCACTTGCTGTGATACAGATGCCTGAAATCGTGTATAGCTTTACCAATGAACCGGCTATTGATGATTATAAATTACCGGTAGCAGTAGGTGATTTTAATGTAGATGGAGCGTCTGCGAAACCTTTTTATCAGGAGAGTACGGATGCATACCGCTTTTTGGTGAAACCAAGTAAGGCATTTGCTATAACAGGCTCTTATACGGGAGTGAAAGAGATGAATTATGAAATTAAAAAAACGCTGGAGGGTGGAACTGCAAAGAAATATGTAATTGAAGACCCGAATAAGATCTCACATCTATTGGCTGTAGGGGATTATTATTGTGCAGATGGAAAAATTGTGAGTGCAAGTGAAAGTGCTCCGGCAAATGCGATTGGTGTGGTATTTTACGCTGGTAATCCGCAACCATCGGTAACTCATCCGGAAAAATATACAATAGATAAAGACCCTCTGCGTCGTGACTGTCCGGAATGTAAACATGGATTGGTGCTTGCTTTAAATAACGGAAAGATAAAAGGTACAGATGAGAATGAGCCTTTGGTTGAAACGGCAAGATTTAGTACAGCAAACAAACTCTATTATGGAACTTGGTTTAGGGCAGATGAAGATTATAAAGATGCATACGTAGATATGGTACGTCAAAAAGTGGCTCCGACAGCAGGATCGCAAGGTTATAATAATACAGTCTTGATGGAAGTAGGTGCTAATAGAACCGATGATTCTAAAAAAGCTTCCGGTAATGCATTGGAGGCATTAGATTATTATCGCTCGGCGGTTAGTGTTCCTACTGTTTCAACGAAATGGTTCTTTCCGTCGGATTATGATCTCATTACTTTGCATGATGTAGTGACAAAAGTGAATACTAGCATTGGAAACACGGATGGGACGCAGTTGGTGATCAATGATGGCGATACAAAAAATGGAACTTTTTATTGGTCGAATACGGAACGTAACGAAGAGTGGATGTGGGGTAACACAATGGGTAGTGGTAACGATACTTATAGTCCAAGTGGAAGTGGATCGCTTACGGCAAAACGTTATGCTTCAGGTTATGAAGGCTATTTCCGCATGATGCTTGCTTTCTGATTACATTATACCTATTTATTATAGAATAGTAACTTATGAATAAGAATAATTATATAAAAAAGACAGCCCTGCCTGTTGTCCTGCTCTTCTCTTTCGCTTTGCTGCCGAGTTTCGGCAGTCAAGGTCAGGCCAGAGCTGCTGTAAACGTAGTCCAGCAGCAAGGTATCATCAAGGGAATGGTAGTGGATGCTAAAGGTGAGCCGATTATCGGTGCGAATGTGGTTGCGACAGGTACTACTAATGGTACAATTACAGATATTGACGGTGTATTTAAAATCAATGTAAAGCCGGGAACAAAATTAAAAATATCCTTTATTGGTTACTCTGAACAAACGGTAGTTGCCAAAAATGATATGCGGGTAGTATTGGTTGAAGACGCTACCGCATTACAGGAAGTGGAGATTGTAGCGTATGGTGTGCAGAAAAAGGTGACTATGACAGGAGCTGTAGCCAGCGTGAAAACTGACGATATTTTGCGTACTCCAGTGGGCAGTGTCTCTAATGTACTTGGCGGACAGATGACCGGTTTGACTACTGTGCAGTATTCCGGTGAACCGGGGGCTGATGCAGCGGATATCTTTGTTCGTGGTAAGGCTACATGGGCGGATTCATCTCCTTTGGTACAAGTGGACGGTGTAGAACGGAGCATGACAGATATCGACCCTAATGAAATAGAAAGTATTACCGTCTTGAAAGATGCTTCGGCAACAGCTGTATTTGGTATACGTGGTGCAAATGGTGTTATTCTGATAACGACTAAACGTGGTAAGGAGGGAAGAGCGAAGGTTTCGTTTACAACTTCTGCTTCCGTATTGATGCCGACTAAGATGGTGGAACAGGCAAGTTCGTATGAATATGCGAACTTTTACAACCAAATGTTGGCGAATGATGGTAAGTCTGATTTGTTTTCAGCAGATGTAATTCAAAAATTTGCAGATCATTCAGATCCTATTCGTTTCCCGGATATGCAATGGGCGGACTATATCATGAAGAGCGCTACTCTTCAAAGTCAACATAATATGAGTATTTCCGGAGGAACTGACAAAGTTCGTTATTTTATTTCGGCAGGTGCTTATACACAAGGAGGACTTTTTAATGAGTTTGATCTTCCTTATAATTTGAGTTACCAATATAGACGATTCAACTATCGTACGAATTTGGATATGGATGTTACAAAAACGACTACGTTATCGTTTAATATCAGTGGTAATATAGATAATTCTGACAAACCGAATAATAGTAAAGGTACTTCTGCCGTCATAAAAAACATTTATTATGCTACTCCCTTTTATAGTCCGGGTATTGTAGATGGAAAAATGATTTATACGGGTACAGACTATACAGATTTGAAGTTACCGTTTACTGGAGATACAGACCCGATGACTTATCGTAACGGTAAGTTTAAAAATGCCAGTAATAATAAATTGAATATTGACCTTATCCTTGATCAGAAACTTGATTTTCTGACAAAAGGATTATCATTTAAACTGAAAGGTTCCTATAATAGTTCATTTTCTGTAACAAAAACGGGAGTGTGCGGCATAGCGACTTATACACCTGTGCTTATGTCGGACGGAACTATTGAATATAAAAAATCCGGTGAAAATACAAGCGTTAGTTACAACACTCCGGACAGGGGGAAAGGTCGGGATTGGTATATGGAAGCCAGCTTGAATTATGCTCGTTCTTTTGGTAATCATAATATATCTGCTTTGATGCTTTACAATCAGTCAAAAGAATATTATTATGGTAGTAGCTCTTCGCAATATCGTGACGTTCCGCGTGGATATGTCGGATTGGTAGGACGTGTCACTTACGACTGGAAGAATCGCTATTTGGCAGAAGTGAATGTTGGTTACAACGGATCTGAGAATTTTGCACCGGAAAAAAGGTTCGGTACTTTCCCTGCCGGTTCTATCGGTTGGGTGATGAGTGAAGAAAAGTGGTTTCAGCCATTAAAACCATTTGTCAGTTTTTTGAAGTTACGTGCCAGCTTTGGATTGGTAGGTAATGATAAAACAAAGGATAAGGACTTACGCTTTCTCTACTTGCCGGATCCTTATTTAACCGGACTTGATGGAGAACCGAATCGTGATAAGAACAACTGGGCTTATCCGTTCGGAGTTGATAATTCTACTATTAGTTTGGGAGCAATGGAATCTGCTAAAAATAATGCGAATGTAGGATGGGAAAAATCATTCAAGCAAAACTATGGTATGGATATTAACTTTTTCGATGATCGTTTGAGTGCCACAGCAGAATATTATCGTGAGCACCGTACGGATATTCTTGTACAAGATGGTACAGCTCCCGGACTGCTTGGATTCTCCGTTCCGTATGCTAACCTTGGTGAGGTAAACAGTTGGGGTTGGGAGTTATCATTGAAATGGAATGATAAAATAGGAAAAAATTTCCGTTATTGGGCTAATGTAAACCTGTCTTATAATCAGAATGAAATTATAGAAGACAAGGCGGCGCCACAGAATGAAGCTTACCAATATACCAAAGGACATCGTATAGGCGCACGTTCTCAATATGTATTCTGGCGTTATTATGATGAACAGACGGCTGCATTGTATGAGCAGACATTCAACCGCCCATATCCGGCGCAATTGCAAGTTTTGCAGAATGGAGACGCTGTTTATTTAGATTTGAATGGTGACCGTAAAATAGATGCAAATGATATGAGCTATGATTACGGATTTACGGATGATCCGGAATATATGGTCGGAATTAATTTTGGCTTTAGTTGGAAAAATTGGGAAGTCAGTACTCAATGGACAGGTGCATGGAATGTTTCACGTATGATTTCGGATGTTTTCCGTCGACCGTTCTTGTCTTCAGCAGGCAATCAATATGGAGGTCTTCTCTCTTATCATTTGACTAATACATGGACTAAAGATAATCCGTCGCAGGATGCAAAATATCCGCGGGCTACATGGGACAATGCTGAAAATAACTATGCGGAATCTACTTTGTATGAACAAGATTCAAAGTATCTACGTCTGAAGACTCTTCAGGTTGCTTATAATTTTCAAGTTCCATTGATGAAAAAACTCGGATTGAATACGATGCAACTGGCATTCAGTGGGTACAATTTGCTGACGTTCACTCCGTATATTTGGGGTGATCCGGAAACTCGTGCAAGTAATTCGCCTTCTTACCCGTTGTCGAAAACGTATACATTGAGTTTGAAACTTGGATTCTAAATAGATAAAAATAGAAAACTATGAAACAAAAATACAAATGGCTCATTGGTGCACTGGCAACATCTTTTATGCTGACTACTTCGTGTGTAGATGAAATAAAATTTGGTAATTCTTTTTTGGATAAGCCTGCGGGAGGTACAGCGACAATAGATACTGTATTTGGCAGTGCTATTTATACCCAGCAGTTTTTGAATGGTATTTATGGACGTCAGTACTATGGATTACCATACTATAACGGGACTTATGTACCTTCTTCCAGTGATACTTATACAGGTAAGTTTGAGGCTTTGACCGATTGTTGGCAATTGCATTGGTCGGGTGCTAGCCTTTATTCGCAATATTATAATGGTTCACATACTGCTAAGTATAGCCGCCGTCAAGATAAGTTCTGTTACAATGACGAAAAAGTATGGGAGGTAGTACGTGAATGTTGGATATTGATGGAGAATATTGACCGGGTACCTGATTTAAGTGAATCGGAGAAAGCACGTATGATAGCAGAGGCTAAATGTCTGATTGCCGTACGTTATTTTGATATGTTCCGTCATTATGGAGGACTGCCGTTGGTTTATGCGTCTTTCTCTGGAACAGATGCGAGTTATGACTACCCTCGTGCTACGGTGGAAAAGACTGTGGAATATATGATTGATTTGCTGGATCAAGCTATTGACGGGGGAGCATTACCTTGGGCTTATGATGGTGGCAAGCCTGAGACAAGCAACCAATATACCGGACGTTGGACAAAAGCCGGTGCCATGGCATTGAAGTGCAAAATATGGCAATTTGCTGCATCTCCGCTTTTTAATGATGTGCAAGGTTATGCCGGAGGTGGCTCTGAGGCTGAGCAACAGCATTTGGTTTGGTATGGCGGTAAACGTACCGATCTTTGGGATAAGTGCTTGAAAGCTTGCCGGGACTTCTTCGAGGCTGTAGAACAAAATGGTTTTTATGCTTTGCGTACCGCTACGGCAAAAACGGCAGCGCAATATCGTCAGGCTTACCGTATGGGATACATTTATCAGGGAAGTACGGAAGTTATTCACTCAGTTCGTGTGAAAACAACGGATAACTTTAGCAATAATACCTATAAATGGCACGAATGGCAAATGGAGGACCATGTAGAACGATTGAACTATACTCCGACACAAGAGTATATAGAGATGTTCCCCTGGGCGGATGGAAAACCATTTGATTGGGATGAGCTTTTGAGAAGAGAAGAAGAGGGAGGAATTGGTAGAGACACTATGTTTGTAAAAGGGGAGATCGTTAATCATTATCAAGATCCGATATTAACCCGTGATCCGCGTCTTTACGAGACTGCACGTATCAACGGAGTACCTGTCGAACTGAACTTTACGACAGGTGAGATGGCTGGTGACCATACATTTGAAAATTGGGTAGGTGGTTATGATGCTGATTTGGATCCGGAGAGTGAAACAAATCTGTTTGCTACGGGATATGCTAATTTGAAATATTTCTTAGGACCGGAATATTTGAGGCAATATACTCAATGGGTATATCTTCGTCTTTCAGACCTTTATCTGACTTATGCAGAAGCATTGCTTCAAGCCGATGATAACTTCACTGATGCCTTATATTGGGTAAATGAAGTTCGCTCCCGCGTAGGATTGGGTAAGCTAGAAGAGTGTAATCCGGACAAAAACCTAACATCCGACAAACAAGCTTTATTGGAGGAACTTTTGCGTGAACGTGTCTGTGAGTTGGGTATGGAAGACAGCCGTTTTTTCGACCTGATTCGTTACAAACGTCAGGATTTGTTTGAAAAACGTTTGCATGGTCTCCGGATTTTCCGTCCGAACCCGAATGCGACGGGTGAAGATGACAAGTACTTGAAGAAACCTTGGTTTAGCAGCACGGATTATGGAAAGACAGACCAACCTGTTAATTTTGAATATGAAAAATTTGAGTTGGCTAATCCTGTCCGTTATTGGTGGAAATATGGTTTTGATCCGAAATGGTATCTGTCTCCATTCCCGCAGACTGAAATAAATAAGGGATACGGATTGATACAAAATCCGGGATGGTAATAGGCAACGTGAATAACATGATATTTGAATATTAATTTATGAAAAGACATAAAATATTAGTAATGGTGTTCTTGGCCTGCTTAGGTATTCCGGCAGGGGCACAGGAAGCGGACAACGGCATAACGGGTGTAGTAGTCGATAAATGGGGAAATCCTGTTTACGGTGCATCTGTTATGGTTGTCGGACAACCGGGAACAAAGGTGGAAACTGATAGAAACGGAAAATTTGAACTTCCGGAAAAAGGAAATTTGCAGTTGCAGGTAATATCTGTGGATAAAGGAACGCTGACTGTAAAAGCGGAGAACGGGAAACCTATGAAAATTGTAATGGACTATGCCGGGCAGACTATCGACGTGGGAGCTAATAGGACTTTTACTCGTGCAGAATCAACCGCTTCTGTATCCACAGTCTACAATGAGGACTTTGACAAACGTACTGCAAAAAACATTTCTAATTCTCTTTTAGGACAAGGCTTGGGGTTGGTCTCTCTTCAGAATGCAGGTAATTATGCAGCGGTAGAACCTACTTTCTATGTGCGCGGTCTGCAAAGTCTTTCGAGCAGTAGCCCATTGATATTGGTTGACGGACTGGAACGGGACATGAGTCTGGTTAGTCCGGAGGAAGTTGAATCGGTTTCTATTCTGAAAGATGCTGCTGCGGTGGCTTTATACGGATATAAAGGAACAAATGGAGCAATTTTGATTACTACAAAACGTGGTAAAGAGGGAGCATTACGTATCGATGTACGTGCTAATACGGGCCTTCATATCCCCAAGGCTTATCCTACTTATCTCAATGCTGCCGAATACATGACACTCTATAACGAGGCATGTCTCAACGATGGTAAGAAAATACAATATGATGCTTCTACCATTTACAACACTGCAGTCGGGGCTAATCCCTATCGTTATCCTGATATGAGTTTTTATACTGATGAATATCTAAAAAAGGTGTACAACAAAAGCGATGTGACAGCAGAAATACATGGAGGCAATGAGCGTGCGCGCTATTATTCGAACATTTCGTTTACTCACAATAACAGCCTGATGAAGCTGGGAGAGCAAAAGAAAGATAAATCTATTGATTTTCGTGTACGTACCAATGTAGATATGAATCTGACGAAATGGCTCAAGGCATCGACTAGTGCGGCAGTAAAGATTCAAAACGGTTACGATGGTCGTGGTGATTTTTGGGGGCAGGCAGCTACACTTCGCCCTAACTGGTTCTCACCTTATCTGCCCGTGGATATGATTGACCCCAATAACAGTATTTTGCAAGAAATGGTGAACGCTAATCGTCATCTTATCGATGGTAAATATATGCTGGGCGGAACCTCCACTGATCTTACCAATACCTTTGCTGATGCGCAAGTGGCA
>ERZ857775.768-NODE-768-length-44193-cov-3.566156_pt1 | contig 44193 bp, 60 predicted proteins | sample MGYA00519698_ERZ857775 | MGnify/ENA primary metagenome ERZ857775 (study PRJEB31778, sample SAMEA3449363) | human gut metagenome | biome: human gut; feature: human-associated habitat; material: faeces | place: United Kingdom | collected 2010/2012 ...
TCCCCGCCAGTGCTGCCGCGGTTTTTAGCCGATCGGGACAGCGGGACAGCACCCCAGTCTTTCAGACTAGACGGGGGTCTGGCACCCCCCCTCGTCTGAGACTGCATAAGGATTGTTTGAAATTCGCTGATACAATACCAATCGGCAACTGCATAAAAAAGGGGACTGCATAATGGCAGATCAAGCAGCAGGCATCACGCTAAAGGCTGATGTTGCACAAATCAGAACGGCAAATACTGTGCTGGACTCCTTCGCACAGAAATCAGAGAACACAGAAAACAAGGTTAAGAAATTAAACGACACCCTCGGCAACTCGAAAAAGGTTACGAGTGACGCCGCGGGCGGCATGGAAAAGTTAGCGACTGAATCGCAGCGCGCCGCCGATGGCATGACGAAGCAGGAGCGACTTGCCAGCCGCTTAGGCATGTCGACTAAGAACCTGGGGTTTGCGTCACGTAACGCCGCATTCCAGTTACAGGATATCGCGGTAACGCTTGAGATGGGTATGCCGGTGCACCGCGTTATGCTTCAGCAGTTACCGCAGTTAACTGGGGCGTTCGGTGGCATGGGTAACACTCTGCGTTATGTTGCTGGTGTTCTCGGCCCGGTAGGGATCGGCCTTACTGCGTTAACGGCAACGTTAGGCGTCGGCGTGGCGGTTACGACCCGTGCAGAAAACCAGGTCGCAGCGCTAAACAAGACGCTGGCGCTATCCGGTAATGTCTCCGGCCTCACCGCTAACCAGATCCTGGTGTTGTCGGAGAATGCCGAGCGCATGGGCGGATCATTCCGCAAGACGCGCGACACCATTCAGTCTCTCGCGGCGGCGGGCGTGAAAGCGGGCGCGGACTTCGGCGCGCTGGCTAAGATCGTTAATGACTTTGCAAAGGTGTCTGGACAGCCGATTGAAGATGTGGTCGAGGCGGTGGCGAAGTTGTCCAACGACCCGGTTGGCGGGCTGCGTGCACTGGCGGATAAGTATCACGTCGTAAACGAAGCGCAGATCCAGCAAGTACAGTCGCTTGTTGATATGGGTCGTGAGACTGAAGCGGTGGCGCTGGCTAACAAAACAGCCTCGGCGTCGTTCACCACTATGACCAACGATATTAAGTCCAACATGGGCACGCTTGAGCGGTCGATGAACGCCGTCACATCGGCAGCGAAATCCATGTGGGATGCAATCCTTGATGTGGGTCGCGCGCAGTCCTCGAATGAGTCCGAGATGAAAGCACGTGAGTCCTTGCAGCGCACGACAACGGCTTACTATGCCGAGATGAGAGCGGTCAACGCTGCCGGTGGGGCGATGACCGAGGCGCAGAAAGCACGAATTAACATGCTTTATAGCGAAATGGTTGCACAGGAAAAAGTAGTGGCATCGCTCACCCTGCGTAACCGCGCTGAGCGAGACAACGCCAGCGCCGCGGACGAATCCGCGAAGGCGAACGAGGAGGCCAACCGCACTGCCCGTGACCGCGCCGCGTTCGAGAAGGAATACGCCACCAACGCGAAGAAGCGCGCCGATGAGATCGCCCGCCTCAATTTGCTGAATAAGCGCGGCGTTATTAATGAGAAAGAACTAGCCGAGGCGGTGAAGCAGGTCAACGAGCGCTACAAAGACCCCGCACCGAAAAAGGCCGCGGCTGTTCGCGTGGATTCCGGTATTAAAATGCTGGAGGTCGCCCGTAGCGAACTGGCACAGCTTCGAGAATCAGGCAAGCAGATCGAGGCCAACTCTTCGACGCAGACCCGCACGCAACGCGCTCAAGCGGCCCTTAACAAGCTGATTGCTGACAACGAGCAGTTAATCGCTGCGAGCAAGGAAAGGGCGCTGACGGCAGCAGAGAAGCAGCAAATGGCGGGATTCGAGGCCGTTAAATCTGTACGCGAGCAGATCGTCGAAGAAGCCAAATTGCTGGATGCGAAAGAGAAGCAGGTTAAGGCGCACGCGCAGATCGACGCCTTCGTTAAGAACCAGAACGCCGAATTAAAAGCCACCGCCGCGGGGTACGCGCTTTCCACTCGCGAAGCGGCTAACCTGCGTGAAGAATTGCAGCTAATTGACCGCCTGAAGCGGGTTGGGGCTAATGATACTGATATCGACCGGGCGGTGGCTAAGCTGCGCGAAGTGCAGGAAGCACAGACAGGTGCAAACGCTTCGTTGTGGGATGGCTTTAGTCGCGGGCTTAAGGATAGCGTTGATGAAATGGGTAACGGATATACACAGATGACGTCACTCACAAAATTCACATTCGGCGCTATGCAGGACTCGATGAACGAGTTTTTCGAGACTGGCAAGCTGAACGCAAAGGATATGGTTAAATCAATCCTGCGCGAATTAATAAAGCTGGCTACCTCGCAGGCGTTCAAGTCCATCGTTAGCGCTTTCGGTGGTGACGGCGGCAAAAACGGATTGTTCGGCGCTATCTTCTCTGGCCTCACTAAGAATGCGGACGGCGGAGCGTACGCAGGAGGCAATCTCGCGGACTATTCTGGACAAGTGGTAAGCCAGCCCACCTTTTTCAGTTATGGCGTCCAGGCGTTCGCTAAAGGCGCTGGATTGATGGGTGAGGCCGGACCTGAGGCCATTATGCCGCTGAAGCGCGGGCCGGATGGTAAGCTGGGCGTTGCCGCTGCCGGTGTTGGGGGTGGGATGATTGTAACGACCAACGTGAACATGGGGACCGGTAAGACGGATGCCAGTGTGAGCGGACCGGACCCACGCACCGCGCAGGCGTTCGGAAAGCAAATCACCGAGGCGGTCAAGGCCGAGATCGTGAAAGCGACTAAACCAGGTGGTGTACTTTACAAACGATGATAAAATGGCCCTCACAAACAACGTGGGGGCTTTTTCATGGCGCAAGGTACAATCACACTAACTAAAGGAAGTAAGACCGTCACGGGCGTGGGGACGGCGTTCCTGAGCGAGATCGGGAAGGTCCGCGTACTTGTCCGCATCAACGGCAGCGACTACACCGGCAAAATTGCGGCGTTCAACTCAAACACTGTTATCACCCTGGTGGATAACTGGGCCGGACCGACAAAAGCCGGTGCAGCCTATGAGCTAATCGAAGCGCACGACCCGCGGTCAAACGAATGGCCCTATTACTGGCACATGCAATTGCAGGGTGGCGGTGACGTGCAGTTGGCTTTCCGGTCTGAGGAATTGCAATTTGGTAACGGTTACGGTCAGAACATCGCGGACGGCCCAAACGCCGAGACGAAGCAGTTCCCCGTGCAATTCATCGGCCTGACGACGGACAAGTGGTGTAACCCTAAACTGGTCTACAACTTCCTTCGCGGGCACTTTGTCAAGCCGTTTGTCGTCACCGCGCCAGATGGCGAAACAGGTTTATTCGTGGTCGAGCGTTCGAGCTTGTCGTACACGGACAACGGACACCTCACGGCAACCGTATCCGCCACCCTTAAGACTGCTATTGGATTCGTAAGATGAATAAACTATATCGCGAGGCGACACGCTTCGACCCATCGGGCCGCGTTCGCCTGATTCACATTGACGCGCAGGACGTGGAACCAGGTGATGGCGCGATCGGCGCGGGCCACCACTATTTTCACTACTGCTTTATCCCGCACACTGCCGAGGAGATTGCCGCCGCCGGAGGGGACGAGGACAAGCTAAAGCCTAAATCTATCTTCTTCGGCGGGCAGGAGTTCGAATTTTGGCCCTTCGATTTATCCGGCCTTAACTTCTCCACATCAACGGCAGCAGAACCGCAGCTAACCATCGTCGATATTGGCGGGGTGATAACCCGGCTATCACTGAACCACGACCAGCTACTGGGCGCGAAGGTTGAGATCATCGACACGTTTGCGAAGTTCCTGGACAACGGTACGGATCCAGACCCAACGCAAAAACGTGTCCAGGAGTTTTACATTGACTCACAGGTGGGACGCAATCCGGGCAAACAAATCACCTTCGCGTTATCCTCGCCCGCTGATATGGAGGGGCAGGTAGTCCCCCGCCGCCAAATCATGAATATGTGCGAATGGGCGCTCAATGGGAAGTACGCCAGCGGGGACGGATGCACCTGGAACCTTGCGAAGCCAGGCATCAAGTATTACGACGAGCGCGGTAATGAAGTCATTGCGATGGATATGGACCGATGCGGCGGCTGTATGTCCGACTGTTATCTTCGATTTGGTCAAGGTCTGGCGGATCCGAAAGCGGCGGTGCTGGACTTCGGCGGCTTTCCGGGGTCCAGATTAATTAAGGGTTAGTAATGTTAACTAAGAAGGTTAAAAGCGATATTGCCGCGCATGTCGCGGCATGTCTGCCGGAAGAAGCCTGCGGCCTGGTTGTCATGGTGGGCCGCAAACAAGTTTTTGTCCCGTGCCAGAACGTCTTCGAAGACCCTACCGGTGCGCGCTCACGTAGAGACGCGTTTACCATTAGTGATATGGCATGGATGGATGCCGAGGATATGGGCGACGTCGTGCGCGTAGTCCACTCGCATCCAGGGCAGCGCGAGTTAACCCCGTCATTGGGCGACGTTAACGGATGCAACGGCAGCGGCGTCGTCTGGACCATAACTAACGAATATGGCGACTTTATCGAGATCGACCCGGAAGACCCGCCGCTGGTAGGTCGCCGATTTGTTCTCGGAATTACGGATTGTTACGGCCTCGTTATGGACTGGCACAAAAAGCAGGGCGTAAACCTGCCAGACTTCCGTGTACCATACAACTGGTGGGAGACAGGCGAAAACCTGTATATGGACAATTGGTATGGCGCTGGCTTCCGGGAGTGTGAGGAGAATACGCCAGGGGCTATGGTCATCATGCAGATTAGCGCGCCCGTGCCTAACCATGCCGGAATCTACCTTCCGGGCAACCAATTACTGCACCATATCTACGGCAGCCTGTCGAGCGTGGTCCCCTTCCGGGCGGGCTTTTTCCGCGACAATGTGGTTAAATGGGTGCGTCATAAAGACCTACCGGGGAATATCACAGAATGGCAATGACCACATTTAAACTATACGGCGTCTTAGGACGTCGTTTCGGTAAAGTGCATAAGCTGGACTGCTTCACACCGGGCGAGGGTATCACCGGCCTGTGCGTGAAGTTACCCGGCTTACAGGACTTTCTAATGTCGGCCCACCTGGACAACATGATGTTCAAAGTGCGCAAGGGCAATCACACCATGACCGGCTACGATGAGCTGGGCGAGTTCCACGGCGACCGCGTAGTGACCATCGCACCGGTTATGACCGGCGCAAAACGCGGACTAGGCCAATTACTGGCGGGGGTAGCTATCGTGGTGGCGTCGTTCTACACCGGCGGGCTTGCTACTGCCGCTTTCGGAGCTTCAGCCGCGACCGCTGCCGCTATCGGTACGGCAACGTTTTCGTTCGGGATGTCGATGGCTCTGGGTGGCGTTATGCAATTGCTGTCGCCACAGCCGAAAGGATTGCAAACACGGCAGGACGTGGATAACAAGGCGTCGTATGCGTTCGGCGGACCGGTAAACACGACCGCGCAAGGTACGGCACTTGGTGTATTATGGGGCGAGCGTGAGATCGGCGGCGCTATTATTTCCGCCGGAATCGTAACCGAGGACTTGAACGAATGACGATTATCTACGACGTCACGGGCCATAAAGGCGGCGGTGGCAAGCAGCACACCCCACAGGAGACGCCTGACAGCCTGCATTCGCTGGCTAAAATCCGCATCTTGCTCGCGCTGGGAGAAGGTGAGTTCGAAGGCATTACCGACCCTAACGAATTACGGCAGCGCGTATACCTGGACGGAACACCGATCCAGAACGCCGACCGGTCTGAAAACTTCCCAGGCGCGCGCGTGGAGTTCCGCCCGGGCACGCAGCATCAAGACGTGATTCACGGATTTTCTGCGGTGGAAAGCGAGCAAACAGTGGGCGTAAAACTGGAAAACGGCACGCCGTGGGTGCGCCAGATTAATGACACCAGTCTTGACGCCGTGCGCATTCGAATCGGCATTCCGGCCCTATACACCAACGAAGACAACGGCGACCTGGTGGGCGGGCGCATCGACTATAAAATCGTGGTGTATACGGATAACGCCGATCCGCGCGAGTTCCGCTTCTCTGCCGTTGGTAAAACAATGTCGCTATATGAGCGCGACCACCGCATCGAATTACCGCCGAACGTGAATACCGGCTGGCGAGTGGAGGTGCACCGCATAACGGCAGACTCCACATCGGCGAAAGTGGTTAATGATATCCGGGTGCAATCCATCACTGAGATTATCGACGCCCGCCTGCGTTACCCGCTAACCGCGCTGTTGTTTGTGGAGTTCGACGCCAAAGCGTTCCAGAACATCCCGCGCGTGTCCATCAAGTGCAAAGGCCGCAAAGTTCTAATACCGAACAACTACGACCCGATTAATCATACCTATTCCGGGGACTGGGACGGCACGTTTAAACGCGCATGGACGGATAACCCCGCGTGGCACTGGTACGATATTTGTATTACTGAGCGCTTCGGCCTCGGTCGGCGTATCAAACCGCAAATGTTAAACCGGTACGCGCTCTACCAGATTGCGCAGCGCTGCGATCAGTTGGTCAGCGACGGCAACGGTGGTCGAGAAATCCGCTTTAAGAATGATATGTACATTCAGTCACAGACGGATGCCTGGACCGTGCTTAAGGATTTAGCCGCTATCTTTGCTGGTATGACCTGGTGGGGAAATCAGATGTTGAATATCGTCAGTGACCAGCCGGTCGCAGCGGTATCGCACACCATCACCAACGCCTCGGTCATTGATGGTCGATTCGACTACGCGTCCGGTAGCCAGAAAACTCGGTATTCCACGTTCGCGGTAGCATACGGCAACCCGAAGAACCACTATGAAGATGCCATCGCAACGGGCCAGCGCGTCGAACTGGTACGCCGCCATAAGATTAACCGTCTGGATATAACGGCGATCGGCTGTACGCGTGAGTCAGAAGCGCAACGACGTGGGCACTGGGCGCTAATCTCCAACCAGCTTGACCAGCAAGTTAGCTTTAAGGTTGGCATGGAGGGACTTTTCTTTATTCCCGGTAGCGTAGTCGCGATCGCCGATACAAACATTTCTGGCGGCTTCGAGACACGCGGCGGTCGCCTGTTGTCGGACCCTGGCACGCGTACCGTGCTTAACACGGACAGCGAAATCACGTTCCGCCCCGGTGATAAATTCCTGGTACGCACCGATAGTGGTAATGTAGAGACTCGCGAGATCGCCAGCGTCAACGGCAACAAGGTTACGCTAAAAACCGCACTGGACGCCGACCCGATTCCCGATCAACCGTTTTGCGTCGATGGTAACGATATCCAGTTGCAGAAGTTCCGCATCACCGACCTGGAATATGACGACTCTACCAGCACTTTTTCAGTGCGCGGGATCGAGTACAACGATAGCAAATATGATGCCGTTGATAATGGCGCTCGCCTTGATCCGGGCATCTTTACTCAAGTGCCTGACGGCGTAATGAAGGGGCCGGAGTCCGTGACCATCACCCCGTCGCAGATTTCATCGCAAGGCCAGCTAATCACCAACGTGGATATTGTATTCCCTCCGGTGAAGGACGCCGTGGTGTATGAAATCCAGTGGCGGCGTACCAGCTTGCAGAATATGGAAATCCAGTGGGGTAACGACTGGGTAAACATCCCACGTACGGCGTCGAACGGCGCGCACATCCCTAACGTGTTCTCCGGTAACTACCAGGCACGCGTCCGCGCAATTGGGATGGGCGAGATTTCATCCCCGTGGGTGTCGTCTGCCATCACGCCGATAGAAGGTCGTCTCGGCGGTCTTAACGCGCCTATCATCACCAACGCGATTTCGGGCCTCCACCAAATTTTGTGGAAGTGGAACCACAACAACGCCGCGACGGATATTTCGTACACCGAGCTTGAAGTGCGCAAGACCGGTGAAACGGAATGGAAATTTCTTACCAACGTCCCATATCCAGGGGCGGAGTATGCGCAAACGTCACTGGAGTTCGGGATCTATCAGCAGTTGCGCGCCCGTGTAGCGGATAAAATCGGCAACCTGTCGGACTGGTCGGCCCCGTTTGAAGGGCAGGTGAGCGACAAAGTTGACGAGTACATGAAGGGGCTTGATAACGAGTTCTTGACTTCCGAGGATGGTAAACACTTCCAGGAAGCTATTAACACGATCCCGCAAGGCATTTATGAGTCAATGCTCACCGACGCCCAGCAGCTATTCAACGCCCGCGCCGAGTACAAAGGGATTTACGCAGAAATAACGGTCGCGTATAACGTGGCGGCGGACGCGCATAAAGCCGTAGCGCAACTGGAAACATTGATCGGCACGCGCCTTGATGACGCTGAGGCATCAATCCACACGTTGCAGACTGCGCAAAGCACACATGAACAAGCGTTCGCCCAGTACCAGCAAACTGTTGCCGCTAAGTTTTCGGAACAGGAAGCCGCCATCCAGCAGGTACAAACGGCAACGGCGGACGTAGCTGGCGCGCTGGCGGAGTATAAGACCCAGGTCGCGGCACAGTTCGGGCAGCAGTCCGCCGCTATCGAGCAGAAGATGACGTCTTCGTTTAACCATGCCGGAGGGAGCGCCACGTACAGCCTTAAGGCTGGCGTGACGTATAACGGGACGTACTATGATGCCGGTATGCAGCTTTCCGTCGTGACGTCGGGCAACGCTGTTAAATCCCGCATCGCATTCAAGGCGGACCAGTTCTACATTATGCACCCATCTAATGGGTCGCTTTCGTCCGCGTTTATCGTGGATGGCGGACAGGTGTATATCGACACGGCCCGCATCAAGAACGCGTCGATCAACTTCGCGCAGATCACGGACACGCTGCAATCGAACAACTTTGATACAGGGTCGCGCGGCTGGCGTATCCTGAAGAACGGCGTGGCAGAGTTTAACGAAGTAACGGCCCGCGGCAGGCTGTACGCTAACAGTGGTGAGTTCGCTTTTAACGGACAAAATAATACCGTGCAAATTAACGGGAATGGGGTTACGGTTAACCTGCCCGGAGGAGGAAGGGTTGTATTAGGTGTATTCTGAAATTAAAGCCCCGCGAGGGGCTTTAATACATGTTGGGGAGGTACGGCAGCGGGGTTGGTATAGTAACGTCGGGTCTGTTGCCGATTTCGTACCTTACAATTCTGGAACCAGTTCCAGACCTTACATATCCGCCGCTCATAACTACGCCTTTGTTTCTTAGTTCCTTATAGGCCGGTATGGCCCTTGTGTTGAACCCACACCTTAATATTGGGAAGTATGAATCGCCGATATACTGATTGCTTCCTGACAGACTTATAAACCCAGACACAACAAGGGGCCTGGTAACTGTTGAAAGTGTGCAGGCGCCGTTACGGTTAAATATGTTTAACCCAGGCCCCGGAACGGGCGCAACCATCTGGAAAATAACCAAATCCATAGTGACACTTCCTGGGGTGTGCCCTGTATCATTTGTGTTTATGTTTGTACAAATTAACCGATTAACGCCGTCGTACTCAACAGAAACACCTGGATTATCCCACCTGCCGAACGGTATGCCGTAGATTGGAAGGGTGTAACTATCATGGAATGATATCGTTTGAGCAAATTTGCAGACAAGCAACCTGTCAGTTGTGGTTATCGATGTAAAATCCGTACTGTCGGCAACGTAAATCCCCTGGCCTGTCGATGCTCTAAGAACCTCAACTACAGTGCCAGAGAACTGCGTTACGCGGTCGGGATAGCCATTCTCAGAGCCAATAGATATTGTTCCGCTGGATTCTGTTGACGAAAAGCCCTTTATATAATAAACCTCAACACCACGATCCAGTTCGAAGGAGTATGCGCCATTGTTCGGCAGCAGAAACCTGGAAGCCCCTTCATTACCTTGAATGGGGAATGACTTGCTAAACCCGCCACTTGAAACATTGAAGTTCCCTGCAAAATTCAAGGCACGCATACCCGCGGTGATTGTCATCGGGTTACGGCCATCCTTAAGATCGATGTATATACCTTGCGCCATTAGTTCCACTCCCGAGAGCCATAATCACGAACTGAGCCGCCATGCCCTTTAATTCCGTCATAACGAATATCAACTTCACCCGCCGGAACAACAACACCGCCTTTCCATTTAGCTACACATACGCCGCTTGCATGTGTTGCACACCATCCGTCTGGACGCGGGCCGGAAGAACAACCAACGGTCATGATTACTACTGCGGCAATGATTAAAGTTTTCATGTTATCATCTCCTGTATTGGGTTGGGTTTTAGTATTACACCGCTCAACCGGGATTGCAACCAATTTATGAGGATTTAGCTATGGCAGCGGGTACGCTCTCCGTAACGAACAATAGCAAGGCGGTAGTAGGGGCGGGCACAACGTTTACCGCGTTTAAAGCTGGCGACTTCTTAACGCTGGTGGTAGGACAAGTCCCCTACACCGTAGCGATCGCGTCCATTGAAAGCGCAACCGCGCTTACGCTGGTGCTGCCGTTCGACGGCCCAACGGCAACCGGCCTCGCGTGGGATGGTGTTAAGCGCGACACCATGTCGCTGGCGACGATGGGCGTAACCGTCCAGGCGCAAAAAGCGTTGCGCTTGATGATCGCAGATGAGAACAACTGGCGCGCAATCTTCGGAGAAGAAGAGGAAATCTCGGTCACGCTGCCGAGTGGGCAAGTTGTGCAGGGTATGTCATGGGGCTACCTGTCTGGCCTGCTTAAAGACGTTGACCCGGTTGAGTTGCAGCAGATCGCGGACCAGACCATCACGGCTAAGGACCAGGCGCAAGGCTTTCGCAATGAGGCAGAAGGCTTCAAGAACACTGCCAACTCTGCGAAAGATACCGCAGTAGCCGCCAAGACAGCCGCTGAGACGGCGCAGGGCAAAGCCGAGACGGCTAAAACGGCAGCAGAGTCTGCGAAGACAGCCGCCGAGACAGCTAAATCGCAGGCCGTAACCGCTAAAGACCAGGCCAAAGGATTCCGGGACGAGGCTGAAGGATTCGCAAACAGCGCAGACGCATCGCAGAAAGTGCCGTATGCTGGTGCCGTTGTAACATCTGCAACTGGAATAGCGGACCTGCTCAAGCAGTTACGCGATAATGTTAAAGGTGGATTCTGGCGCGTCAATGACGTCTCTCAGTTCCCCGCGGACGAGATGATGCCTTACACACACGGAACAGGTATTTGTGGTGGTGCGGGGGATACATTCTTTGCTATTAACGTCGATTACACATCTGGGCGCATTAAAGTTTACGCTGGAAACAATTCCGCCATCAATGGCGTTGCGGGAAAAAAGGTGGGCGCCTGTCAGATGGCGGTGCTTGGGGCTAACGGGGACGTCGCAATCAATGACGGTGGGACAGGCGCATCGGACGCACAGGGGGCGCGCGCCAACCTTCAGGTCATGCATGAACAGAAGGGGTCGTTGGATAGTGTAGACCTTAACACCCTGACCGGCGATAAAGCTGGATTCTACCGTCAATCCGTATCGGCAAAAGCCACACCGGAGCTTAACTATCCCGTCAAGGAAGCGGGTTGCTTGCTGGTGCAGCAAATCGGCGCTAACGGCCCGAAGAGTTGCATTCAGACGTATACAATATACATCGGCGGGCGTCGTTTTATGCGATGGATTAGTAACCCGGATACCGGCAACTGGTCGCAGTGGTTTGAATTGTATCACTCTGGGTCGTCGCCGACTTTTACGGGTAAAGTGACGGTGCCGCAGGTTGCGGTTGGCACGGCTACGCTGCGGCCGGTAACTCCCGGAGAAGGAAGCGGAGACGGGGTTGTTTGGGAATCTCGCAACGCCACGGAGGCAAGTTTTGGTATTGCGAATGTCGGCGGGGGGTCCGCGGTTTTCCACAACTACTCAAAACCGGCAAACGGATCCGGCGTGGCTACAGGAGTGCTTATTGGGGGGTATGGGTCGCGCCCGTGGACCGGAACGGAATACACAGACCATAGTAACGTGTCCCAGCACTTCCTGATGGACGGAACAGCTTCGGATACTAACCACGGCGGGTGGTTTAGGTTGCTAACAACCCCATTGAATAAGACCAACGCCGACCGGAGGCAAACATTAGCGACCAGCAACAACGGCGACCTTTATATAGGTTACGATGTGCCTATGGGGCTTTATAAGCTAACGCAGGAAAGCTACAACGGATTGGAATTATTAAACGGTCGCGGTCTTAAACAAGTAAATAACACAGCTAATGAAATAGCCTTAATCACCCCACGAAACGGGGCAACAGCTAATATAAATTTCAGAGGCGTTGCTTTTAATGGCTCAATGGACGGAACTAAAGGTGCCACTCAGCCGGGCGACAACATGTGGTTATCTTTCGCAGGACACAGTGGTGTAAGTTTTACGGGTGCTGCCGCTGGTATTCGTATTCAGGCGTCTTCAGGCTGGTCTACGACAAACCTCCAGTGCGGAATAACGATTGCTACAACAGAACAAGGGTCTACGACGAGGAAGGATCGGTGGAGCTTTACGAGCGATGGCTCGCTATCCCCCGCCGCGGACAACACATACCCGATCGGCAGTGCAGCCTCCCGTGTTAGCGCGGTATGGTCCGCAAACGGCGCCATACAGACCTCGGATGCAAGACTCAAGACCGAGGTTAGAGGTTTAACAGAGGCTGAGATGGGTGCCGCTAAAGAAATCGCCCGCGAGGTTGGTATTTTCCAGTGGCTTGCGCGAGTAGCTGAAGAGGGGGATGAGGCGAGGCTCCATGCCGGTATTACCGTGCAGAAAGTGATGGAAATCATGCGGTCTTACGGTCTGGACCCCTTGAAGTATGGATTCGTGTGTTACGACGAATGGGAGGAGACTTCAGAGGTTATTAGCGACCCAGATGATAATTCGAAGTCGACGATCAAGATAAACCCCGCGGGCAATAGATATAGCTTGCGATATTCGGAACTAAACGTGTTTATCGCCAGAGGACTTGAGCAAAGAATCTCAGAACTGGAGGCTAAGTTAGCTGGTTGAAAAAGAAAGGGCCATATGGCCCTTTTCTTAATTTGAGTTTTCCCAATCCATTTTGCGCCGCACCAGCGGGCTTTCGTAATATTCCTTGCCTTCCACTTCCACCAGAGGCCAGTCGTTCACAATCACGAATGGCTCTGCGATATCCTCAATCACGCCGTGCGCGCTTTGCGGCCCTAACGATACACCCACCAGGATAACACCGGCAACGCGACGGGATAGATATTCGCGAGCGCAACGCGCCTCAACCAGCCCGCGACGGATGCCGCTGGTGGCTTTAACCTCGTAGGTCCATACGGCATCGATCACATGCTCGCGGAAGTCTGGGCCGGACTTTACCTTGCGCTTGCCGACCATGATGATATCGCCGCGGTCGATGGTATTGGCGCTGAACAAGCCGGTACGCATGAGCAAGCCTTGCGGGATACAACTGCGCCCGCCTGCTTGCCCTTCAAGGTACATGCCCGCAAACATTTCGCCCAGAACACCGACAAGACGGCTTTGCTTGCACGCGTCGGACTTTAAACGCCACTGGTCAAACTCTATGCTTGCGATCATTGCCGCCAGGTGGAATTGTTTACCTGATATTTCATATTCGCCGTACATCGTGTGGTCCTCATTGATGCGGGCCGAAGCCCGCGATTAGAATTATTTCAGTGCGCTACGTACCAGTGTTTTTTCCATGTTGCGGAAGTCTTCCGGAGTCATGAGGATTTTAGATCCATCTTCGCCAGTGAGCACGACCATAGGCTGGACGTCCTGATCTGCGATGCCAAAATCGCTGGCCTTAACAGTCTTGCCGAACGAGGCTACCGTGTCCTCTGCAACGCGAATTGCGCTGTTATACGCATTAATCTCACCGTCGAGACGCACGGACAGTCCTGTGAGGCTGTCGAATTGTGCTGCCGTTGTGTCGATCTGAATCTCGTCATGCACGGTCATGTAAGACTCGCCAAGCAGGGCGGCATACGCCACCAGATCCACGATGTTATCTTCCTGGTGCTTACGGTGCTGGCGCACCAGCTTCAGGCAGATCAGGAATGTCCAGGCTTCTTGCTCGGTAAGGTCGCGCCCGGTAAGCGCGTTAAACACGGCGGCGATCTGTTTAGCGCTGCGTTCTTCTTTCGCGTTGTCATAGCCATTTTCTGTCCCGCGCTGTTCCATAGTGGTGGCGGCGTTTTTGCAGTATTCGAATGCTTTCATGATGTTATCCTTTTTAGTGCGGGGGCTGTATTGCCCCCGACGAGTTAACTATAATGCAACCAACCTATTGGTTGCAAGTGAATTTTGCAACGTTTATTGCGTAAATTTTCGGAACCAAATCACCACACGCCCGACGAATTGCCGCGATGTTCTTAGGGCAGTCCTCAATGATGACCAGTTCCGACACGTCCGCATAGCAGACCATTTTGAACACGGCGCATGCCTTAAACTCTGGCGGCGGGGTGTCGTCCAGCATGTGGCGCATGAACAATCGACCTACAGGGAAGACCTTCAGTTGTTCGGCGGTCGTGTCCCAACATTCTCGCTGCCGGTTTGTCAGATACGCTATCTCGAAGCCTTGCTCTTTGTACATGCGCAGCAGCGGCAGCATATCCATGTTCAGATCTTCGCGGACGTGCGCTTTGTGCCACTTTGCCCAAAAGGTTGATTTCGTTTTTATCCCCGGCACCAGGTCGGCACGAGCATCGCTTGAGCCGTTAATAACGCCATCCAAATCGCAAATCAGTAATTTCATTTTAAACTCTCAATAAGGGTGTAACGGGCGCTTCGCGCAGTAAAGGAGTTGCACACGAAATGGCAACGCTGAGTCATGACAAGCCAACCGGTGAGGTCAAGGCCCAGGATGTATTCGGGGCGAGACGCGCGCACCACACGATTGCGTCTCGGGTCAATACCGTAGTCTTTTTGCATTTGGTCTACTACCGCGGGGTCGCGGTCAACGATTAAGATATTCAAGGAGTTCTCCTTCGCTCATTATTTCAATTTGTGCGCTGCCGATGGGCGGCGCTTCGTCAAATATTATCAATTGCTGGCATTTGTTATTGCTCGGCCCGACTTCACCGGTGACCGCGTGAATGAATCTAATCCGCCAGTCCAGAAGAATTATCAGGTTTGCAGTCTTCCTGGCCAGCTTCGCCCACTTCGTCGATGTGTCCTGATTCAGCAGCATGACAGTCCGGCGTCCGTGCGCTGCGCACTCGACCCACGGCAGCGGATCGGAATATGGCGGGTTGCACCACTTCCACCCTTTCAACTCTGACCAGTCCACATCGAGCGCGCTGTGTTCCGCCGTGAAGTAACGCGGTAGCAGGTGGTTTGCATCGCTTGCCGCCATATCGTAACGGAATCGGAACTTACGGCGCAGCGGTTTAAATAAAGCTGGCGGCGTGCGCCAGCTATCTTTTTGCTCACTCTTCTGCATGATCTGGATCTATCGCATACAGGGCAGTCTTTTCGCCTTTCTTCAGGATTCGCAGCAATCGCTGCGTCTCGGAGTCGCCTAAAGGGCGCGCGTCCGGGTAGAAGCTGCCGTTAGTGTTATTGCGCCACGCCACAAGCACCAAGTCTTTACGGTCGATCTTAGACTGGCGACCTTTAGGGCGCACGTATTCCTCGGCACGTTTGCAATGCTCTCGCAGCGCATCGGCAGTTACGCGGTTTAGTGCAACGCTGGTTGTATATCCGGTGCGCTGCATAATCCCCATCAATTCGAAAAGTAGTTCGAAGCGCTCCTCTAATTCCTTGCGCACTTTCTTCTCGCCTTCATATAGCGCCTGGTTGGTGTCCGCCACCGCGTTCGCCCGTTCGGCTTGCTCGCGGGCTTCGAGGCATTGCGCGGCCCAGTATGCTTTTTCTTCTTGTAAAATTTTCATCGTGTTGTCTCCAGGTATTAAAAAAGGGCGTCCAAACCGGACACCCTCAATATAATGCAACCAATATGATTATGCAACCAATTTACGAATAAAAATTTGGGTCGCGCGCAACGTCTACCAGATACAGGTTGCTCATGCGGTTGCCGTAGTGCCCTGGAGTGCGCTGGCGGCACACAACGGCGAAGCCTGGAGGGATTGTATGGCCCGTCTCAATAATCCACGCCACGCGTGCGCCAGACAGCGTCTTGCCGTTGCATTCGATGCGCGTGCCGCCATCGGCAGTGTTAAGGTTGCCAATTTTGCAGCCGGTGGACTTCAGACGAATGACGCCTGTTTTGCTGTCGTAGGAGAATAACTGGTTAGTCATTGCAACCGAAAAATCAATGGCTTCGAATGTAGTATTCATTTTAAATTTTCCTCATTGACCGCTATCGCGAAGCCGCGCGGGGTGAGCGACCGGATTAATTTTGTGCGGGCTGATTTGCCTCCGAGGCGACTATACTGCTTCGAGTACCCTTTTTCAACGAAAACAGGTTTCTTCTCTGGCATACGGAAGCCGTTGCCGGTCCATAAGCAAGTCAGCTTCGGATATGAATCGCGGGCGTTGATGTATTCAGGGAAGAGCGGGTGTACGTCATCCTCCGGCAGATATCCCCCATACTCCCACGGATCAAACGAGTGGTCCGGCTTACGCCACTGGGTGGAAAGCACACTGCGCGGATTCTCAATCATATATGGCACTTCGAAGAAGTCACCCAGGTAAGCTGCGATCTTCGCGGTGCGCACCGCCTTAAGCTGGAAGGCCGGGTCGCGGGCGCGTTTGCGCGGGAAAGCTGGCGCACCGCTCACCGCCAGATCAGTACACGGCGGGAATGCGTAGATGATATCTGGCGTACCGAAATCGCCATTCATCGCGCGGTCTACAAAGTCCAGATCGATAAACTCATTGCGATACCGGATTCCGCGACCATAAATCCGGTAGTCAAGGTAAGACCCGTGGTCGGCTTCAGAGTAGTTGAAGCAATAACACTTATGCCCCATCTCGGCAGCACGCTCAATCATCAAGCCGCTGCCGTCAAACAATGACCAGATTGTCATTTTAGCAATAGTCATTTGCGCGCCTTTTTAGCTTTCATGTATTCCATCAAGTCGTCCTGTATATCTCGCTTACTGTCGCGACGCTCGGCGACCAGTTCGTCCAGTGTTCCGCGCGCCTGGATAATGTAGACGAATACCGGTCGAGGGTGCCCGGCCTGCATCTGGCGAACCGGCCCGATACGTTCAACGATCTGCGAAAAGTGCTCAAAGTTCCAGGTATCGGAGAAGATTGCCAGGTGATGACCGCCGTCCTGCAAGTTAAGGCCGTGGCCCGCCGATGCCGGGTGTGCAAACATGATGGGGATCCTGTTCCACGCTTCCATATCCTTATTGCCCTGCTTCCCCTTACCCAACGCGACGCCGTGCGGAAATTTCTTCTTAAGACGTGCCAGGTCATGCTTGTACTGATACGCAACGAGCAACGGCGCGCCGTTCAACTCCTCCACGATACTTTCCAGCGCGTCCAGCTTCGCGTCGTGAATCTTCACCCACTCGTCGGTCCGTTCGCCGTCTTCGTCCACCTTATACACAGCGCCGGAAGCAAGCTGAAGGCACTTAATTGTCTTCGCCGCGGCGTTCGCCGCCTCCACTGTTCCGCTTTCCAGTTCTGCAAATAGCTCGCTTTCAAACTGGTCGTAAATCTTACGGGCTTTCTTCGGTAGGTCCACAACAACCGGCGTATATATTGGCTTGTCACACCCGAAGTATTCAGCCGCGTCAACGGTAAGGGATACGTCTGACAGGCGTTGTTGTATTTCTTTCTCGGAGTTCTTTAGCGGAGCGTGCTGCATAGTGAAGCTGCCAGGCTTAACAGGCTTGCTAATGAACCAGCGGTCGGTAAATGCCTTATAGCTACTGCCGAGGCGTTCGCCACCGTCGACAAACCACGTCTGACCCCATAAGTCTTTCAGCCCGTTGGGTGCGGGTGTGCCGGTAAGGTTAATCCAGCGCTTGACGTGTTTATGTGCGATCGCTGCCAGTGCGCGGGCGCGCTTGCTCCCCTGCTTGCTACGATAGCCTTTCAGCTTAGTCGATTCATCGGCAACAACGACCGTAAAGGGCCACGCATCGCCGTAATAGTCGACCAGCCACTCAACCACATCGTAGTTAACACAAACCACGTTAGCGTCGCTCTCCAGCGCGGCTATGCGGTCCTTCTCTGGTCCAGTGCCGTCTACGACCAGCAGGGATGAGAACCGCCATTTCTCCTGTTCCGGGGGCCATGTACCCGACGCAACACGCAGCGGGGCCAGCACCAGTACGCGGTCCTCATGATGGGACAGGACGCCAGTCTGGAACATTTTATTCAGCGCCCACATTGTCGCGCCGGTTTTACCGGATCCCATTGTCGCCCAGATATTACATCGCTTATGCTTGAGGATGAACGCGGTTATCAACTTCTGATATTCGCGGCGTCGGAATCTTGCCATGTCGTTATTCCGCCTTTTTCCAGACTTCAGTCTCACTGTTCCAGTTCCTTTTTGTAGCGTCGTAGTTGGTGGCGTGTCCGATGTGCACACCGGTAGCCCGGAAGCTCTTAAATTTTTGCCAGCACACCGTCAACGGCAGCGGATCATTCATGCCCGCGATAAACCATACGCGATCGCCCGGTTTACATTCGCCCAGCTTGGTGAGTCGGTAATGTTCTTTCATCGTCATGTCTCCCAAAAAGGGCGGGACAAGCCCGCCGTATTAATTATTTTTGTTCTGCACGGTAGCGGCGCTGCCGTTCGCGCTCTTTCTTATTGCGGCACGATTTGCACTCTGCCCGATACCCGTCTGGACTGCGCGCAGTCTTACCGGTGTATTTGTGGAACTGGGATAGCGGCTTTACACAGCCGCAATTACTACAACGTTTTTCTTCAATCATTTCTAAAATCCTCGTTAGTGCTAACCCGCTCACTATACTGTTAAGCGACCAATTCAGCAACCAATAAATCACAGTCGGCTATGTTGTCAATGACGCGAACGTCAGCCCCGCGGCGGGCCATTCGCTCATGTTCTCGTACCTGGTGCGGCTTCGGTTTGCCTCCTGGGCGCTTCACTTCGACGAACACTATTTTGCCGTTGATGATAATAATCAGGTCGGGCGCACCTGCGCGCCCCTCCCATGCCAGTTTTCGGCAGAATCCCCCAACGGCTTTAACCAGCTTCATCAGGTGACTTTGTATCTTGCCTTCGGGTGTCATTTAGTTTGCAATTCCACGTTACGCAGACGAAGGTCCACCGGTATATCCGATCGCCCGGTTAGCGCCAGCGCCAGGTTTTCAGGCGTGACAAGTGCCGTAATGGTCTTGCCACGTTCCAGTCTAATGACGATTCGAATCTCGTCGTTTTCCGCCGCGCCAGCGCGCATAATGCTCATTTCTGCTTTCATAATCTTACTTCCTGTATCTGTACATAATGTCGCCTTCGGCGGCAAGGGGGAAGCCTTTCGCCCAAATAGGCAGGTCGCACATCAGCGCGCAAAGTTCCTCGGTAGTGTAGTCGTCGGTGTCCGGCACTTCTGTGATCAATTCATCATGCACCGACAGGACGATTTTATACCCCGCAGCTTCAACGCCAGGCATGGACCATGCGAGAATATCGCGGCACAACGCCTGTACGATGTTCTCCGTCAGTTTGCCGCCGTAGGTATACTGGAATCCCCACTGGCGCGTCGTCTGATTCTCGCCCTGATATTTAATGCGTGTGCTGGTGCGCTTCTTGCCGGTGTCTTCGTCAATCTCGGTAGTGACAGACAGCGCGATGCCGGGGTAGCTCATGATGCGCCCCGACGGCAACTCAATTTTCAACCACCACCCCGCGGCGTTCGGATCGTCGCGCTCCTCGTCAAAGGTTGGGTCGTGCTTCGCCTTCGTACGGACAATCTTGAGCGCTTTTCTACCGTCCGGGCGAACGTTCGCGCCAGCCCAGTATGCTTTGCCCGGATTGCGGATTGCACACAACACAGCGTCCTCAAGCTCGGCCCAAAAGGCTACCGTCTTCGGGTGAGCCTCACGCCACATACGTTTGATTGCGTCACAAGTAAGCCATACGTTTTTCGGCAGTATGTATGTTGGGCGCTCGTCCTTCTTGCCCGGCTTCGGCGGGCGCTTCGCTTCGTTAATGCGAGCGTACTCATAACCACGTTTCGCCGCCGCCCAAATGTGATCCGGGAACGTGCCTTTCATCACGTCCGCCATAGTGTAAAGGTCGAGGCCCAGGTTTTTAGCGAACTGCAAGAACGCCGCAACGCCGCCACCATAGCCCAGTCCCAATTCGCACGCCTTACCGATCTGGCGTAAGTCCTTGCGGTTGGCTTTAATGTAGTCCGGGTCCAGGCCGAACATCTTACCGGCAGTCTCACAATAGATATCGCGACCGGCCTTAAACACCATTAGCGCGGTTTTCTCGCCAGCGATCCAGGAAAGTCCACGCCCTTCCACGTTGGAGTAGTCCGCTACGACAAACTTCTTGCCCTTCGCCGGAATAATGCACCCGCGAACGGTCGAGGCCGTTAGCTTCGATATGTCATACGCCCAGTGTGCGGTCCCGCGTAACAGGGAGTTGATGCCGTTGGTGAGCATGTGCGACCGGACCCAAAACGAGACGTCGCTTTCACCCTCGCGGCGTTTAATCTTCCCTTCGTGGTCGTCGCTGTACTCGCCACGTGCCAGGTTTTGCGGCTGGAAGCCTTTACCGGCCCAGCGTAGCGTGCGCTTTGCGCCACCATACTGAAGACACCCACGGCGGCGACCATCGGCGGATAGGCCGTTAACGAGCGGATTGTACTTAGTCGATGCCGTTGATGACGCTCCGAGGCGCATTTCGATAAGCGCTTTGCCTTCGTCTGGGAAGTCAGGGTCTTCAAGCAGGTCGTTAAGTGTGGATTTCTGCGCGTTGTGGATCGTGAACGCCGGGGCGATATCACGCAGGATTGGCAGGAAGTCATTGCCGGTCAGCTTACCGCCAAATCGCTCCCAGGCTTCTTCTTTCAGTTCTTCCTTATGCGCCTGCACCGCCTTGATCGCGGCGTTCGCCAGGTCAACGTCCACATAAAAGCCTCGGTCGTTGATCAACTGGTCGATAAGCAGTATCTCGTCTTCCTTCGGAGTATTACCCCAGTCCGGTATGCGCCAATAGACTTCTCGCATTGCGATAATATCCAGCGCGGCATAGCGCAGAAATTTGGCCCACTCTTCCGGGTGAGTATCGCGGGTGTAGCGGCGTATTTTGTAGGTCTTAGGGGTAGGCTTACAGAATCGTTTGATCAGCGCCTTGCCCGCCTTATCCTTCGCGTGCTCCGCGTCAACGCCCAGCACCTGGCACTGCATATCGAGGCTTCCGGGCAGCGCGTGGCGAAAGGCCATAATCATGGTATCTTCGATCTGGCTTACCGGCAGGTCGATTCCCCACTTCTCGCGGATAACCAGGCGGTCAAACAGGAGGCCGTTAGCCATCACGATTTTTGCTTTCTTGCGGGATACCTGGCGGAGCGCCTTGCGCAGTTCACGCGGCATTGTTGGGGATTCAGTGGCATCCCATGTCTGCACGCGGCCCTCGTCTATGGCGTAGGTGCAAATCATAATCTCGGTCGATGGGTGCTCCGCGTAGGCGTAAGCGCCTACTTTCTTCAGGTCCACATCGCTAAATGTCTCGGTATCGAGAAAAAGTCGTTCGAAGTCTTTCATTGCTTAATCCTCACTACGGCGTCAGCGCTGCCGATCATAGAGAAGATGCCGTCGGACAGGGCGATCTCTTCACCGTTGTTGCGAATCTCTGCAACGGTGAAATACTCGCCCAGCAATTTGGACCATACCTGCATTCCGACTTTCACTTCGCTGGCTTTAATACGCATTTTTCGTTGTCCTATTAAAAAGCCCGCATTAAGCGGGCTTGAATAGTGGGCTTTGCCCTTAACGGCGGCGACGTTTACGTGGTGCTTCGTCTTCGTCGTCTTCGTCCTCATCTTCGTCATCGCGGGACTTGCGGCGCTTGCGAGGTTTTTCATCTTCCTCATCGTCGTCGTCATCGCGGCGCTTGGATTTCCTGGACTTGCGCGGCTTGTCATCTTCGTCATCGTCATCACGACGTTTTGACTTTTTGGACTTGCGCGGGCTTTCGTCTTCGTCATCGTTGTCCAGGTCTTCGTCGGAACATGAAGACCCGCCACCTCCGAAGGCTTCGCCGTCTTCACGGAATCGCAGACCCAGCAAGCCAGCCCCGAGGCCCTTGCCGTTGGTATTGTTCCATGCCCAAATATCAAGGGACACGTTGCAATAACAACCGGAGTAGATCTCCTGGCCTTCAATCTCGTCGCCGTCGATGGTCAGACCTTGTTCAGTCTGCTTCTCGCCGAGTGACGTTTGAATAATAGGCTGTTTGAACGACTTGGCGTTGATGTACAACATGCCTTCGAATTCTTCGGTTACTTCGTCGCGCTCGTCACCGTCGCGTACTGCGCATTCCTTAGAATCCTGGGCGTAGTGGCGGTCCATCCACTTATCGGCGTTCTTCTCGGATTTCAGCTTGTCGGTGAGCACTGCGCGCGCTGCCGCTTCCACTTTGTCCACCTGCGGATCTTCTTTATCAAGAAGAATCACGGCACGGTATGCCGGTTTTTGTCCATCCTGTTTAGGGGTATCACGTTCCCAAATTTTCAGGAAGCATACGCGCACATTTTTCAGGTTGACTTTAGCCATTTTCCAATTCCTCATTTTCACATGTATCGGGGTTATTGAAAGCCACCCCGTTCGGCTTGGTTGCTAATCTACTTGGTTGCGCCTAAGCGGTCAAGCATTTTCATTAAAAAGATTTCTGGTCACGTAGTTGGTAGCGTTCTCGATCCAGCTTAGCGGCGGGCGTTCGATGTTCTTTTCCACCCAATCGACGGCAACTTCGCTATAGCCGTCATCCAGCCAGCGGGTCGGATGGCGAATCATCCACGCCACCATTAACACGCCTTGCACGCAATGCAGGATAAAGCCCAGTGCGCCGAGCAAAAACATCAATAAGATTGCGAATACTTTATTCATTGCTTAAGTCCTTGTCAGTAGCTTCCGACCACGCAGGGCGCGGGTCGTCGATTGGTGCTAATACCGGTTTGGCGGGTGCGCGCGTGATTTTAGCACACAGCTTCGCCCACACTTTCGGTTTTTCGTCCTTCAATACCTTCTCGGCATCCGTAGGGCTGAGCAATGTTTCTTTGTACATAACATCGCGCTTGATCCGGGCCTTCGTGAAGATTTCAATAACTTCGCTCTCGTCCGCCCACTTACGGATCCCTTCCTTACCGGCAACCATCTTGAGGCCCAGCGATTCGCCATCGCCCGCCATGACCGCCTTGAATACCGCGGACTCGATAGCCTTGATGTGCTGGCGCATTGCGTCCAGGCCTTCATAAGCCTTGCGCAGTTCCGCCGCGCTCATAGCACCGGGGGCCGCTTCTTTCTTACCACGCTTCGCACGTCGTGCCGCTTTCCTGGCTTCGCGGGCCATATTGCGGTCGCGATTGGCGCATTCTTCCTCTGTCGCAATACTCACGTCGTCTCCCAGGTCTTCGTCTGTTGCCGTTGGTGGGGTCATCGTGTCGATTGCAGCCTTAGCGCGGGCGCTACACTGATCCGCAAATCGGCACCACTGACACGCATCAACGCTGGGGCGGAAGTCGGCACGGGTTAGTCCCTTTTTGCCGCGGGCGTACGCTTCCAGGGCGGCGATAGCACGCCTGGATGCAAACTTCGCGAATATCTCCAGCGCTTCTACCGAAATATCCCACTCCGACGCCCCGCCGCAATACGGCTGGAAGATAACCAGGCGAACGGTCGTAATGTCGTACATAGTTTGCAGCTTGCGCAGCAGGCCGAGCGCGTACAACATAAGCTGTTTGTTTTCTTTCGCCTCGACCTTATGTCGTCCCGTCTTCAGGTCGCCAACAATCAGCATGTACGTGCCGTCGGTCTTCTTCATGACCATGACCATATCGGCAGTACCGAACGTTTTAATCCTGTTGCCGTCGATCTCGTAGCCTGAGTGAAGGACGCGGGTCAGATCGGCGCGCATCTCAAGCTGGACAAACTCCGCCACTTCGAGGAGCGGTCGCCAGTGGTCGATGTACGCGTCGCACTGTTTCACCATGTCGTCGTTGACCAGTACGCCGCCTTTCGGTGCTTTAGGGTGTGCCTTTACCGGCCCCTTGCCTTCGTTCTCGACGTAGCACCCTTTATACGTCTTCGCGGTTATCAGCTTCTCCCCGGCGATAATGCGGTTTAGCACCACCTCAGATACGGTGTGCATACTCGTACCGTTAATCGCGGCTTGCCCGGATTCGTTCGGGATATCTTTTTCCACCACCAGGGCGGCAGGGCAACCCATCCATTTTTTAGCACCGGATGGACCAAGTAATGAGTGTTCCGTATTGCTACCGGATTGCGTTTTACGTTTTGGTTTAATCGCCATTATTCCACCCTTGAAAACTGAGCAATGTAATAATCGTGTTCAACATTGGCCCGCTTAGCGGCATTGTTCATGGTAGCCGCAAGTCCTCGGGCTTGCATCCAGCAGCAATTCCAGTTTTGATTCATAATAATTTCCGGTTGCTCGTCGCCGGTAATACGGCAACGAAATAAAACAAAGAATATAGCCATTTATTTTGTCTCCCAGCGGTCAATTGTTTTTGCTTCGGATGCAACTGCGAAGCGAACATATTCCAGATTGGAGTCTGCCCAAATATAAAAGTCGGGGTTAGTAAAGGTGGTGCGCTTAATTTGCGCGGGGGTGTTACGGCGTTTATCTATTACGGCAACTCGTGACTGAAAGCTGCCGATGCGTTCGAATAGCCAATAGTACGGGCGCTGGTCGCGGGAGTCCACCGCCTCAATTAGCGTGAAGCGTGCCATTGTCTCGTCCTCTAAAAATAGGCCCGCAGATTAGCGGGCCGGATAATATTAATCTTCCAGTTCGAAATAAGTTTCGACGATTTCTTTAAGATCTTTGTGGAAGTCTTCGACGTCTTCATCTTCCAGCTTGGCGATTGATTTGATCTCGAACGATTCCAGCAGGTCGTCGAATTCGTCGTTCGCATCGTCGTCGTCACCACCGGCAATAATCGCGGCATACTGTTTGATCTCGTCGCGCATCTCTGCCAGCGGATCGGCATCTTTCTTGCCTTTGCCTTTCGCCGGTGCTTTTTTAGACTTAGCCGGTTTTTCGTCTTCGGCATCGTCGTCGTCATCTTCTACGACTTCTTTTTTGGCCTTAGACGGCTTCTTGTCCTCCTGCTTACCAACGGCAGCGCCAGCAGTTTCATAATGCTTTGCAATGGTTTCCAGTGCTACTACGCCGCGAGTGATCAGGTTTACGATTTGCTCAAACATGGTATATCTCCGATTGGTTAAGTGTCCGGTGCGGTATGCCCCGTTGACGGAGTGAATATTAGATTGGTTGCATGTGAGGTGTCAACAACTAATTTAAAAAAAAAAGCGCCGAGGCAAAATGCGACGGCGCTAACCAATAAGAGACAATGAGACGAGAATTATTATTACACGCGTGCGCGCCCGTTTCAATATCCAAAGGATTTGACACCTTGCGGTTTTAGGTGTAGTTTCGTTGGTCATTAACCAACTGAGGGCTGAGCAATGAATGTAAACGACGCAATCGAAATGTTAACGAAGACTGTTTGCAGTGAGACAAGCCGGTCATGGGCATACACCGATGCCGTGGGGGCAGTGTTATTTGAAATCGAACGACTGCGCAGTGTCGAAAAAGAATTACGCGCCAGGCTGGAACTACTCAACGGTACAGCAGCAAGCAAGCTGCAAAAACACAATGAAGAAATGGAAGAATACAAAAAGCAGGTTATCCGTTTGCGCGCCGAGGGTAAATCATGGGCGATGATTGCCGAGTTGACCGGAATTAATCAGAGCACAGTGCGCTCCTGGGTACGCAATAATAAAACTTCTAAGTAAGGCCACGGCAATGAGCTTGATTAAATTCGCTGTAACACGACCCGCTAAAAAAGGCGAAAAAGCCAGGGCGGAAAACTTCCAGATGACGACCGATGAGTTTTTCGAATTTATCAAAGATGCGAAAGAAATCTCCTCGGTGCATATCAACAAGACGGAAGATAAAGCGGAGTATGCGCGCCGCAAGCGTAAGGCCGATGGCATTGTGGCGTATACCAGTGACGGATTGCGTCGTAAGACCAGTGCGGTGGACCGCTCGATCCTGTTCTTTGATATTGACCGTACCGACACCCGCACCTTACGCCGCTGCCGTAAGGCGTTCATCGACGCGGGACTGGAGCACGTCTTCCACACCACTACCGGCGACCGCCACCCGCTGAAAGGTGGCACGCGTTGCGCTCGTTTCCTGGTGCTCACCGATAAGCCTGTACCGGCTGAAGACCTGGGCCGCATCCAGTATGCACTATTACACCAACTGGGCCTGTCAGATGTGGACTTCGATGATTGTACGAAAGACACAAACCGCCTTATGTACCTGCCACACCAGCAATCGGTTGTTAAGTGTCACTACGGCAAACGTGCCCGCGTCCGTCGTCTGCTTCGCCTGGCTGATAAGCTGGGAGTGGAAAAAGAGGAAGTACGCCGTGAACTAACCCAGGGCGATGACGGTGTGGCGGACGGCATTCTGGACTGGTGCTTCCAGGCAGGATTCGAACCGCTGTCGTCCGGTCGGGGTTATGAAGTGCCATGCCCGAACGAACACCTGCACAGTGGCGAAGGGTCAACCGCTATCATGGTTAAGGATGGCGAGATCCGTTTCAAGTGTATGCACACCGGCAACGAGTGTTGCTCGGAACTGAACAGACACCAGCACCTGGCGCTACGTCTTATCGGGATCCCGGACCACCTGAACGTCGAACCGCACAACATGTCACGTAAGCAAATCGCCGCCATCCTCCCAGGTCTGGACGACGAGGAAGTGGAATCGTGCTATGAACATATCGTTGATGCGGTTGGCGACGGCGACGAGTACGGCGGATGTACGGACGCAGACCTGGACAACGAGCCGGTTGCGCTGTTCAGTAAGCACGACCCGATTATCGAGGGGTTGATTAACTTTAAATCAACCTGGTATATGGCGGGTGAGTCGAATATCGGTAAGTCTTTCTACGTTCTTGGGCAGATGGGCGCGGTTGCCGCTGGTATTCCTTTCGGTGGTGCGAAGGTTGTCCAGTCTCATTGCTTCTATTTCGACGCGGAAGGTGGCGAAGCCTCTAACCAGCGTAAGGAGGCATTGCAGATTAAATATGAGCACGACCTGGACAAGCTGCACATTATCGATCTGCAATCACGAGGCTGGGATATCACCAGCAAATCCGGCTTGCGTGAAGTTATCAGCTTCATCAACCGCACCGCTAACGGCGAGCCGGTTGGCCTGGTGGCGTTCGACTCACTCAACCAGACTGTTGCGCTGCGGTCCGCCGATGCAAAACCGTTTGACGAGAACAACGCCAGCGATATGGGTGAAGTGGTCAAAGCGCTGAAGGCCATTGCGGAAAATACAGGCGGCAGTGCGGGCGTCATCCATCACCCGGCTAAAGGTGCGAACGGCAGCAGAACCCCCCGCGGGTCCGGCGCGCTGCATGGTGCTGTCGATTCCGCTTTCTTCCTGGAACAGCCGGACGACAACCAGCCCGGACAATTGAACCTGTATCATGAGAAGTCACGTAACGGCATCAAGCAAGCGCCGCGCGGCTTCGTCCTGCTCAAGTGCAAAGTTAAGGTAGATCTCCGCAAGTCCGAGGCGTTCGAGGCGCACCAGTCCACCAGCATGGGGCCAGACTTCGGCGACGTGGTTGCCGGATGGGACGTCAAGCCGATTGCCTCCACGCCACGCGACGAGACTCTCTACCTCGTACCGGTCGCCCTGGCACCGTTCGCCATCGAACAGGCGAAGGCCGCTGGCAAGGCAGCAGTTAAGGAAGAGAACGCCGCAGGACCGCGCAACGAAAAAGAGAAAGTGCTTTATGCGGCGCTGGAAAAACTGATGGAAGATAACCCGGACCATACCGGATTCAGTAAATCGGCAATCGTCCGCCAGGCGGGATTGGCAAAAGGTGGCACATCGACGAAGGCAATAGACGATATGGTGGAGCGCGGCGTGCTAGGTTTTTATACAGATCCGCATACCGGGGCCATCTATGGGTCGTCGAATATCGTCATAAAAACGAATATACCCATCACGCTTTCGGCGACCGATGACGACCTTAAAGATTAAATTCTGCGCGCATTGGTTGCCATTTTGGGTGTTTTTATCTGGTCGTATTGGTTGCCGTGTAGTGTAAATATAATGAATAGTTATGCAATAAAACTGCATAAAGCAAGCGGGACAGAAAGCGGGACAAACAAGGGGCGGGACAAAGCGGGACAGCACCCCGTCCCCGCCCCGGATGGCGCGGCCTGGAGAGGAGCGGGACAGCGGGACAGCACCCCAGTCTTTCAGACTAGACGGGGGTCAGCGGCCCCCCTCGTCTGAGACTGAATAAAATCCGGGGATTGCAAAATACACGGCAGCAGGATGCGAAGTGCGGTCGTAGATGAACTAGGCAACCAATGCGAGATGCATTATGCTGAGTGAAAAATGCAGTTTGCAGTCACAGCAGATAGCGATCAACTTTTTCATGCGCATGTTTGATATTGGTTGCATCCGCCATGGCACCCTGCTATATTGGTTGCACACCAACATGAGGACTGAACAATGAAAGCGATTATCTGGAATTACGCGATGGCGGTGGCAAAAGAACAAGAAGCGGCAGCGCATATCACCCCGTGCAGTTATGCAGTCGAACGCCTGGAAGCAGCCCAGGCCGTTGTCCGGGTTATGAAGCGCGCAATCATCGGTAGGCTGGAGGACCGATTCGACACTATGGAAGAGATCCAGCCGTTGGCGAACGCTATCCAGGACTACGCGCTGGCATTTGCCCGTGAGCGCCTGGCGTATCGCTTCGGGATCGGCGAGACGGCAGTGACAAACGTTGCCCGGATTAAAGCCCAGCGTGAGCTATTCGCCCAGCTTGCGAAATAAGAGGCCAAAATGACCCGTAGACGCGCAAAACAGCTTTCGTGGCATATCCCCCTGCATTGCATACGAATATGGGCTAAGAATGCGAATGAGGGGGATTCTGTATTTTGGTGCTATCGAGACGACGTTAAGCCGTTGACGCAGACTCGCTACTTGCACCAGTTCGCAGCACAACACGATTTCAGGGTGCGGACTTCCTTGCAACCAATGGGAATACGTATTACATTACGCCGGAAGCCCGCCGTTGAGCGGGTAGGCAAACACTGGAGACTGAGCAAATGACCAAAGTCGAGAGTAAGGCTACCGGTCTGATTTATCTTGTGGTGTGGGAGGGGAACGGGTGCGTTACGCTCATGTACCCAAAAACAAAAGAGCGCCACACTATCAGCCAATTTACCCTAAACAAAAACTATAGAAGACTGAGCAAATGATGATTAGACTGAGCGACCAGGTGACGGACGCCGAGCTTGCGGAGTGGATTGCCGAAGGGCGCGTTAGCTACCGATACGGGCCGCAAGTATGGGCTATTAAACGCTGCCGGTGTGATATGCGCCCGCATAACGTGCGCAAGTTTATACGCAAGCATGGGGTATTTCTGGAGGCCGAGAAATGTTGATAGGCGGATTCTTGCAGGAGTTTATCTACCTGCATATGTGCGTACTTGACTACGAACAAAACGGCATCGCTACGGTATGCGATGGCGACACGAAGACTATCGAAGAGATTGAGGAGACTGAGCAATGAAATTACTATTCCGCAATAAGCATAACGGGCGATTCCTTACCCCGATTGAAGTGCTGCCGAACTATGTGCGCATGTACCATGAAGCCAGCGACCGCGTATTCTGGTACAAGAAAGCCACCCTGCATGAGCATTTGCAGGTAGTGCACCACGACGTACGAGTAGGTGATGTGCTGCGTGATGCGCGTGACGGGTCGCTGTTAGAGGTGCTCCGAGTGAGCGCGGACGGCGTTATGCTGCACAGTGGTAAAACACAACGCGGCGTTCTGCTCACGGGCCTGGTGAATTACGCCCGCGTAGGCCGTAACTATAAACTTAAGCGCCCTGGTGTAGTGGCGAAAGAGATCACCCGTACGGAACACCCATATACCAAATACGACGAGCGCAAGGTGCGCGAGCATATCGACAACGCCAGGGCGCAAGCTGCCGCCATGATTCAGGCTGGCAACGATGCCAAACGATTTGGGATTGGTGTTCTTCTGGTCTACCCCGACGGCAGCATGAAGTCTACCGATCCGCGCGGGGTCATTCTGAAATGAGCGCCGTGATCCGTGATATGCTAATGCATAACCGCTTTGAGATTGGCGGTCGTGTATTCCGTAACTACTTCGTGGCGCGTGCCTGGGCGCGCCATATTGGCAAACCAGAGGGGGCAATACGATGCTACACGATTTGATATATTGGTTTGGATTGGGGTGCGCGACACTCTTTGCTACGGTGCTGGCGCTGTTGGTATGGGTATTCCTGATTTGGCCTGCCGTAGAAGCTGCCAGCATTACCCGGATGACGTTCCAGATATACAAGCGCCGTGGCATCACTGAGCACCCTACCAGGTTGCGCATGTGGTGGCTATGGTATCGGGATATGATAGGGGGACGGATGTTCGAGGCCGTCCGATCGGACGGGTGGGAGTGGAAAGGCGTCGGCAAGTGGTCCATTTTCGATTAATTATGCAAGCGTGATATAGTCCCAGTGAGATAAAACTTACTGGGACTTTTTTATGGATAAGCTAAACGAGTGGTTATTCGCCCTCGCATGTCTGGCTGGCGGCTTCGTAGGCGCACGCATTCACGGCGAGGCTACGAAGGGGCCATTAAACTTCGTTTTATATATCGTGGTTGGCTTTCTGTGTGCCATATTTGGTGCGCCAGCTATCGCCGAGTGGGCTGGCTTATCGGGCGAGCGCACTGTTGCCGGTTTAGGCTTCGTAACTGCAATCTTCTGGATGCCAATAGCCGCCCGGATCAGGGAGACTATTGAGTCGTTCCGACTTCCGGGGGGCGCAAAATGATTATCTCCGTCCTGTTGTTTGTTATCATAGGGGCGTCGTCCCTGTTTAACGTGTATGCGCCGTCCGTCCAGGATGGCATTTTAGGCCGGGTGTTATATCTGCTAACGGCGATGATCTGCGTTATCGGATTGTTGCAAACAGGAGACGTATCTGACACCACCTGGACCGCGTTAATCTGGCTGTTTGCATTGCGCACGCTGCGTAATGCTGTTTTGAATGGGGTAAAACATGCGATTCAGTGATAACGGTCTACGATTTACGGCAGCATGGGAGACTTTCAGCCCAGTGCCGTATTTCGCGACTAAGAAAGAGCAGGCCCGCGGCCTGTACACCTGGGGTTATGGGCACACCGGCACAAATCCGCCGCGGAGCATTACCCGTGCAGAAGCGCTGGAGCTACTCAAGCGCGACGTGGCGTATGCCGAGAACTGGGTAAACAAGTACGCACACCCGAGCATCAATCAGGCGCAATTCGACGCGCTGGTGGACCTGGTCATCAATGCCGGTCCGGGGCCGATCGTACCGGATGACGTCGCGAATGATTTCGATGATGCGGTGCGACTGGGAGACTGGGCAAAGGTGCGGGCGATACTGCCACAATTCCGCAAGCAAGGCGGGGAAGTGCTTAAGGGTCTGGTCCGTCGAGCAATCGGCAGACAAGCGCTATTCGATGGTAAGCAGTGGGACGTTGCCGAGAAAATCGGGCGTAACGCAGCATAATACGAGGTAACACAGTATGCTAAAAAGTATTCTTGATCATAACGCCGACGCGCTCGCCGCGCTGGCTAAAACTGAAGACCCGGGCGCACGCGCCATCATCGCGGACACCATCAGTCATGCCGGGGTTTTTGGCGCAAGCCTTCCGGGTCCGAAAGCAGAGGTGAAAGTGACAAGCGCCACGGTAACGGTAGCTCCCGAGAAGGTTACAATAGGCACCCCGGCGAAGGCTACTGCGGCGGTACAACCAGCAGGGGCGACCAATAAGTCAGGAGTGTGGGTCAGCGGGTCGCCGACCATCGCCACCGTGGATGCTTCCGGCAATATCACGGGTAAAGCACCTGGATCTGTCGATATTATTTGGGTGGCTAAGGATGGAAGCGGGGTGTCGGGCCGCAAAACGGTAACTGTGGCAAACGCAGAGTAATGAGCAAGCCCGCCGATTTGGTGGGCTTTTTTGTGCCTGTTATAATCCCCCTTAGATGGCAGGGCCGTCTCCTATGTTGCCGATGGTCGGCGCATATGAACAAAAGGGCTTATATCATGGCAGAAATCAGAGTTAAAGGCCGTCGTGCCAAACTGGACGGTCGAGTGGCAGTCACCCCGCGCCGTAAACCAGGCGAGCAAACCGAGCATACCAATCTCGGACCTGAAATCGAGTACGGAAAGCGCCGTAAAGGCGGCAAATGTGGACGTCCTACTGACTACCGATCCGTTTACTGCGACCAGCTTCGCCGCTATTTTGCTGACGCCGACGCCTGGCAGGTCAACTACTCCGATAAAGGCGCTGCGCAAGTAATCCCCCGCAACAAAATGCCAACCTTCGGTCGATTCGCCGCGGAAATCGGCGTGGGCGTTGCCTGCCTGTACCGCTGGGCGCGCGCACATGAGGAGTTCGCCGAGGCGATGGCGGACGCGATGGAGTTGCAGAAAACTTTCCTGATGGAAGCTGGCGGCGTGACCATCGCGGCGGGCTTCGCCACGTTCCTGCTTAAAGCCAACCACGGCGTCCGCGACGATACCCCACTGGATGACGACGAAGATGATAACGGCGACGTCGTTGTCGAACCTACCGGCAAAGGCCAGGGCGAATAATGCGTAACTATGCGGCAGAACACCGCGCACTGGAGCGCGCGATCGCAAAGCGCAACCGACCGCCACGCCCGACACGCGTTGCGCAGGCGGTGCGTCTTTACCAGCCTGATTGCTTGCCGCACCAGGTTGAACTACTGCGCGACACGAAGACTAAAATCCTCGGCCTGTGTTCCGGCTTCGGGGGTGGAAAGTCGTGGGTCGCTGCGCGTAAGGTAATCCAGCTTCTCACACTGAACCCCGGTCATGATGGAATTGTGACGGAACCGACTATTCCGCTCTTGGTTAAAATCATGTATCCGGAATTGGAAAAGGCTTTCGACGAGGCTGGCTTCCGGTGGAAGTTCAACAAGCAGGACAAGATCTATAGCGTGCTGGTGAAAGGCAAATGGACCCGCGTGATCTGTGAATCGATGGAGAACTATACCCGCCTGATCGGGGTCAACGCCGCGTGGATTGTTGCCGACGAGTTCGATACCACGAAGCAGGACGTCGCAATGGCGGCGTATCACAAACTGCTCGGTCGTCTGCGTGCGGGTCTGGTACGCCAGTTTGTCATTGTGTCCACTCCGGAAGGCTTCCGGGCGATGTATCAGATTTTCGAAGTGGAGAAGGACAGCCAGAAACGTTTGATCCGGGCGAAGACCACCGACAACCACCACTTACCGGCAGACTTTATCGACACGCTGCGCAGCCAGTATCCGGCAAACCTGATTGATGCGTACCTGAACGGACTGTTTGTCAACCTCACATCCGGCGCGGTGTACAAAATGTTTAACCGAGAGGAGAACGCCAGCACCGAGGAAGTGCAACCAGATGACACGTTGATTATCGGTATGGACTTTAACGTCACGAAAATGGCTGCGGTTGTGTACGTCAGACGGCAGCGCACTACCGAGAACAATGAGTTCCGCGACGAGATTCATGCCGTGGATGAATTTGTGGACCTGTTTGACACTCCAGCTATGATTGAGGCGATCGAGGAGCGCTACCCTGATCATTGTGCTGCCGGTCGTGTTGTAGTTTACCCGGATAGCAGTGGTAAGTCTCGTAAGACTGTAAACGCATCGTCATCTGATATCGCGCAACTGGAAGACGCTGGCTTCGAGGTGGAATATGACAGCGTCAACCCACCTGTTAAAGACAGATTGATCGCGATGAATACGATGATGTGCAACGCGAAGGGTGTGCGCCAGTATTTTGTCAACCTGGATAAATGCCCTACACTAGCGAAATGCCTGGAACAGCAGGTTTACGACCTGAAGAAAGGCGAGCCGGATAAAACAGCCGGGGTGGACCACATGAACGATGCCGCGGGCTATCCAATTGCGCACCTGTTCCCTGTGATTCGTCCAATCGCCGTTGTTCCAACTGTAGACTTCTACTAAGGAAACGAACATGACCGTTAACGTTGACAACCAGCACCCACTTTATGCGCGCATTGCGCCGGAGTGGAAAATGATCCGGGATTGTGTAGCAGGGGAACGCGCCGTGAAGGCGTGCGGCCCTTTGTACCTGCCACATCCCGCCAGCGGCGACAATACTGACCCGAAATCACGGGCGCGGTATAAGGCATATAAGCAACGCGCTGTATTCCTGAACGCCACCGCCCGCACACTTAACGCGCTGTTGGGCGTTGCCTTCGCAAAACCGGTAAGTCTGGACCTTTCCGGGGCGATGGCTGACCTGATTGACGACGTAGACGGCAGCGGTATGCCATTGCCGCAACTCCTGCGCGGTGCTATGTCGGAAGTTCTGCAATCGGGCCGCGCTGGCTTTATGGTGGACTATGACCGCCAGGCCCACTTTGATGAACAGGGCAACGTAGTACCGCAGACAGCCGCTGAGATGGCGATGCATCGCCCGCTTATCCGCCTGTATACGGCAGAGCAGATCATCAACTGGCGTCAGACACACGGTGTCGACACGTTAATCGTGCTTAAGGAAACGGACGAAATCAGCACCGAAGACCCGGACGACTTCGCAAACCACGAAGTAACCATTTGGACCGAGCTTCGCATGATTGACGGTAAGGCACACGCCCGCCGCTGGTTTTACAACGCAGACACGTCCGAGGTGCAGATGGACTTGCCGCGAGGATTCACCAAAACCGATCTGGTGCCGCTGGTGGATGCCGCCGGTAACGCGCTTACTCAACTGCCATTTTGCTGGTGCGGTGCGGTGGACAACAACGCATCGCCTGACGCCGCGCCGCTGGCTGATATTGCGTCCATCAACATTAAGCACTACAACGCCGAAGCGGACGTTGCTGAGATCGCGCACATTGTGGGTCAGCCTACCCTTGTCACCACGGGCCTGACTCAAACATGGGCGGACAAAAACCTGAAGGGTGGCATTGCTCTCGGCGCGACTAAGGGCGTTATTCTTGGACAGAACATGGATGCTAAGTTGCTTCAGGCCGAGGAGCGCAACTTGTCTGTCGCTCTTTGTGAGCGCCGCGAATTGCAAATGGCTAAACTGGGCGCGGCCCTGGTTGAGAAGGGGACCGCACCTAAGACGGCAACCGAAGCGGCCTACGATGCGCAGACCGATAACAGTATCCTGTCGCTTATTGCCGGTAACGTTGAGAAGGCTTTCAACCGCGCGCTGCAAATCGTCCAGCTATTCACGGGCGACACCGCCGACCAGCGTGTGACGCTGAATAAGTTCTACACCGAAATCACAGTTGATGCGCAGCTTATGACCGCGATGATGGCGGGTGTGCAGACTGGTACGGTCCGACTTGCTGACTTCATCAAGTGGATGATGGCCCAGGGCGTCATTGATGACTCGCAGACCGTCGAGCAGGTGGAAGACGAGTTGCGAAATCAGAACCCATTGCCCAAAATGTCCCCGGATGCGGTAGAATCTACCGAAGAAGACCCGGACAAGGTAGCGGACAATGGCGAAGACAATTAATCAATATATGGCGGATCGAATGATCCGTCGTCACATCTTCACCCAGCGCCTGAGCAATGACCAGGCGCGGAGGGTGCTGGCTATGTGGGAGAAGTTCCGGCCCACGTTACTGGGTAAGCTGACCGAGTTACTTGATGGTAAAAAGTCCATGAGCAACAAGGCACTTACCACACTTTTAACGCAACTCGACAAGACCGTCAAAACGGAACTGCGCGCCGAGTTTAAAGTGCTGGCGGAGAGCCTTCAGGAGTTCGCCGACACCGAGGCTGATTATCTTGCCGATACATTAACGGCAGCGATCCAGCCCGCGGTCGCCGTACCGGCTGTCGAGGTGGTGGGTGTTGTGACCGGCGCGCAGATCGCAGCGACGGCAATGAAAAACCCGTTCCAGGGTAATACGATGATGCAATGGCCTGACTCACTTTCTGAGTGGACCAGGACGCAGATCGGGAATCAGGTGCGCGCTGGATTCATCCAGGGCAAGCCGACGATGGAAATTATTGCGGACGTGAGGCGCGCGCTAGGCGGTCGTAGTGCGCAAGCGATCTCAAGCGTTGTTAAGTCCGCAGTCAACCACTATGCGGCGACCGCCCGCGAATTAATGGTGAAAGCTAATGACGATATTCTCGAAGGTCGCCAATGGTTGGCTACATTGGACACGCATACTTCTCCCATGTGCCAGCTACGCGATCGCCTGTTTTATCCGGTTGATGTTACTCCCGACACCAAAGGAAAGCGCGGAGGGAAAGTGGTGGCGGGATCACAATATGGCGCTGGCCCGGGCAAGCTGCATTATTGCTGCCGGTCGACGGAGACGTGGAAAGTCAAAGGTATGGAAGATTGGCCCAGTGGTAAGCGTCCGGCACTGAAGGCTGACGCGGGCCGGTTGCTGAGTGAGCAGGTCGACGCGCAGACTGATTTCTTCTCATGGGTGCGGCGCCAGCCGCGCCATATTCTGGAGGAATTATATGGGGTGCAACGCGCCGACCAGATTATGCGCGGCGTGAAAGTGCCGAAGATGTTTACCGATACTGGCGAATTGATGACTATTGCACAGCTTAAAAACCGGGGGTTATGGCGTGATTAAGTATGCAGCGATTGGGCTGGTTATCGGTCTGGTGGTAGGATTCTGGCAAGGTGACTCCTATCGCGCTGGCGTTGAGGCGAGAGCAGCGCAAGAAGCGCAAGCAGAAGCCCAACGGCAGCAAACTAAAGTTATTGAGCGCTCCGTGCAGGCCGAACAAGCCCGCGACGTAGAATACCGGACTATCACGAAAGAGGTTGTTAAATATGTTACGCGCCCTAACCGCCCTGATTGTAGTTTTGATGCTGAGCGCGTGCGGATCAAGCAACGTGCCGTTGATGCCGCTAACGGAGTCGGCACTGCGACCGCCGTGCAAGTTCGATAACCCGTCCGCGGACCCCGACGAAGATTTGATGATTGACGTGAAAAATATGGAATGCGGAGCGAAGCTAAGGGCGCAAATTCTGGAGTTGCAGAAAATAATTCGGGGGCCATAATGGCCCCCTTTTGTTAGCGCGGAATACCGCAGATTTCGTTTAACGTCTTCACGCCCAGCGCCACCGCCGTGGACTTCGGCTTATCCGGGTATGGAATAAACTGTTCAACTTCAGGCCACGCCTTGATCAGCTTCTTATCTGTATTGTGCATATCCAGCACGCCGGTAACAGTTAGTTTGAACGCGTCATACTTAGCTCGCAACTCGCGCCGGGCCTTGTCGTTACGGTCCAGACGCTTACAGAAGTCATGATCCGCCGGGTAGTCTACGCGACCGCGCGGAAGATATATCGGCAGCGATTTTCCGTCCTCGTCCACTTCGCACACTGAAGCCAGCATAACTTCCTCGTACCCAGGTACAATATCGCCGAGATCTGGAGATAGCTTATTCATGTATTTATATTCCCAGTATCCGCGATGTACGCGGTATTGACGACCGTCACCGCTCAATGACAGTGTGCGCACATTTCCGCCTGCGTTGATTTCGAAAGTGGCGTCGTAAACGCTGCCGATGCCTTTTGGGCGGTCAGCGTTATAACTATACGTCGCCTTGTTGGTGTATACGCTTACTCCGTACATCTGCGACGGGGCATCGCCGATTGCTTTAATGTGCGCGAGTAGCTCGGCGAAAGTGCGAATGCCTTCCGGCATACAGTCCAGCGTAATGACGTACGCCAGGTCGCGCGAGTCCATCATGATGGATTTGGCTTCGGTCGCGATTTCATGGTCGCGCAGGATGTTAGCCATAATCTGGTTTTTAATGTCTTTCGTCAGTCTCATTTTTGTGTCCTCGTTGTTGGGGCTTTCGCCCCGTTTGGTTTAGTTAAAGTGCTTCTAGAATCTCGTAAAACTTATTTGCCAGCGCCTGGCGGCGTTCGAATTTTTCAGTGATAACCAATTCCGGGCGGTTAAATAGCTTTGCGTGGGTGTTCCAATTGAGGATTTCCGTTTCTATTATTTTCTTCCGGTTGTAGTCGGTGTTTTTGATGCTAAATTCCTTGATAGCGTCATTAAGAAAATCAGTCATACACTCAACGTCTGTTCTCTTAACTTCGAACGTACGGGCCTCGATTGGGCTATTTGTGCGAAGTACGACGACTCCGCCGTGGTAGGTGTCGACTACCATATACTTATAAGTCACCCCATCCCACTCCGGATCGAAAGGGCGCCCAAATACGTCGTCGGCTTTCCACACTTTCTGGTACGGTGTTTCTTTGATTAATGTTGGCATTTTGTTTTTCCTTCATGTCTCTGTTGGTGTGCAACCAATATATTGCAACCAATACCCGGATTGCAAGCGAATTTTGCGATTATTTTTATCGCTGATAATATTAGGGGCGTGAAGTCGAGCGGGTGGCCCGCTCTGCCACAATCCCAGGGGGATAGCATGAAACTTACTAAAGCAGAATATGACGCGTTGCCGGAAGGTATGAAGGCGCTTTTTGTTGCCGATGGCGACGGGTATAAATCAACGTTCATGACCGCAGAAGAAGTACAGGCGGAAATCAAGGGTCTGAAAGAAAACAACGCGAAGCTGGTGAGCGAGAAGAAAGCAGAAGCTGAACGCCGCGCCGAAGCTGAGCGCCTTGCGAAAGAGAAAGAGGAAGCCGCCGCGCGCAAAAATGGCGACCTCGAAGCGATCGATAAGTCCTGGAAGGATAAGTTTGCGAAACACGAAGCAGACACATCGGGAAAAATCGAAGCCTACCGCAAGCAGATCCACGATCTAACCATCGGCAGCGCTGCCAAAGACCTGGCGTCGAAGCTGTTCGGTAAGAATGCGGGCATCATGCAACGCCACGTAATGGACCGCCTGACGCTGGAAGACGGCGAAGACGGCAGCTTGAAAGTGCGAGTCTTGCAGGATGGCAAACCGTCCGCGCTGACTATGGAAGAGCTGGAAAAAGAGTTCCGTAATAACGCCGATTTTGCATCCGTCCTGGCGGGCACGCCAGCCGGTGGCGCGCCTAGCAAACCGACGCAGGTTGTCGAAGATGTGAAGTCGAAAATCACTATGGGCCACAGCTTCGGTATCACTGACCTTACGAAACAGGCAGGTGAAATCATCGCTAAGATGGGCGACGACGAGTAAGCAGATTGCCCGCGAAAGCGGGCAATTTTGCGAGCGCGTAAATCTAAGGTAACATTAACGTCACTGGGCGAATGCTCACAACTCAAAGGATTTCGATATGTCTTTAACAGTGTTCCAGCGTAAACTCGTTACCGCGGTTACGCAAATGATCCCCGATAACCTGAACGTGTTCAACGCTGCCGCTAACGGCGCTGTTGTTCTCGGCACAGGTGAAGTGCTGAAGGACGTTGTAGAAAAAATGTCCGTAGGCTTGATCGCCAACCTCGTTACCGACCGTAACGCCTACGCCCCTGTCGGTACTCCGGCGACCGCAAAAGTTCTGGCGCGTATGCTGACCAACTCGGTTAACCTTTCCGCGAAAGTGGGTCCGGTAGCAATCACTAAGGCCATGATGGCTAAGATTGAAACCAACGTTAACAGCGTTGCGGCTGAGATTGCGGCACAGGCTACTCAAGCGATTATGCTGCACTACCTGAAAGCGGGTATCGGCGCAAGTAAAGCGGCGATCGAAAGCAACGCAGCGGCAAAATACACCCAACCGGCGCGCGTTGATGGCGTTGGCGGTCGTACCTTCCCGACCCTGGCAGACTTCCCGCTGGCGGCGTCTAAGTTCGGCGATCAGGCGTCTTTGATTAAGTCCTGGTTTATGGACGGTGTTACCTGGGCAAACTTCATCGCATACCAGGCGCTCCCTTCCGCTGAACAGGTATTCGCAATTGGCGATCTTCAGGTAATGGGTGATGGCCTGGGCCGTCGTTTCATTATCTCCGATGCCGCTGCCGATGCTATGGGCACGGGTAACATGCTGGGTCTGGTCCCTGGCGCGGTTGCCGTTACCACCAACGGCCTCGATATGCTGGCGCAGGAGAAAGGCGGTAACGAGAACATCGAACGCTGGTGGCAGGGCGAGTTCGACTTCAACGTGGCTGTTAAAGGCTACCGTCTGAAGGCGTCCGCTCGTACCCCGATCGAAGGCATTCGCTCGTTCAAGCTGTCAGATATCACCACTAAGGACAACTGGGAGCTTGACCAGGGCCAGGTAGACAACGCACCGGCAACCGTGCAGGACGTTGGCGCTGTTGGTGATGGCGATACTAAAGGCCGTCGTAAGACCCAGGCCGCACAGGAAGTGCCGACCCGTCACATCAAGGAAACGGCGGGCGTACTGGTTACGCTGACTGCGACCAAAGCGTCCTGATCTACGCACATCCAAAATGGGCGGGCTTATGCCCGCCTTTTTTATAGGAGCAAATAAGATGTATGGCGACCCGCAAACCTTTGTTGATTATGCCGCTGCGCGAGGCGTTGAAATTACGCTGAGCGATGCGACGCGACACCTTACCATCGTTAATGACTTCCTTAACGGCATCAACTGGATCGGCGAACAGGCGGACCAGACAGGAATAGACGCATGGCCCCGCATCAACTACCCATCGGACGGGAAGCCGGTGCGCGACACGCTAACCGAAGTCGTGGCGGTAGTGCCTGTCGGGCAAATCGTAGACTTTGCATCAATCCCCGTTGCCGTTGAGCAAGCTGTTTACCGGCTGGCGCTGTTGGTGGCGGACGAGATCGATATTTCTCCGGTCGGCGATGGTAAAGAGACTATCCGCGAAACGGTCGGCCCGATCACGATGGAATACGACCCGGCGTCGATTGGTAGCGGGGTGTCGTTCCCGTGGTGGGATGGCTTGTTAGGGCACTGGGTTGATTCAGGCGGCAACGCCGCAGGCAATTTCGACGTATTCAGGGGGTAATATGAATACTGCATTACTCGCGGCGATTATCGCCGCCAACGCTAAACGGCAACCAGAACAACCGGAGCCAGAACCAGTACCACAGGCACAGGGGAGTGAAGAAGATGGCGGGCTTTAATTACGCAGGATTAAAGCGGAAAGTGAATCCGCTGATTAAAAAATTCGGCATGACCGTTACGGTTACGCGTCCGGGATCGGTTGACCGCGTAGACGGCGAAGAAGTTGTCATCCCACCGACCTCGTTTGACGTCATCGGTCTTCGCGAGGAGTACAAGCCGAGCGAGATCGACGGAACGCGTATCGTTGCCGGTGATGTGAAGTTTTTATGTCGGGCGGTTGAGCAATTGCGGGTGGGCGACTTGGTTAACCTGAACGGTGCAGACTACCGGGTCGTCAATCCTAACCCACTGCAACCGGCAGGCACGACCATGCTGTTTCAACTACAGCTAAGGGGCTAACGTGGCTGAGGTCTACTCATTCGCCGCCACCATTGCTACGTGGGTGGATAAGACGAAGGAGAACAACGATAAGGCGGTGCGGGCGTACGGTATGCAAATACTCGGACGCCTTATTGAGATCTCCCCGGTGGGCGATCCTCGCCGGTGGAAGATTAACAAGGCTTATGCGATGGCCCGCCAGCACGCGAACAAGGTGAACGCCGCACAGCGCCGCAAGAATGGCGGCAAACTGAAGCGCGGGCAGAAGAAGCACGCCAGTGTGCTAATCTCATTCAAAACTAAAAACGGCAACGTCACGTTCCGCCAACGTGGCTGGGCTGCGAAGAATTACACCGGCGGACGCTTCCGGGGAAACTGGCAGGTTACGTTCGACCGCCCGGCTGTCGGCGCTATTGACCGCGTGGACAAGGCCGGAACGGCAACATTAGCCGCGGGGCGTGAAGTGCTGGCGCATTACGATTCCGGTGAATATGGGTCTATCTGGTTTACTAACAACGTGCCGTACGCGCAGCGACTGGAGTATGGCTGGAGTAAACAAGCGCCCGCGGGGATTGTTCGCGTCGTAGCGGCAGAGATTAATTCTAAGGTGAAAAAATGAGCAATACTCTAATCCGCAAGGCGCTTAACAGCGTGGTTGAAGAATTAGCGGTTAGCCTGAGCACTAGCCAGCGCCAGATCCGGGTTAACTGGGAGAACGTGCAGGGCGACCACGCTAACGGTAATGGTGTTTACCTGGAGCCGTACTTGCTACCGGCACCGACCCAGTTTGTAGGCTTTCAGCAGAAAGGCCGGATCTATGCAGGCGTGTATCAGGTCGCAGTTGTGTTCCCCGCAGGCACGGGATCACAGTATGCGAGCGAACTGGCGGACGCCATCGCTACGTCTGACAAGTGGCAGGCAGTCAAGATCGCTGGCGCAGCGTTCCAGCTTCAGGATGCGCCATACACCAGTTCGGTGATTGAGGATGTTGACCGCGCCCGCATCGTGGTATCGATCATGTATAACTGTTGCGCCTGATTTGGCGCAATTCTGCGCGTGCTGTATCATTAATCCGTATATCTAAACAGGAGCTTTATTATGGGTTATCAACTTCCTAACGGGTCCAGCGTCCAGATTGGGTCCGTACTGGGTAAAGGCGTCGCGGTCACGGCGGCATCCAACGCCGCCGCGTCAATCTCTGACAAAACGAAAGGTTGCGTTCTCACCTGCGCGACTTCTCATGGCCTGGTAGTTGGCGACGTGGTGATGTTCACAAAATCTCCGTGGGTCCGTGCACTTAATCGCGCGTTCATCGTGGGTAAAGTGGAGACTAACAGCGTTACGCTGGCGGGCTTCGACTCCTCCGATGTGACCAAATATCCTTCCGGTGCTTTCAGCACTGGCACTCCGGGCGAAGTGGTTAAGGTGTCGGGCTTTATTGACTTCCCGTACATCACGAACGTTGCCGTGTCTGGCGGCGACCAGCAGACGACTACCTTCCAGCCGTTGCAGCTTAACACTGCAATCAGCATTAACACCACGAAAAATCCGTGGGTGCAGACTTTTACCTTCACCCATGACGTGGAAGACCCGATCCGCCCTATCCTGGAAGACCTGGACGACACGCAGAAAACCACTGTAATCCAGTTCACTAACCCAGCGGCAGCAGGCGGAAAAGGTGAGGTGCGCATTTACCCGGCTAAGGTATCTTTCCAGAAGATTCCGTCCGCTGAAGTAAATAACGTGGAGACGGTGCAAGTAACTTTGACCATGCAGGCGGATATGGTCATCTACCTCAAAAGTTTGGGCGCTTAAATAGCAAGTGTTAATATGGGGCCGTCTGGCCCCTTTTTTATTGGAGAATACCACAATGGCTAAAGCACCACTCTTCACACTTGACCCTAAGCCGACCTTTAAGCTACCGATTGAGATCCCTCGCCCTGGTGAGAACGAACCGGGCAAAATGACGTTTACCGTACGCCACCGCCCGATAGACGAGTTTTCGCGGACCATGCAGGACACCGAGCGCAAGCTGTCGGAATATGACGACAATGACCCGGACGGCTTTAATGTTATGGTTGAGGCCATCATGCACGTCGCGGAAGGCTGGAACCTGCCGGACCAATTCAACGCTGAGAACGTCCGCCGCCTGTTGGTCAACTATCCGCGCGCTTTCGGCGTGTTCCATACTTCGTACTACCTCGAACTGATGGGGTTGCGTGAAAAAAACTAATTGAGGCGGCGAGACGCTTTTATGGCCCGCCGCCACCCTCCGAATATTTAGCCGCAAGTTTATGGGGTGCGGCTCCCGAAGACGTTTACCCACCTGTTGCGTTATGGCCCGATAATGCGAAAGTGGTGGCTGTATTCGCAGATTGCTCCACGCAATGGCGCACCGGCTTTGGAGGCGCATATGGCATCGACTACGGCGTACTGGAATGGCTGTTTAAGATGCACGGCATCGAAAATGAGCAACGTGCGTTTAAAGATATCAAGCTAATGGAACGAATCGCGCTTGAGGAAATGGCGCAGCAGAACCCCACACAGTGAAGCGGGACAAAGTGGGACGTCCCGCTTTGTCCCGTTCCGTCCCGCCTCCTGCAAAACTGCATAATTACCCACTCCAATTGCATAAACTAAAAACGGGACAGGCGGG
>ERZ857775.769-NODE-769-length-44055-cov-11.276750_pt1 | contig 44055 bp, 31 predicted proteins | sample MGYA00519698_ERZ857775 | MGnify/ENA primary metagenome ERZ857775 (study PRJEB31778, sample SAMEA3449363) | human gut metagenome | biome: human gut; feature: human-associated habitat; material: faeces | place: United Kingdom | collected 2010/2012 ...
CGCTGCCCGTTCCTCGGGACTTAATTTGTACCTTGGCATAAGTAAAACCTCCAAAATGATATTTTTATTATACATCATTTCGAAGGTTTAGTAAAGACTTTACACAAAATTCGGGGTTGACTCCAAAAACCCACCTGAAAATGGTGGGTTTGTCAGTAATCTGCTGTACGGCTCAAAGAGCCGTACACCAGACCGCTGACAAAGTTAAAGTCAGATGTAAAAACATACATCATAATAATTTGTTTTTTTGAGGTTATTTTCATTGAAAGCTTCTAAATAATCGTTTTAATGTTTTTATCTGCAAGTCCTTCCGCTCTAAAATCCGCATCTGGATTATTCTTTGCCGCACCTACTGCTAAAGCGTACATTCCTCCTGCTTTTGCCGCTTCTATACCGGCATCGGAATCCTCTACTACAAGACATTCTGAATAAGGGATGTCTAATCTATCAGCCGCAATAAGAAACACTTCAGGGTCCGGTTTTGATTTTTGTGTATCAAGTCCGCAGCTTACCGCTTCAAATTTGTCGGCTAAACCTGTTTTCTCTAATATCATGGGCGTATTCTTGCTTGCCGAACCAACCGCAAGCTTTATACCTTTTTGTTTTAGATATGTAATAAAGTCAAACACTCCGTCAAGCACCGCTGATTTGTCAAGACTTTCAAGTGATTTTACATACATATCGTTTTTCTTTTCCGCAAGGACTTTCTTTTCTGCGTCTGAATACTGCTTACCGCTTTTTTCAAGCACCACCTCAAGCGACGCCATACGGCTTACACCACGCTGACGGATATTATCCTCACGTGTAAAACCCGTTATTCCTTCTTGCTCCGCCAATCTTTTCCACGCCCGATAATGAAGCTCATCTGTTGTTACAAGAACTCCGTCAAGGTCAAATATTACTGCCTTTATCATTATTTATTCCTCAATTCCTCTATATTTCTTCCGTTTAAAATAACTGTCTGCTTTTCGCCAATTATCCTTTCTATATCTGCTCTATTTTTATCAACCGTTAATCTATACTGCGTCCCTCTATATATAATAGGCAATGAATATCCTGTTATACCCTTCGGCAATACCGGCTCTGCGATAAGCGCGTTATCTTCAGCACGAACACCTCCGAAGCCAATTACCGTAGCAAGCCATATTCCGCCGATAGACGCTGAATGAATACCGTTATCAGAATTATCGGTATTATCGCCCAAATCCACCTCACAGCATTTACAAAACATCTTTTCTGACGTATCAGTCATTCCCAGACGGCTTGCCATAAGTGAATGTATGCACAGACTTAGCGATGAGTCGTGCAGCGTACAATTTTCATAATACTCAAAATTACGCTTTACCGTTTCTCTGTTAAACAGATCAGGCAGCGTATAAAACAGCATTACGAGGTCTGCCTGTTTGCATACGCGCATTTTGTTAATTTCCTCAAAAGAGTAGTCGTCAAATATTGTGCATACTTTTTCTTTGTTTTTATATAGACTGCAGTCAACATCCTTTAATTCTCTGAAACCGTCAAACTGTGCTATTATCCCCTCCGCATCAGGCTCGGGAAGATATATATGCTCCGTTATTTTCTGCAATCGGCTTTTCAGCTTATCTGTATCTGTAGTTAGCCTGTTTTTGTATTCTTCGGAAATATTATCTATAATCTTTTGTGCAAGGCAAAGACTAAAATGTGCCATATAATTGGTATAAGCGTTATTGTCTATGCCGTCCTTGTATTCGTCGGGACCTATCACGTCAAGAATTTCATAGCGTACGTTTCGCTCCGTAACTCTTGAAAGCCAAAACTCTGCGATTGACAGTATCATCTCACAGCCGTATTTTTCCATAAAATCCTTATCGCCTGTCGCTGTATAATAATGCCACACGGCATATGTTATATCCGCATTTATATGTATTTCCTTTTCGCTCGTATGTATTTTGATGCTCTCGCCGGTTTCCACATCCATACCGCCCGATAACGGACACGCTTCGCCGTCGTCAGCCCATGCTCCCTCCCACGGGTACATTGCGCCGTCAAAGCCGTATTCCTTTGCCTTTTGTCTGCTTTTTTCAAGCAGACCATATCTGTATTCCAATAGCTTTCTTGCAGTCTGAGGCTCGTTGTAGATATAATACGGCAGTATAAATATCTCGGTATCCCAGAACGAATGACCTTTATAGCCCTCACCGCTCAGCGCCTTTGCTCCTACTCCAAGTCTGTTATCCTCGCCGCTTGCCATAATATGCAGATGATACAGCGCAAAGTTTACCGCTTTTTGATAGAAGTCATTTTCAGCATCTATTGTAATTGCGCGCATATTCCAAAATTCGCTCCATGCGCCCTCCGACAATGCCATAAGTCTGTCATAGCCTAATTCCGCCGCTTCCAACAAATATTTTTTGCAGTTTTCCTCCGCGCTGTCATTTTCAGAAAATCCTAAATCCCGCGAAGTTGAGTAAGCTGATATTTTTTCAAATATAAGCTCCTCTCCTTTTCCTGCTTTTAAGCTCATACAGGAGAATACACCGCGTCTGTCGGTTTTTACGGAATACTTATTATTTGCACTGCATTTTAACACAGACTGCACACAAACCGTAACTTTCGATTGCAGCGTTTTCGCACAAAGACTGATTCTATTCTCTGAATACGAGCGAAGCTCTGTCAGTCCGAAGTGCTGCACACCGCTGTTTGTCATTTTTCCGTCTATGCCGGTTACTACACGAATTTCTGCATCAGAATTACATATAATACGCACTTTTTCTGCAACAATGTGCTTGTGAGTCTGTGAAACAAACCGCGAAAACACAAGCTTTGCTTTGATACCGTTTTCACCTGTTGCCGTAATCTTTCTGACGCTCTCTCCGTTTTTCATACTCAGGCTGCGTACATATTCATTTACTGTGCCTGCAAGCATATTAAACCGCCGGCCGTTTATGTAAATTTCAAAATTCGTTACGTCCGGAAGCGCTGCAAGCTCCGCGACTTCGCCGCAAGGGGCATTGAATACTCCGTTTATAAACGTGTTCCTATGAGTATTTACATATTCCTCTTCAAGCGAATTTCTCACGCCTATATATCCGTTTCCCTGACAGGCTATTGACTCAAACTTTTGCAGCTTCTCCGCATTAAACTGATTTTCTGAAATTTTATATACCATAATCGTTTCCCCTTTCACTAAATTTCTATTATATCTCCGTCATTTGCGATATGATAATCAAATTTTATTTTATCCCTGCATTTAAGCAGTATTGCTGTTTTGTCATCTCGGACATGATTAAAAATTATTTTTTTAGTATCAACGCTGTTCAGAATATCAAGCGCGTGTTCAACGTCAAAATGTGTAAGCTCGCATATTACGGCGTCATACCGTCTGCCTGTATCGGGAAAATCCGAAAAATTATCTGTTAAATCACCCGTAAACAGCACTCTTTTCCCGTCTGCATATACTTCATACGCATAAGAAATACCGCGCTTTAAGTGCTGTGTAGGTATCGCTTCAACTATGATATTGCCGTCGTCATAGAACACACCGCGCTTTACTGTTTCTATTCTGCATCCGCCGCCTTCATACAATTCCTCGCCGTGAAGGGCATAATTCCAGTCCTCAACTTCCTTCTTCCCCTCCAGCAAATATAAATATCTTTCGCCCTCGCTCCAGCAGCAAAGCTCCATATATTCCGGAATATCTATTGCATGGTCGCTGTGCATATGCGTAACAAACGCCGCGCGGACTTTTGCAAAATCCATATCCTTATTCCTCATCAAAGTCCCGACAGGTGCGCCCAAATCAAAGATGTATAAACTTTCTCCCGTCTCTGATATCATAGACGTTCTGAACCGTCCTTTTTCCGCAATGCCGTGGCTTGTTCCCAAAAAATGAATTTTCATTATTCTATCTCCGCATCATCAACATCTCTTGGGTTTCTTACGCTTACCTTTACTGTATCATCAATCAGTTTATCAATGCTCTTATAATCTCCTCGTTCTACATACCCCACCAGCATTTCCCGCAAGTCCGATGGCCAATAATACCATTCATCCTTTTGAAATTCTGCATTATATTTTATATATTGATTTGTAATATTGTTTTAAACAGTTCAAAAGCAAAAAGCCAATGCATATTTTCTGTGGGATGGTTTATTTTATTTGATAAAAGCTTTACTGTGTCAATACCAAGTCGCTCCATATCTTTCCATATTTTGTAGCAGTCACATATCGCCACGTTATATTCTCTGCAAACTTTTCGTGCAGTATCCATATATGCATCCATTACTCCGGTATTCTGACGTTTTGCAGTTTCCTCCATCAGCTTTATAATTTCAGCGTTCGTTTCAAATTCATAAACGCGGCTATTAGTCATATTGGGTGTCATAAATATAGTTTGTATCCCATAAAGCTTTTCAAATATTTTTTCCAAAGAGTCTTTATATTCTTTTATTCCGTCTATATCCTTCGTACTATCGTTAAGTCCAAAGCATACTATAACCATATCCGGCTTATGACAAAGCATTTCATCTATGCGAGCCAGTCCCATAGTCGCTGTATCACCGCTTATTCCGTAATTGAGTATATTTACTGATGTGTCTTTAATACAATATTCAAAAATCTGCTGAAGCTTTTTTGAATATGCTTCCCATGGTCTGTAAACAGGCTCAAACGGTTTTCCCTCAGCCACACGCAATTCAAAACACCCCTGCGTCACGCTATCGCCAAAAAAAGCAATAGTAACTGGTTTCTTGTTTTTTATTTTGTCCGCCAGCTTATTCATAGACTCATCTCCTTATTATTATCATTCCGCTTACAGGCACATTAAATTTTTTCAATGTATTTCTCAAAAGCGTACCTTTTTCAATAATTTTACCTCTGCAATTCAAAATATCATATGTTCCATCTATATTCTCGGCATTGATATAAAGCGCATCTTTTTGCGCGGCATTTACATATACTGCTTCATCAATTCCGCTTTCTATATTCCATACCACACCCGAAAAATCAACCGCTACGGCACGCTTCTCTTTTTTGGCATATGCCATTGAATACAGCATTTCGGGCTGATATATGTGTATACTTCCCTCTAAAAGAACATCACGGTATTTGTCGCAGAAGTTCAAATAAAATTTAAGCATCTCCATATGTTCGGCTGGTATATCTTTAAGCTTAACCGAAATCTGCGGTACGCTGAATAATACATTTGTTATCTGACGCGCCGCATTTTCTGTACTTCCCGACTTATCCCACATCAGCATATCGCTGTGCACAACACCACACCCCGACATCATTCTTAAGTCAAGAGTTCTCATTCTGTTTGTTAAGGCGTCATACGGGCAATCGCTGGCTCTTAACATATTACCGTAAGTCTGCATAAGCGGTCCAGTATAATTCTGACGAAATTCAATCAATATATCAGGATTTACATCCCTTAACTTTTTCAATACATCACTAAGCAGCTTTTCTATTGCATCTTCAAGCTGTTCCGTATCCATTTCCGAATTGTATTCATTTGAAAATTCCGTCATACGAAAGGAATCTATAAAATCAAGCTTAAATCCGTCTATTCCCCATTCTTTAACCGCATTTTCGTATGTATCTATCAAATAATCTCTGACCTCATTGTATCTTGGATCAAGCACGCAATACTCATTTTCCTCGCTGTCAAGAAATTTCCCTTTAAACCTGTTCCAAGCTTTAGAATGTTTACCCACAAACGGAACACTGTACCACAATATAAACTTCATTCCTGTACTATGTACCGCATCTACAAAAGCTTTCATATTTCCTATTCGTTTCGGCGCGGGCTTCCAATCACCGCAATAAGCATAACCGCGTTCACTGTTATCTGTCTGCCATCCATCATCTACAATAACGGCACGCATACCAAGCTCATACGCTTTTTTACATTCGGCAACAACAGCTTCTGTATCTATATTCTGATGGTAGCTGTACCATGTAGAATACATCGGATATTTTGCAATGTCAGGAACGCTTAATTCAGGCAAATTGCTTATTTTTCTCCACCATGCGGAAATATCATGAATTATATCGCAAACACATATATTTCGCATATCCAATCTTATAATCGTTTCATACTCAGTGCGCTTTGCGGTCATAGTGGTGAAAATTTCTATATTCATTTCAATAGCTGAATTTTCCTCACATACTCCGCATTTTATCGAAACGGGAGTTTTAAAATCTGCTATTGCACAAGTCAGACTATTAACGCCATCAGCTCCATACAGGCACTGTACAGGCGAACCGAACGCCGCGCTTGATTTACATTCCGCTTTGCTCCAGTCAAATCTTAGATTTCTTATGTATTCGGCGGCAGGACTCCACTGAGCAAAAACATTCTCGGATTTTACATAAAATTTAACGACAACAGGCTCAGGGTTTATTTTTTTCTTAAAATCCAAGCTCAATTTGAGAAGCTTAACATCAGGTTCACTGCTTATATCATGAAGTTCATAATCATATTGCGTATCAACCTTGATGGTATTTTCATATAATGACTTATTCATATCTGCTCCTTAATAATAAAACTGTTTTTTCCTGTGCGAAGTCTTTTTCCGTTATAAATTACATTTACGTTTTGGAGAACTTCAACACATAAATTTACGACTCCGTTTTCCCGTTTCCATTCCACAGTAACTCTGCCGTATTTGGTATCATAATAACCGCGAACATAACCTAATTCCTTTACAAAATATGGTTTTACATATATATAACCGTTGATATTGTCAGGCTGTATTCCTGCAATATCAGTCATAAGCCATGCCATAAAATGCGAATACATATGATGATTTTTTGACTCCGTCATATTCCACCGTTCATACAGGGTTGTCGCACCGTTATCGAGCCAGTCAATATATGACGGAAACCCTTCGGCGCTTATTATCTTATACGCATATTCCTGCAAGCCGCACTTGCTCAAGGCTCTGTATAAATATCTCAAGCCGACCATTCCGCAGTCATGATGAAAATTCTGCTTTTCAACAAGCTCCTTAAGCTGCATTTTTAAAGCTTCAAAATCGTCGTATATATCAAAATATATAAGCATTGCAACTGCCGTTTGTTTATTTATACTGCATATGCCGTTTAGCAGATATTTTGATTTTACCCATTCAATTGCATCCTTCTCTTTTTGCTTAATTGCATCCGTATTCATGCCGTTAAGCTCTCGGGCAAGCAATAATATTCGTATAAATTTTATTTTTAGCAAAGCGTTTATAAATACCGAATTTACCTTATCATCACTATCCGGAGCAGCCCAGTCGTCAAGACCGAAGGCAATGCTTCCGTCCTTATCCGATTGTGCGTCCAGATAGTCCAAATATCTTTCAAAATACGGTATGCTGTCCGTAAGAGGATTTTTATTGCCCGTATGCAGATACAATCTATACGGTATTTCAAACAGCACGCCGTCCGATACAGGTCCGTTACCCCAATGATAGCCCCAACCTGCCGTTGGGATAATACCCGGCAAAGCACCGTCCTCACGCATTGCATCATAAATATCCGTAAGCCATTTTTCAAATACATGCTCCGTTTCAAAATTCAAAAGCATCTGCTGCACCGATGCCTGTGCATCATTTGCCCATCCAAGCTTTTCACGTGTTGGACAGTCGGTAGGCATATAAAACATGTTGGACAAGGTTGACATTTGTCCTGCTTTGAAAAGCATATTTATTCTTATATCGGAACATTCAAATCCCGTTCTTGGTTTTACATCCTGATGAACAAACACCCCCGATACATCATTTAAGGACGGATTTTTTATTCCGCTGATTTCTATATACCTAAAGCCGTGATAAGCAAATATCGGCGACCATGTGAAAGCTTTGCCGCAGCAGATAAATTCATCCGTTTGAAAAGGTGTCGTCGGATAGTATGTTTCCATGTCATTGAGCTGGAGCGAATAATCGCTGTTTACTTCCTCAGCGTATCGGATAGTCAATTTATCGCCGCTGTTTTGATTTGTATGAAGCCGGATATATCCCGAAATATTTTGCCCTATATCAAAAATATATTTATTATCACCGGTCTGATACATGGTTTTTGCGGGAAACACCTTACATTCCCTTATCGGTTCACATTCGCAAAGCCTAAAAACTCCTTTAGGTGGAGTGCTATCTTCTTCTGCCTGTCTCCATGCACTGTCGTCAAAATTCTGTTTTGTCCATTTTTCATCATATAGCCGTGAATCAAAGTGTTCTCCACACCGAAGTTGATTATATGTAATAGGGGAGTTTATATTGTATTTCCACGAATTATCGCTTTTAACAACAGTATTACCATCCGCATCAAGCTGCATAATAAATTTAGGATTATCGCGCCATTTTGCTTTATCAAAGTCCCAAGCCGATTCAATTCCCTCATTGTACCATCCACAGCCGCATATTATCGCAAGGATATTTTCTCCCTTATTAAGCAGATTTGTAACATCATATGTATTGTACCAAAGCGTTTTGGAATAATTACCCACAGGTGCGATAAATAAATCGGGTGTTATTTTTTTGCCATTCAGCCATATATAGGAATAACCAAGACCGCATATGCTCAATTCAGCCGTTTTTATTGTCCCTGACAAAACAAAATTTTTTCTGAACATCGGAGCATAAAATTTGGTTTTATCAAAAGGGATATCCGGTTTTATAAATGATATTTTTTCAAACATTGTTAGTCCTCTTTGTCAAGCAGCTCCAGTGGATAATCTCCCAAACGCTCTACTTCAAAGTTATTTGCCTTAAACTTTTCATAGTCAAATGCATTAAGTTCGTCAATAGCCAGCTTGTGAAACTCATAAAAATTTGGCCACCATTCATATCCATCGCCAAGATTATGGTTTAAAAATGCATCCGCTATATCCTTACCCATCTGTGGAGCAACATAGAATGCTCCCATTGCAAGCACATTTACTCCGTTGCCCGTGATTGCACGAAGCGCCGCCGGAACACTTTCAACCACTCCGGCATGAACTCCGGGGCATTTGCTTGCCGCAATATGTATCCCCATTCCCGTTCCGCAGAAAATCAGTGCTCTTTCAAATTCTCCCTCAGAGATTTTTGCCCCGACCTTTAAGCCGATACGATGGAACATCTCAGGCTCTTTTTCATCGGCTGATTTTACACCTATATCGGTTACCGTCCATCCCTTATTCCTGAGATGCTCAACAACTGCCTCCTTAAGCGGAAATCCTGCAAAGTCTGCCCCTACAAGTACCTGCTTATCTTTTACCATTTTCATTTTTTTCTTCCTCCTTAAATCTTTTTACTTTTGATATTTAATCCTATATTCACGCGGCGCAAGACCTACGCGACGTTTAAAAAACGCCGAAAAATAATTTGAATCCACGTACGAAACCTGTTCAGCAATTTCAGAAATTGTCATACTTGTCTTTTCAAGCATTTCTTTTGCTCTTTTAATACGCTTATTGGTGATATACTCCATAAATCCCTGATTCATATAGCTTTTAAAAAGCTTACTTAAATATTTTTGCTCTAAGTAAAAATGCTGTGACAAAACCTTGAGCGAAATATTTTCGCAATAATGCGCATCAATATATTTGACTATATTCTTTATTTTGGTTTGCACTTCTCCATTTAATTCTATTTTATCGTCAATTCTGCAATAATCACATAATTCTACCAAAGAATCTCTTACAGAAAAGTTAAAAGTATATTTATCACTCAGCTTATCATTCAGTTCTTTCAGTAAATACTGTGCCTGTTGTGTCAAATTATTATTTCTGTTGATAATGTCCTGTAAGCATTGTAAAAGCTTACAGGTCCAATCCTTAATGTCTGAGAAAACAATTTTTTCCTGTCTGAAATGCATATAACAGCGTCTAATTTCAATTTTTGCCGTATCAATATCATTACTTTCCAGCATCATTACAATGTTATTATACACGTCATTGTAAAACTCACCGATGTAACGCACCATATCATCACTGTATTCTCGCTCGAAAATATTTTCTCGTATCGCAAAATTCAACGCCGTTCTTGCATTGAAATATACTTCCGAAAATTTCATCTTACAATTACCGGCTGCATATCCGATGAAAGAAGACATTGATAATTCCCTTTTTAAATTTTCAATTTTATTCGGAACGATAATAATAAGTTCTTTACGATTTATAAATAATGTATATGCTTCGCCTATACTCTCATTTATTTTTTCATAAATTTGCATTTTTTCATCAAAATCCGAAATAAAATTCATTTTATTTTTCACTATATAAAGATAATAATTTTCATAATCTATCAACCCATCTGTTGAAATATCTTCATTGAGCAGTATATCAAGTATATATTCGTTTTTACCTATCTTCTCCATAAGATTGCTATGCTTCCTATGTTGTATATTCGTAAGGCATTTGAGCACAGCAACTTCTAAATCTGTTCTTGAAACTGGTTTTAGCAAATACTGTACCACATTGATGTTTATTGCGCGTTGTGCATATTCAAACTGTGCATAACCGCTTATTATAATAACTTCACATTCGACATGCTTCAGAATTTCTTCTATCATTGTTAAGCCGTCTACATCTTGCATTTTAATATCGGTTATTATAATATCAGGTTTAAATTTTATTGCCGATTCAATTCCGTCAGATGCGTTATCACACATATCAACTACTTTAATATCAAAGCTTTCCCATTTTAAAAGCTTCCCTATCCCTTCACGCGCACTTTGTTCATCATCAACAATAACCAGTTTATACATAACAATCTTTTCCTTTCCTGCTTCTGTTTCAATTCTCTCTGTATGGAATTTCTACCAATACTTGTGTCGATTTATTAACGGTACTGAAAATATCCATAAATATATTTTCACGTCCATAAAATAATACAAGCCGTTTATATAAATTCTGTAACCCTATGTGCTTATCGGAACTATCGGGTTTCTCAAATTTCTCTTTTATTTTCATAAGACAATCCTCGGTTATTCCCACTCCGTTGTCTGTCACATTTATAATAACCCGGTTAAAATGCTTTTGCACTATGACCGTCACAAAACCGTCTTTTCGTTCCATCGGCTCTATTCCGTGCTTGATGGCATTTTCAATTAAAGGCTGTATAATAAACTTGATAACTCTGCATTGTAACAAGCTTTCATCTATATCAAATTCGTACTCGAACTTATTTTCCATTCTCACATACCATATATCAAAATAATTTTTTGCACACTCTATTTCGCTTTCTAAGGTAACCGATACCTCTTGCGAAAGATTATATCTTAAAATTTTTGAAAGATTTATAACAACATTTTCTATCTTATCATTCTCACCGTTAATAGACATCATGCGCACAAGATCAAGCGTATTATATAAGAAATGCGGATTGGTCTGATTTTCATAAGCAAGAAGCTGTGCATCTTTAACTTGTATTTCCATTTGCATAATACAATTTACCTGCTCGTCAATTTTTTCAATCATTTTATTAAACTCTTTACTGAGCAAACCTATTTCATCATTACCTTCATATTTTACTCTATCCGTCAAGTCTCCTTTTTTTACATTATTCATACAGTTCAGCATTTCGCTGATAGGTTTGCCATGGTGTTTATATATTTTTTTAACAATCAACATCAAAATAATCGAAAAACCTAAAGATATTAACAAGAATCTTAATATAATCATATAAATGCCGTTATTTATTAAGGTTTTGTTCATCAAATATTCATATGTCAAATTAAATTCATTTGACTTTTCATAATATATTTGGTATCTATTTCGCCCATATACACAACTACGGTCTTTTATATCAATTTCTTGTGCATTCTTTCCTTTAAGACCATCATCACTACTTAAAACTATATTATCTGCATCTCCTAAAATTAGAAATATATCTTTATCCTTTTTTGAAGAAGAGCATATATCAATAAGTCTGTTTTCACTTATCATAATGTGTATATATCCTATCGGTTTCATAGCTGAAGAATAAGCATATAATTTTTTGCTTAGTACAATGCTTCCGTTACAGTAATTCCAAACTTCCTGCCCATCCAATTCATTCATTTTCTCCAACTCAGCATTATGGATGTAATGTATTTTATCCTGATCCCATGCACCTATTCCAACTTCTATTCCGTCATTATCAATAAAGCATACGCCATTTATCCCGTTCACTCTGTCGGAATAGTTCTGTAACTGCTGCGCCAGATGATAGGTATAAATTTTCTCATTTCCATATTTATCTTTGTTATCAATAACCCTTTCAATATCAGCCGAGCTGACGCTATGCAGTATGTTTGAATATTGGTTCAGTTCAATGTCAATATTATCGCGCACAGCCGTAGCTATATTGCTTACATAATCCCCCGAAACTCTCATAATATTTACCGCATATGAATATACACTGACAAAAAATATAACCATTATTGCCATGCAGAAGGTAATCATATACACTAAAAACAACTTTTTCCAAAAAAATCTTATCTTATTATTCATGCATATACCTCCTGCATATATTACAATATTAAGTGGAACACAACACATATATGCGTTGTGTTCCGCTTAATTTAGCTATAGAACACTATTTCTTCTTAAAAATAAATCAATTCAAAATAATGGCAAGGTTAGTTACCGAGTCTTTTCATACTTTCCTCCGCGCATATCCAATTCATCAAGTCCGTAATTATTTTCTTTAGTGAACTTTCCGTCAGACTCATATTCCTCAAGCCACATTTTATAGTTTTCATTCAGCTTCTTTTCCATATCGGCATAATCAAAGTTTTGTCCCGAAAGCAGCTGCATAACTGCATCTGTCGGGGTCTGTGCCATTTTGTCGGAATCAAGACACAAAATATTATCAACAGGAACACTACCGCCTTGAAACGCTTCAAATATAGGATCTATATCAAGATCTTTTACAGTAGGAATCTGTTTGGTGCTATCAACAAAAATTTTATACTGTTCCTTTGAGAACATAAACTGTAGAAAATCAATAGCAGCTTCTTTTACAGCAGTGTCTTTTTCTGCCGATTTGGTAATTGTAAGCGACTGAACGCCCCCGATAACGGGGTTTCCGCATACATATTCACTATTATCCGTTGTGAATGCCGGAAGCTTAAATGCACCTATACGCACATTTTCTTCATTTTCCATAAAGGTTTGAAGATCCCAACTTCCCGACATAAGATGAGCTGCTTTACCTGTAAGTAATTGAGATTTTGCGGCAGCCTCGTCAAAACCTGTTGCGTTCTTGCTGTATTTAGCATAATTCTTAACTTCATCCCAAAAACGCTCCTGTAATTCCTTGTATTTGCCGCTCGTCAAATCAATCTTTCCGTTTGAGATTGCCGCCGCAATTTCGTTATTTGAAATAGCACAATCACCGTTTACATTGATATTGCTATCCGACAAAAATGCATCACCCAGCAGTCCTGTATTCAGATACCACATAAACCATACAACCGCATCCTTCTTCTGAGCCATAAATGCAATAGGATTCGTTCCGTCTTTCTCTATAGTCTCACAATTTTGAATAAATTCATTCCATGTTTCAGGCACCTTTAAATTAAGCTTTTCATATAAGTCCATATTGTAATAATACGCTACGCCCAAATCAAACAACGGCAAAGCAACATGCCACGGCTGCGTATAATCGGTTGCCTGTTCAAGCTTTCCATCAACAAAACAATCCTTCCACGTCTTTTTATCATATGGGCTCTCGCTCTCCAGTGCTTCTTTAAGGTCAACCGTCAGTCCCTGCTTATATTGCTCGCCTATAATTGTCGCATGATTGCTTTCAATTGTAGGAGCCTGATTTGACGCAAATCTTGTCTTTATCCATTCCTGATATCCGCTTACCGGCTGAGATATTAACTCAACCTCTACATCGGGGCGCACAGATTTATAGTTTTCAACAATCTTTGATAATGCGTCCTCCAACTCCGTGCCTGTACTCGGCTCCCAAAATGAAAAGCTTATTTTCACCTTATCAGAAGCCTTTCCCTGTCCTCCGTCACCACCGCAGCCTGCCAAACTGATTATTGTCATAGCCGCCGCCATTACTACCGCTGTTACTTTTTTTAACATTGTTAAATCCTCCTCTTTATAATATTGTTTATTCTTTTACCGCACCCATGGTTGCTCCGCCTATGTATATTTTCATTGTGCATACAATCAGAGCAATCAACGGAATACTTACAATACAATACGCCGCCATCTGCAAGCCGTAATCCAATCCATACTGACCCGCAAGCTGATTAAGTCCAACCGGAATTGTGCGCATCTTATCTGAACTGAGTACAATAAATGGCCACATAAATTCATTAAATTTTGAGAAAAATGTCTGTAAAAATATTGTTCCCACTATTGGTAATGATATCGGTAGTACCATTCTCATAACTATCCTGATTTCGTTTGCCCCGTCAATCCTTGCCGCCTCAAATATCGAATCAGGAATTCCTTCAAAAAACGAACGGGACAAGACTGTTGCCACAATTGACCCTGCTGATATTCCGGGTAGTATTACTCCCAAATAAGTATCATTAAGATGCATTGACAACACATTCAAATACATTGGTATAAGCAAAAGTCCGATAGGAATCATCTGAAACATCATTACAACAGTAAATAATACTTCCTTTGCAGGCAATTCAAGCTTTGCAAACGCATATCCAGCAAATACAGATACTGCTACAACACCGATGCATATGGCAGGCGTAATAATAAATGAGTTAACAACATACTTACTTATAACACTCCATGCTTTAGCAAAATTTTCCCAATGCGGTGCTGTGGCAAATCCCCAGAAATTTGTCACTATTTGATTTTGGTCTTTTAAAGATGTAACAATCATTATGTATATCGGCGCAATGGTAAGTATAACAAATATCAAAAGGATAATTTCCAGTATATGCGTGCTTTTTCCGCTTTTTAGCTTTTTACTTCTCATAATTTGCTCACCTCCAATCACATATTTTTTTGACCGTTTTTTCTGATACACAGTCGCTGTAAGTATATCTGTTATCAGCAAAACAATATCCGTCATCAAGCTCAATTTCACATTTTACACCTTCAGAGCGCTGTACTTTCAGTTCGATTTCGTTCCCATTTCTGTGCCACTCGACATTGATATCGCCATCCGGAAGCTTATAACTTGCTTTTACAAAATCCAGTTTTTCAATAAATACAGGCTTTATTAAAACGCTTTTTGAATTTTGTACATTTATTCCGCCCGGATACCTCATAAACCATTGTATAACATCTCCCAAAAAATGATGGTTATATGATATATTCGTATTTGTAAGAATGAATTGCTCCGGAAGTGTTGTCGCACCCTGTTTGATATAATATCCGTAAGAGGGAAATTCATCTCCAGTTATCATTTTATACGCAGTTTCAGCTTCGCCGAACCGAGCAAGTACATGGAATATCACTCTTGTACCCAAAAAACCACATGTAAGTTTATTGTTATCACGATTTAATATTTTCATCAACTGTTTAAAAGCATGTTCTTTTTCCGCTGTGGTGAAAACATCAAAATAGATACCCATTGCCTGAGCGGACTGACATCTGCTCTTAATCGTCATATTGTCCTTATCAAGATATTTTTTCCTTATAGCCGAATACAGTTCATTCCCGAACTTTTGAGCAAATTCCGCATTATTACATAAACCAACCGCCTTAAACATTTCCTCACATTTTCGACACATATCCAGCGTAATCACGCTGTCTGTAAATCCAAGCGGTACAATGTAATCATTCGAGGCCCTTCCGACAGGTATATGGTCGCCAAGCCCTATTGCAACAATACCTTCACTATCTCTTTGACGGCATATATACTCCAAATAAGACATCATTGCATGAGCATTTTCCTTTATAACCTCAATATTACCGCGATATTTATATAACACATACGGCAAATTAAACAATATGCTGTCCCATGCCGGACCGTTTCCCCATTCATAGCCCCACTTGTCTGTCGGCACAATTCCGGGCAAGCTGCCATCAGTGGCCTGTGCCATTCTTATATTGTCCAACCATGTCATCCAACTTTTTTCCGCATTTCGCGTCATAATCATATGTTCTGCCGAAACTGACGCATCACCCGTCCATCCGTTCTTCTCTCGTTGCGGACAATCGGTCGGGAAATAATAAAAATTTGATTCATCGCTTCGTCTTGAAATTTCAAAAATTTTGTTTGCAATATCATCCGAACATTCAAAATTCCCGATTGGCTCCAAATCCGAACTCATAACAAGATATGTAAGCAAATCATCTTTCGCCTGTTCCTGTGTTATACCTGAAATATAAATATAACGAAATCCGTGATATGTAAACATCGGCTCAAAAATTTCTTCCTTCTCACCGCTGCATATATAAATATCCCGCTGCACATATCCGTCAGGAAAAAAATTAAAATTGCTGTAATCCACTTTTTCATCACTAAGATATTCACCGCACTGTATATCTATTTTCTGACCTGCGCTGCCCTTAATTTTTAATCTGAATATGCCCGCATTATTTTCTCCGAAATCGTATACATATCCGCCCGTTCTTTGGGGAGCTTTTTCCTCTGTTTCTTTTCCGTCAAGCCATCTACATACATCCTCACGCGGAACATAATTAGCAAGCTCTCCCTTATAAATCCGTACAGGCTTTATTTCTTTTATTACTCTTATTGACTCCGCCTCGCATACCCTCGCTTCCCCCCTCGGTCTGTCTGCCAATATGGGACTGTGCCATTTATCATCCTCAATAAAGCCCGCTTCTGTCCAGCCCGTTTCTTTAAGCCGATTGTCATAAAATACTCCCGAACGCAAATCATTAAATATAACTGCACCTTTTTTACATTTAAAATCCTCTGCGTCATAACATTCCGTTTTATCCGCACCTTCAATTTCTACTCGACATGCCAACTTAGGCGAAGCATTAAAGACATTCTTATAAAAATCCCATACACAAGTTTTACTGTTTCCAAAGCCGTCGCCAAGAATGATTCCAATTACATTTTCACCATTATGTAAATGCGGCATTATATCATATACATCATAATATACTATATGATCGGGATTGGATATGTACGGTGCAAGATACCCTTTGGTTATTTTCTTGCCATTTACGAACAACTCATAAAACCCGATGCCGCATATACTTATCTGCGCATATTTTATATCGTTGAATACTGTAAAGCTCTTTCTAAATATCGGCGCTGCAACATGCTTGAAATATGTCGAACGCTCTCTATCCTCACATACAAATTTATCCGACAATATCATTAACTTTCCTTCTTTCTTCTCATAACAATAATACTAAGCACAAGTGTAATCATAAATAAAACAACTGATATTGCACAAGCATATCCATATTGGCTGTTTCCCGATGAAAATGCCATCTTGTACATATGTAGCCCCGGTACAAGCGATGCGTTATTCGGACCTCCGTTTGTTAAGATTAAAAATCTTTCATATTCCTGTATCTGACCGATAAGAGCCAAAGTTACAAGTGTCTTTAATTGCGGTGCGATAAGCGGTAATTCAATTCGAAAAAATATCTTGAGAAAACCAGCCCCGTCAATCTTCGCTCCTTCGATAAGCCCCGCATCTATTCCCTGAAGTGCAGAAGTTACTATGATATAATTAAATCCTGAAATCCATGGAAATCCTATAAGCACAATTGCCCACAGTACAAATTTTTCTGTTCCCAAAACATTGGGAAATGTTGCGCCAAACCATTTGAATATATGAGCAAAAGCTCCGATTTCAGGATAGTATAAAAACTTCCACATCATCATAGTTACCACGCTTGGTATAGCCATAGGCAAGAATAACAGCACACGGAATAAATATTGTTTCTTTTTGCTTTTCACCATCAAAGTCAATTTTGCCGCTATTACCGAAAAGCTAAAACAAAATACCATAGCAAAAAGTAAAAATACCATATTCTTCAATGCTATGATAAACTTACCGTCTTTTGTAAACAAATCAATATAGTTTCGTAAACCTATAAACTCATTTATTGATATTGCATCATATTTATACAATGATTTCACAATACCTGTAACAAACGGCACCAGCATAAACGCCATCATAAAAACAAATAATGGAAGTATGTATAATAAATTATAATATTTTCTGTTATTTTTTAGCTTCTTACTTTTCATATCATTTCGCCCTTCCTTATCACAAGGCATCTAAGCATTGCTTTTTATAGTCGATTATTCTTAAATAATTTCCTACACTTCAATTATATCATTTATTCTGTTTTATTAAAATAAAATTTTTCGTCATAAATCTTTAATCTTTCTTCAATTAAAGAAATATATCATACACAATCTTATTTTAACTTCAATATTGCATAGCTCACCGCACCAAGCATAATTCCCTCTTCGGAAAGTTTAACGTTTCCGTTTTGCATAATTACATCCGCACATAATTTCATTTCAAATTTTTTATCTTCATTTGAAGGATTTATACATATTAAATATTCTTCATCATTACTGCTTCTTTTATATACAAGGGGATAGCCGCCGTCTTTTCTGTTTAAAAACTCAATAGCACCACTTGCAGAAAGCGCCTGAGTAGTTTTTCTCAAAGCAATTAATTTCTTAACTTTATTAAGCAAAGAATTTTCATCACCAAGCTGTTCTTCAACATTGACGCCGTTTTCGTTTACCGGAAGATATAAAAGTTCCTTTTCCCCATCAGAAAATCCGGCATTTTTACCTTTCTTCCACTGCATAGGTGTTCTTGAACCTGTGCGCGTAAAACCACCTTCCTTAGACGGCATATTCGGAATATATTCCATTCCTATTTCATCACCGTAATACACAAAAGGTATTCCCGGCATGGTCATAATAAATGCAAAGATAGCCTCAAGCTCTTTATTTGTTCTTCCGTAACTTATTCTTGCAAGGTCATGATTACCTGTAGGAATGGAAATAAATCCGCGGTCTTTTGTTTTTTCATATTCGTCAAGATAATCATTCAGAAATGTTTCTATATTACCGTTTCCTCTGGTGTCAAAAAAGCTGTTTCCAAAGAATATTCTTGGGATATTTCTCTCATCCTCCGCTCTAAAAAGACTGGTATATGCAGGAAATACCGCATGAATAAGAAAATCAATATGAAATCCCGCCGCTATGGCCCGACTCGGATGAGACCATTCAGAAATAAGTACGCACTCAGGATATTTCTCATCAAAAATCGTGCGTATTTCCTGCCAGAATTTGATTATGACGCTGCCGTCATAATCATTTTTTATTAGAGATGCCGCCAAATCCACACGAAAACCATCCGCCCCAAGCGTTATCCAATATTCCATAATATTGATAAGCTCCCGTTTTGTCTCGCGGCAGTCCGGATGCTCCGGAGGTAACTGCCATGACGGTTCATCAATATTTGCAAATCCGTAATTCAGAGCCGGCTGACAATAGAAGAAATTCTTCATATATGCACCGTTACGCTGAGCATATCCACCTATACATTCTCCGTTATAAATATTTAACCAATTATCTGTCCAAACATATCGGTTCGTGTATTCGTTTTTCTCAGTGCAGCAAGATTTTTTAAACCATTCACACTCTAATGACGTATGCCCCGCGACAAGATCAACACAGACTTTTATACCCTTTTGGTGAGCGATAGTACAAAGCCGTTTAAAATCAGCATTTGTACCATATCGTTTTCCTACCTTATAAAAATCGGTTACATCGTATCCTCCGTCTCGGTAAGAGGATTCATAAAATGGATTCAGCCATATAGCCGTAAATCCCATATCTTTTATGTAATTAAGTTTCTCTGTTATTCCATTTAAATCACCTATTCCATCACCATTGAAGTCATAAAATGATTGAGGATATACATTATAAAATACAGCATTTTCAAGCCACTTTGGTGTTATCATTTTTAATTATCCTCCTTTTTTGTATTGCATATTAATTTTGCGCGACAATTTTATATATCGCGCAAAATCCACTAATTCCTATAAACTACAATATCATATATCCATTCTCTATCCATTCTCAGGAATATATCACACCCTGCTTCAATATCATTAACTGTTCCGAGCGACGCTCCTCCATTCCTCATGGCTCTGTCATAAACATATATATTTGAAGCGACACGCGAGCACTCGCCCCATACTGAATCCTTCTTAACCTCTGTACTTCCATCAAGATTTAAAGCAAACCGTTTTGCGCTCGGATAAGCTCTGCACACCTTGCCAACAACCTTTCTCGTATTAGAATAGAAGCCTCCCTCATCTTTATAAGTTAAATTACTTTCATCCACCAACAATTTTTTGTTAATAATTTCATTATCCGCATTTAATGTAAATTGAATAATGTCACCTGCTTCAAGCTCAGAAGCATCCACACTCTCATCAAAAAAATACTCAACCTCTTGATTCCCGCAAAATCCTTTAAGCTTTGTTACCGCCACGTCATCATAATTCAAGGCTACCGATACCTCATCTATCAATAAAACCGAAGATGCTGCAAAAGGTTCGGTATCGTATGTATCAATTTCTTCAACAACCGCTACTTCCGGACAATTCTCTTCTATATTGTAAACCTTTGCATTATAGTCCTGCCCATCCCTAAGATAGTCGCAATTCGTTACGCGATAAAGCTCTATGTCATCAAGGTTGGCGGGAATCGCAAAAATCAGCGCATCCGTAAGAAAATATGTGGAGTTAAACGAACGATTCGCATATATGTATTTTCCGCTTAATTCTGCAAAATTCATTGCTTCTCCTCTGGCACCACTTACTCCCGTTTTAATTTTAGTAACAAGTCCCTGAGAATTAAGCGTATATACAATCAATTGAGGAGTCAATACATTTTCATTATAAAGTGCTTCTGTTTTTTTGGAAGTATCATTGAACCGTACCTTATTTGCAAGTTCAAACTTCTGCCATTCCCCAGCTGCCGTATATATTCTTATATAACCCTTTTCCGCACTATCATCATAGTAGCTTTTTGTCATGTATCCATATGCATTTTTTTGACTCATGTTATATTCCGCATAAGCGATTCTCCCCTCATGATCAAGTCTAAAGAGATATGCTGAACCCGTACTAAAATCAGTATTCGCAAGATTTTTACCGAACTGATATTCCGTCCCGTCTATAACAACGCCTTTTTCATCAATTTGTTTAATTATGCCGGAAACCTTATTTGACGATATCATTAACTTGATATATTCTTTATCCCTTGATATAGCAGCTTTTATAACATCTCCGGTTTTAATCTGAGAAAATTGAATTTTCTCATCACCTTTATACATATCTATTGTCTTTTCTTTTTCATCAAGTATGAGATTTTGAGTTCCGCTAATCATATTGTATACAGTTTTTGTATTCTCTGATATATTTTGAACAACAACGGTTATATAATCAGATATAAAAAATGCATCAATAGAATTATCTTTATTATTATCAATCAGTGTAATTTTTCCGTCTTTTGGTATCAATTCAGCATCGCTTATCTCTGGATATACTTTTCCATTATAGACGAAATTACATACCGGCGAAATTTTTATCTGTTTCTTTTTATCATTTTTATAAAAAACCGCTGTCTGTTTTGTAGTTTTCGAGTCAAAATCATCACTGTCTACAGTATAAATGACATTATCATCTGTGGGACGAATATATATAAGCTCATAATCACCATCATTGTCTTGGTAGTAATATGATACTTTCTGAGCAAAGTATTTATTTGCTGATGTAATACCACTTTTATAATTTACATGGTCAATACATACTCTGTCTTTTGAAACTGCACTCGTTCCCGTATAGGAGGTTATTCCGTCATCGGTAAGAATACCCTCTCCCGAATATATGCCTCTATGTTCTAAAATAGTGTCGCCTATGCCATACTTATTACCAGTAAATTCTATAATCGGAATATCCAAAGCGTTAACAATTAATCTTGATATGCTCCCTCTTGATGTATCTCGCTCCACGATACCCTTCAAAAGCCCAATTTCTCCAGCTTTTATTTTGTAACCCAAAGGATATGTCAAGTCACCCATGTCATAGCCTAAAGCACAAACAAGAATTTTCACAGCTTCATCAAATGTTAATGCCCGTTCCGGCTCAAATTTATCGTTTCCTACACCACTGATAATACCCAGATGTTCCGCAGTGGATACATACCCCGCCATCGTTTCGGTAACATCCGTAAAACTACATTTGCCATTTGAAGCCTTTGCCATTTCGTCATAACCCAACATAGATACAACACATTTTACAAATTCTTCGCGAGTCATTATAAAATCGCCCTTAAACAATTTATCAGTATAATTATCCATAATGCCCAAAAGTCTTAACAATGTTGCATCTTCTTCATAATTTGTACCAATTGTATCAGTTGCAGGATCATCTGGATTTGAAGTATCATTTTTAATTATGATTGGCTGTACTGTTACACTATCCAAGTAAACCTTATTATCCGCCATCCAGTTACCGAACATAACTCCGCCGGTTATAGGCATTTCCTCAACATCCGTATCTATAACCTCAAGCTGCTTTTCGCCGTCAAAATATATTCTGAGTGTCATTGATTTGTCAAGATTTCTGATTGCATCAATAGAAATGTCATGCCATTGCGAGGCATCCGCATTTATGCTTCCCGACCATCCCTGTGCAAGAAAATCTCTTGACGGGAGGGTTGGATTAAGCCTCTGAATGCCAAAACCTTGTGAATTGTAATAGATAAGATAAACCTGTGAGCCTCCCTGCGACTTCATGCGAAAAAGCATTGTTGGGTTGCCTTGCGCAGACCAATCCTTCGTTTTTAACCGAAATGTTGCCCTATATGAATCCTCCCAACCAAGCTCATTGGCTTTAGGATTATAGGTGACAGTTTCCTTTTCGCCCAATACAACGGCATTGGTTCCTTTAACGCTTTCTATTGTCGGGTTTCCTTCTTTTACCCAATTACCAAAACCGGAATCAAATTCTTCGTTTAGCAAATCAGTGCCATATTCCACAGCTTCTACACAAGCTCCTGAAAGAAGGACAAAAAGAGCTGACAATATCGCAATAATTTTATTTTTCATATCATTTTTCTCCTATCTTACAAAGTTCATATATCATCTTTGCCGCCTGTGCTCTTGTAACGATTGCTTTCGGTGCAAAAACACCATCCTCCATACCGTTTATTATGCCTTTTTTATATAGAGTCTCAACGCTGTCCTTTGCATAGTCGGCAATTTCATTTTCATCGGAAAATATAGAATATTCTCTCATGTCATCAGCAGTTATCCCGATTATGTCCATACATCTTGCAATAACCACAACCGCATCCTCACGTGTCATCGAATTTCCCGTACCAAATATATTGTTGGAAATGCCTCTTATAATGCCTGTTGAATATGCAGTCTTTATATAATCGCAGTACCACGCATCCGGCAATACATCATCAAACATGAAATCCGTATCACCTTTAAGACCAGAAAATTCAACTACCATTTTAGTAAATTGCTCTCTTGTGATATTATCCTGCGGGCTGAATTTTGCATCGCCTGTGCCTTGTACAATGCCCTCTTTATGCAAATATTCCACAGCTTCTTTAGCCCACTCGAAATTCTCCATGTCTGAGAACAAGTCTGTTCCCGGCGACTGTGAATTATTTCCGGAGCCGCCGTTTACAGAATCTTTCTGTGGTTTCCATGAAGACGGTATCCCTGCTACAATTGCTCCTCCAGAGGAACCCGAACCGCCGCCTTGATTTCCTCCGCTCGGAGTCTTATATGCTTCAAGCTGTGCAGTAAACTTATCAACAAATACCGCAATGCTGTCTACTCCCGTCGCCGGTAGATTGAGGATCGTCTGCTCATTTACAATGGTCTGCATTGTAACATTGTTTTCATAGGATGAATATTTGGTATTCGTTTTAACTCCCATATATGTAGCATACTTTTTCACTACATCTGTCAGAGACACCTTATTGGCATTTCTCAATTCATATACTACGACTCCATCTTTCATAGCTTTTTCCGTTTCGGACATATTGTTGTATTTTTTGTGTTTAATCAAATAATCCAAAACAAACTCAAATGTATCGGCATCTTTTGAGATATCCATTCCGTCAATATTAAAGTTGATATATCCGCCGTTCTTAAGCTCCGCTGAAAGTTCATTTACACTCGTTGCGTTATTAATCAGCGCAATTGCAAACGCATCATTATACTTTGTTTTTAAATCAGAAATTGAAGCATACGGTTTTGAATTAAAAACAATTTCGGCAATATCATTCTGCAACTCCGTATGCTTCTTATAACCATCAATGTTTATTCCCATTGATTTAAAACTGTTTTCATTAGCATCTGCAAGTACCAACGCTTTTATTTCCGCACTTGTTTTTTTCTCATTGAGCGTTTTCAATAAATTATTTTGATTTTTCAAAGAAACATATTCAAGCGGCTCACTTCTTTTTTCAAATCCTTCAGCTGCAATATATACCGTATACGGACCTGTTGCATCATAGTCTTGAATGAACTTATCCGGCATATTAAATACCACAGAAAAATCCCCGGCCTTATCGCACATCACTTCATCCGCAAATACTACATCCCTATATTCCGTAGCTTTAACTGTTTTTGATACAAACACAGAAACTTTGCTGTCAGATGCAACTGTACCGCTTACTGTTATTTCTGTGCCGTTTCCTCTTATGTTTACATCAATCGCCTCAGCCGCCTGAGCTGAAAAGCTCAGGCAGATAAAGGCTAATATAAATAATAAATATTTTTTCATAAAAATTGTCTCCCTTTTTATTTACCTCCTATACGAATATACGCTATTTCAGCATCCATATTTCCGCCTACTTTAAAACCGTTTTCGTAAGGGTGCAATGACTCTGAATATTTATTTGATACCTCTTTGCCATTGATAATCAGGCGCTGCGTGGTACCATCATAACAAGCTATAATATGATACCACTCATTTTCAATCGGGCAGACATCGGTACTACTCAAATCATTAAGCGATTCATCGGAGGTTATGAGCAACCGTATCTGATCATTGGCCGGCATATAACGGAATTCAATTTGTCTGTTTATAAACCCTACGCCGGATATAGGCGAAATGATTTTTTGTTCCGCCGGATCGTGCTGTCTTAAATCGTTATACTTATATACAATCTCAAAGTAAACTTTATCCTTAAATATGAGATTGTCGCCCTCAAATGTCAGATAATCTCCATTTTTCAGAACATATCCCGTTCCATACGGATTTTCAGCTCCGTGACTCGTAAATTTCACACCCTCCGGCAGATGGTTAGGATCCATATTCCAGTCGACAACCATATTGTCGATGTTATATTCAACCTTTGCTTCTTCGGCTGTCATCATTTCCGGATATTGCATCCGTGTAACCGTCAAAGTATCATTCATCCTCATTGGCTTTATGCCGCTTATTGATACTTTAAGATCTGCTCCACTGTCTAAAATGCCATCTCCCAACGGCAATTCAAACTCGTAATTTTCAAGAATCACGCTTTGCTTTATTGGTATTTTAACATCCGCAGTTTTTCCAAAATAATTCCCACTCACTGAGATTTCTGCTGAAATTTCTCCTCCGCTGTAATTTTCTACACGAACAGTTCCGTTGATTTTTTCCGGAAGTGATTCAAGCGAGCTATAATTTTCCAAATCTATCTTTGTCTGCACCATTACAGCATCAGTATCTGGCACATCACCTTGGCTTCCATCAGATGCAGATATTTCTACATACGGAATAATCTTTGAGCTCTTAACTTCCAGTGTGCCGCCAAATGCAAGTTCAACAACCGGATTGTTCTCATTATTTATATCAAAGTACGGATATGTAAACACAATTCCGTTCGCTGTCTTTCTATAAGAAAGCTCAGTATTTGTTCCATCCGGATAATGTGCTGTCAACTTTGGATTATCAATATCTGTCGGGACGCAAATATCAAATGCCTCTGCTGTTGTAAGCGCATAAATCTCTGCGCCTGTATCGGTTTCCCGCGTCATTATTGTTTTCGCATCATCAAATGCATGACCGTTATACTCGTCATAAATTCCGCCATATACCTTGCCGTCTGCCGATTTAAAGTCAAATCCGTATTTCGCTATAACATCATTCTTATTTCTATAAGGTGTTTCTGTAAGATTAGCGGTGACTATACTCCCCTCATAATTTGCACGCTCTATGCCCGTAGATTCGTCATACTCTATCTCACTCATAAGCTCTTTTCCATACAGATATGGTTGAACAACATCTGCCATCATAGCGACATTCCTAAACGCTCTCCATTTACTGTCGCTTGGGTTACTCCCCGACTCAATACCATTTTTCAGATGAATATTATATAACAATGAATATGAAAGCGACTTATTTGATGTTTGTCCCTCGCTTGTAGAGAGATTGTGAGGATACTGCTGAATATATTTGGAGAAGAATAATGGGAATATGTCTTCGCGCGTACGTACTATATTCCCGCGCCCATTCATATATCCATCCATAAGTGTCTGGTTATCCAGTCCCCAACGTGCATTATACATAAATCCCGCAGTGTATGGTACTCGAATTGCCGAACCAACTTCTGTAAATACCGGATTTCTATCCGAATACCACTTAAATTGTTTTGCTATAGCATCATACATATCATCGGGCGATTCTGCATCGGGATGGAAATCATACCTGTGAGTATAGCTTGTTATTGCGCCGATTACGTTTGTAAAGAATGTATTAGCGCCCATACCGGTCCACTTATCAAAATACTTCTGATACTGTTCTTGCGCCTTCTTTGAAGACGGCGAAGCAAGATAACCCGGTTCAATCCAGATGCCCTGCTGAGGCTTTCCGTCAATTCTTACCATAGCTAAAGACGACTCATCTTCAACTCCGATATCCTTTGCAAAGTCACTGCCCTCTGTATAGTAATACAGACTCTGTCGCGGCAGGAACATCTGACCTAAATCATTTGTTATATGCCCAATGGCATCGGCGAGTTCTTCCTCTGTTCCATAAACCTCACTCGGTGGGAAATAATTCGGGAATGCATCAAAATAATCCCCGACTTCATTTCCATTCTTATCGGTTCGCTTATGCATTGTCTTGTTTCCGATATGATGCATAGGCATTCCCGGAAGTGCGTCAGCAAACTTCTTCATATCTTTGAATTTCACAAATGTTGAAAACAGCTGATAAGAGTGCGGCATCTTATCTCTGATACTCTCCTGCGCCTTTTCATCAAGAGTACGCATTTGAGGATAGTTAGATTCACACCATTCAACCGCCGCATCTTTCAGTGTGTCATATACGCCTATTGATACCTTCATAGCATCTCTTGACTCACCCTGTTCCGCCCAAACAATAGTACCCTTTTTGGTGGTAAAAAAGCCTTTATTTTCCTGCGGTCCTTTCATTTCTGACTGCGTTGCACGGATTTTTTTGTCACTCTTGCCATACTCCGGTTCCACATAGTGAACAAAGAACGGGTTATCACCGTTTACGATAAAGCCGTTAAACATATATCCTTCGGTATACTGCTGATAATTTACATTCTCATATTCTATGGCGTATCCTATCTGGTCTACAATAACGGTGTTATTTTTAGAATAATTAACCCTCCACCCCGTCGGCGATTCAATAAACTGGAGCGGATATTCTGATTTATTTTTAACCGTTGAATCAATATACACATTCTGACCGGAAAGTGTAAAATACATAGTTACATCAGAATCTTTATGTGAATAATTGATAGTCAGTTTACCTGTATTTTCGTCATACGAAGTACCTGTAACCTCTGCCTGTAAGCTGTTTGCTGTACAATTTCCCATATCCCATCGCTGACCGTAGCTGATCGGCAATGCTGCTTGTGAGGTGTCCACCCAATTTGTTGCGTTTAAAGCCCTTACATTATTGTCTACATAGTAGCAAGTCCAAATTGGATTTTCATCACCCAAAATGCTTACCTCAGAGCCTAAAATTTTCATAAATCTGATAGCCTTTGCATCAGGTTCCAAGGCAAGAATTACATTATCTTTTGTGTAAATTGTACTATTTACCAACAGCGTAGAATCATATGTAATATTGAGTTTCTTTTCTTCATTATCATATGAGACCGTTGCGCCAAAAGGCTCCAATACGGCTCTTACCGGAACGTATAAGACTCCGTTTATAACCTGTGCCGTTGCTTGCATATTCACTTCATTGCCGTTTACGGTATAAACAGAGGAATTTGCAGGAATTTCAATTTTCATTCCGTATTTTTCCGCAACAAGCCCGCTTTCTGTATTGGAAGTAACGGTAACTTCTGCAAGCTCTGCTACTTTTGCCGCATCCATAAGTGCTTGTGTTCCTTCCATAATAACAGTTGTATCAACCCTGTCATCATTAAAGTACACATCTACCGCCTTTTGCTTTCTGCCCTCGGCATACAGCTTATACATAGGCTCGGTTATTGAAATGCAGTTGATTTCATCTATGTATGGACGAACCTCTCCCGTACATTCTACAGCATAATCACCGCGAAGATATGGTTTGTCTGCATCCTTTACACTCACAACAAGCTTTCCGTCAAAATATGCATTCAGTGTAACTGCGCCTTTTTCATCATTAATTGTTTCAAAGGCGACCTCATAATAATTCTTTGAAGAAATATTCATTTTAGCACTTGTTGCGAGTGCCGTTACAACATTTGACGGTGCAACCTTTTCTATAACCGCAGTGTTATTATAAAAACGCAGCCTGTAACTCATATTTCCCGCCTGATAACGACTGTATATGGAAAAACCGTTACCGTCTTCTGCATTCCAGTCGCTGTTCTTCATATTAAGAACAACTGCGCTGCTGTTACTCTGTTCCTTTTTTGCAAAGGGGTATACTATTTTTGAATATGAGGAATATCCCTTTGTTGTCATTACGTTTTTACCCTCGTCAACCTGCACAACCCATTCACCTGCCGCATCACCCTTTGTTTCAGCAGGTCTGATTTCATCTGAATTTACTGAATATACAGCACCGCTCTCAAAATTTTCATAATAATACGAGGACTCTGTTTCAAGTAAAACACTTGCAAAATAAGCTGTAAGCCCATTTGCATTCACACTTGAACCCATACCCGAAAGTGGGGTTGCATCATATACAGTCATAACAACCGCATTATTCATCATAGCGCGAATAATTCCATCCTTCACTGCAATTTTAACATTATTCCAATCGCCTAAATCTACCTTTTTTTCTGCAAGGATGGTATTATTCTTTAAAATCTTTGCCTTTTTTTCTTTCGGATAGATTAACAGCCTATATGCACCCGAATTGCCCTCCCCTATCGAAAGTCCGGCATAGCTGCCTGAGCTTGCATCTGACATACGTATATCGGCAGAAAAGCCGTACTCAAAGGTATCTGTTTCTCTCATTGATAGATGTGCATTCTCCCCTGAAAGCTTAAGTACATCCCTTCCGTCAATCTGCTCAACGGTTGCACCATTTGAATTTGATGCAATCGTTCGAGAATCAAAGCTTTCAGAAAACAAATTGCTTTCTCCCTGATAAGTGAAGTTACCCTCAGCAAAAACACTGCTGCACAACAAGACCCATGCTGCAAGCGCCGCTGTTATTATTTTAATTGTTTTCTTCATATAATCTGTAGCTCTCCTCTCAATTATTTATCTGTTATTCTGTCAGCTTTGAAACCGCTGGCTGTGCAATAGGAAGCATTTTGTTCCAACCATCCCATGCAAATACTTTCATCTTGGTTGCCGCACCTGAATTGATTGTCATAGTAAACTCCGATTTTTTATCCGCTGCCGTCTGAGGATATGTAATATGAGCATCAATTAGTTCATCACCATTATAAAGCGCAATTATGAACATCGTTTCAACCGTTTCATAACCTTTATTATCAACAGTTAGCTTTGCTGTTATATCTTCATTGGCAGAAAAGGTTTCCGGAGCTGATATATTTGCTATAACATCCCCTGCCTCAGGGTCTCTGATTGTGATTGAATCAATTACATTTTTTCTGTCATTAGTGGTAACAATACTGAAACCTCTGCCGTGCGAAGCCGCTGTTAGCGGATATTGGTCCAAAAGCGCTTTTACATTTGGATCATTTTCAGTTACACCATGCGCAACCGAACCATCGTCAAGATAGTTAATTTGCTCCACTCCGTTTACTGTGTAACGTATTCTTACCGCATCCTTGCCGTCAGCCGTCTTTTCATCCGTAAGTCTTAATTTAACTTCAAACATACTGTCGTTGGGAACTGAAACCGTACCCGGAGTATTTGTCAGTACTGTACCCCATTTTGCATTAAGACCAAGTGTTGAAGTTGCTCCGTTTTCAATATAATAATTGGCATTGGTTCCATCAATACCGCCTCTTATGTACATGCCTGATAAGTCTGTTGCATTTGTTTTCATCTTTATAGTCATTTCAACATCATCCCATGAAGCTGTTGAATTTTCATCCGCATAAAGACAAATTTCTGTATTATTAGCCGTTGTTATTGTTCCGTCATTATTCAGTGTAACATTATTAACACCTGATGTCCTGTCTCCCACCTTATATGCTGACCAATCTGAAGCGTAATTAAATTCTTCAACAAAATAATACGGTGTTCCTGTTACAATAACGTTATCAAACTTAGTTGCAAGATTATTACTCTTCAAAGCTACCGAACCGTAAAGTGTATTTTCATTTGTGCTGATAGGTGCGTTCAAAACTGCTTTACCGTCAACTAATATTATAGCCGAGCCATCCTTTACACTTATACCGATTTTATGAATTGTATCTGCCTCAAAAGCTGGAATTTCTTTGCTTGCAATAGTACTCGCTGTTCCGTTTACCATTGACTGAATAAAAACGGTTCCTTTGTTTTCTTCTGATGCATGAGGCGAATATGCACCCATTATGTAGTTATTCGCATTTACATATCTTGCAATGATTCCTGCATAATTTTCAAGAGATGCATTTGACGGCATTGAATCAAACTTCACATCTGTTTCAGCCTCAATATTTTTCCAGTTCTTATCGCTTACAACAAGCATACCGTTATCATTCTCGGTTGTTATATAGTATTTATCAGCATTTTCACCTTCTGTTACAATTTCTGTATTTGTCCAATTATCCGTGCTGTTAAAGCTCTCTGTATAAATTGACTTGTCACTGCCTGTTATATCCTTTAATTCATAAGATTTAAGAGATAGCTTAGTAACCGATTGTGTTGTTGCTAATTCAAAACCTCCTGCAAGAATCCTATCTGGCCACTCTTCGGGATTATATGCAACAGGCGCGTCATCTTCCCATTTAAGATGTTCATCGCCGTCTATGTACAAAGTCATTGTAACCTTGCTAAAATCCGAATTGGGTTCTGTAACCACTCTATATGTATGATACTTTCCATCGGCAGCATACGGTCTGAAGCCGTAATTATGCCCATAGCCATCTTTCTTTACCGCCTCATTGTGGTTATTTGCACCATAATTGTCGCCTAACGCATATCCGTCGCGCCAAATCCTTGCGAGATACATTGCGGCGTTATTAGCATTCACACATGTTCTGAAATGCAAATTCTCAAATCCCATATTTCCACCACTTGCATCGGTGTCATCTGGACCATTGTCTAGTCTCATAACAAATATGGCTTCTGTTCTTGCAAAGTCTGTACCCTTATTGGAATACTCCCACTCGCTTTGTTGTATCCGTGCTGTCTGGGCACCGCTGATGAGCAGTGAATCATCCTGCGGGGTATATGCACCATCGGTAAAAGTGATGCCATTTGGGTCGTTTTTCCCATTACTGTCTGTCATTATCCATCCTGTATTCGCAAACTTTTGATGCAGAAGCGTATCTTCCTCGCTTATATTTAGATTGGTGATTTTAAGCTCCTGACTAAGCGTTTTAAACTTAGCATAATTGCTCGCTGCTTCCTTATTGAAATTATCAATTCCCGTATAGTCCTGAATTAAAGTAATTCCGTCCAGTTCAAAACGAACAACGCCGTGTTTTGCCTGAAGCGAAATTTTATAATCCGTACCTGCCGCAAGCCGCTTTTCTGCTGTTGTGATTTGTGTTTCTACACCGCCTACACATTTAAAAAGCGTAAATGTACCGTTTGACGGAGTGTATGTTAACTTGAAATAGTTAGCTGCATCCACATATCTTACATAAACTTCAAAAGCCTCACCATCTTGTTTCCATTCAGCCGCATTTACAGATATGTCAAATGAAACATCTTCTTTTTCAGCGGAATATTTATAAGTAAATTCCGCATTTTCTGTGGCGGACGTCTTCAGATATTTTATCTGGTCGCTTCTGACTTCTCCAAGTCCTGAATCCGGCATTATATTCCAGATATCAGAACTTAATCCATTTTCAAATGTGTCCCCAAATAACTTTGTTTCTTCCGTCTGTGCAAACCCAACAGTAGAGAGTACACTTACCGCCGTAACTACTGCTAAAATGCATGACAATTTCTTTTTCAACATAGTTTTCGACCTCTTTCCTTAAAATTATTTATTATATTTCCGATTATATAATCTATAGCACCTTTTATAAGTGTATAAATCATATAAATACTATTGTAATTTAATTATAGCATATTAAAGATATTATAAATATGTATTTTTTCGTCTTTACTCTTTGTTTTTTCGTGCTTGTTTCAACCCCATATACCTTCTCAATATCCGTTTTACAAGTCCTATAATACTTTGCTGTCTCAACAAAAACAATAATATAATTATTATATGATTACATTATTGTACATTACACAAACCCTTATGTCAAGGTATAATTACAATATTGATTACATAATTTGTAGGTTTACAATAGATGTGTTACATTCCGGCATATTTTTATTCAAAACGAGTTTGAACAAAAATATGTCGGTAAAAAAAGAATACGGAAACCGCTCAAAATGTGTTATAGTTAAGTTACCACACCAAACTACAAAAGGAGAGATTTCCGTATATGAATACTAATATAATTATTAAGTAGTCTATTGTCAATACTCATTGTTTAGTGTGTTTTCTATATAGTTAATGTCCTTCTGAACATTTTTCCTTGTTTTATCACATTTCCATTTTGCCATTGGGTGTTCTTTTACATTTTCCAAAATATCACCGTCAAACAATAATTCCGGCATAAAATGTCCTTTCCCGAATTGATTTATAAATTCCTGCTCCTGCGGATTCACATTAAGAAGATTTTTCAAATAATTTATCACCTTTTCACGGGCAGGCTTTAAGTCAAAATATGCACCGAAGCGAAGAACGGGCAGCAAGTCTGTTTTAATTTTGTTCTGCGACATTTTATCAAGACTTTCAAATGTAAATTGATTATGTACTTTTTCGGAGCCTATACAAGAATAAAACACAACACATTTTCGCAGCGTATCCTGCTCACTTTCATCAAAAAGTCCAAACTCCAAAAGGTTATGTATATCATATAAATCCCTCGGTGCGCTGCGGTTTATAAGCGCTACGATTTTTGAAGCGAATATTTCCATAGGCGCTACACTTAAAACCGACAAATCCTCTGAAAGCCACGGAAGATTTACTTTTCTTTTGGTTACAGGCAAAAGGTGACATCTTATCATATAGTTGATTTCAATTTTCAGATTATCTTTCATTCCGCCGGCATTTTGATATTCAAAAACAAATGAATCCAATGCGTGATGTTGTTTTGATTTGCCGCTTAATACATAACCGTTTGCACTCATATATTTTGAGATACGCTCGGAAATTTTGGGGCGCGTTTCAAGCATTTTATCACGGCTGATATTTTCCGAAAAGTCAAGGTCAATATCTACCGATAATCTCGGAAGATTAAATATAGTAAAGTTTATTGCTGTGCCGCCTTTTAATGCAAGACAGGCTGATAAAATATCGTCACTTTCAAAAAATTTCAAAACATCAGCAAGTCTGCAAACCTTTTCAAAGGTATCTCTTACAAATCCAAGCTCCTTTGCTTGTCTGCCGGTAGTGTTTCTGTCAAATTATATCATATTCACTCACTCCTTTATCTATAATATTTTTTATGTTTTCGGGTGCAAACAGCTTCCATTTTTTATGCCGTATATATCCTGTATGGTCTTTTGTCAGATAGCGTTTTGCATTGGATATATGCTTTTCGCACTCATCAAAAAAGCTATCTGGCAAATGCAGAGAATCATTAAGTTCTTCTAAAATATATCCACATTTTTGATATACAAATCCGTTATTGGTATTCTTTAACGCCTCAAGTAATTTATCAGCATTTAACGATGGGATAAGAAGAATAGAACGGATTGTTTCTTCAAGACCGCCGATTTTTTCTATATCACAAATGCCGTCAACAACAGTTTGTTCAATTGATGATACCTTAACACCGTTTATGATATTTATATCTGCATTTTCTTTAGGTGCGATACGATGATATAATATGCCGTTATATACAAAATCCGTAAATCGTGTTTCGGTTGCAACATATACCTCATAAAAAACTTGATTTGCATATCCGTAAACTTCAAATGCGCTATGATGCGATAAATAAGCATCTTGCGCTAAACGACAGCCTATCTGATACCTTGATAATATAGGCTGTTTGGTTTCAATGCTGATAGCAACATACAAATCACGGCGAATACGCTCAATGTATCCATTTTTTATATATGCTTGTATAAGACTTGCCGCCGTTGAAATGCAGCAATTTATCTTTTTCGCAAGTTCTCCGAGAGAAAAGCAACCAAGCTCTACAATCTTTTCGTAGTTTTTCATTCATCACACCTCGATTCTGTTTTAATTATATCACAAAACAACTAAAAAATCAATGGTTTTGTGAAAATTCTAAAACAATTCTGCGTTTTTTAAGACTCTCACTCATAGAAATGAGAGCCTTATACTATTTTTATACTATCTTTTTGACTCTAATATCAGCTTTCTTGCTATTGTAAACATTCCGTTATCAATAGGCGGTATATCACGATAACAAGTGTCTTTTGCAAATTCTTCATCGGGATTAAATGTATGGTTGACGAATTGATAAATCTTCACTCTTGCGTTAAATTCCGCTTTTGTATAGTCAATCTCTCCGTTTGCATACTGCGTGATAACTTCTGCAATTATATCTCTGACCTTTTTCTCATTTTCAATATAGAAATTCGGTCTTAAATGCATATCTCTGTACTGTATATTGCATTATTTGCAATAGGTGTTAATTCACCGTAAGCGTATCTGCCCGTTTGTCCGTTAAGCCAAGCATTAAAAATAATTACATTTGATTTTGCTCTTGCGTCCGTATATCCCAAACCGTTTTTAACCTTGTCTAAAATTCCCCTGATTAGATTTTCGGTAACCGTGACTTGTTCCGTTGTTGCATAGCACGGTAATGATTCTTTCGGAATAGGTGCGGCATTTACCGTGACTGCACTCGCCGTTAGTGACAATGTGATTAAAAATATAGATATTTTCTTCATTCTTCAAACCCTCCATACACATATTCTCTCATTATAAATTCTTCCGCTCGGCTGTGAATTGAGTTCATTTTTTGTACCCATAGCATTTGATTATCAGCCTTTAACTGTTCTGTAACCGCTTCTTGTTTTGCCATTTTTGACACCATATCTTTCAGAACATTGTGGCAAGTTTCGTCTATCTCTGCAAGGTGTTCCGATAACTTGCCTTCAATCATTAAAGCCGTATAAAAAGATTTGTAATATTCTTTCAAAAACTGCCTGCGTAACCTTCCATATTTTCCGATTATGTATTCCTTTGTGTCGGGTACGGTTAAATTGGGAATGTAATAATCACCGCACTTTGAATAAGTAATTTTGTCTTTCATATTGTTTTCGACCTCCATTTGTGATAAAATTAGTTTGTGGTTATACTTTTAGTTTTCGGTTATCACCGCCTTGTTTTATATATAACCACTTTTCAAATTATCGCAAATGAGCCGCAGCCATATATGTATTAGGTTTAAGAGAAAATCTCTCCGTCACCCTTTACATTATATATCTTCCGATACCCGAAGTCCTGTGCTTGCAATCGTCTGTATCAGATAATACAGCTTTTCGTTTTTCCTGTCCTTTGCCGCCGTCAGCAGTCTTTCATACTCTGTTTTTGTCAGTTCCTTTGACTTGTCTGCAAAAATCTTGCGCTGTGTTTTCAATGTTTTTACCTTCATTTTGTGCCAATCGGCATATTCAAAGAACATATTGAGCGAGGACAGTATCGAATTAACACTTGCGGTTTTATATTGCGCAATCAGGCGTTCTTTATATTGAATGACCCTTTCCTTGCGTGGAATTTCTCCGTCGAGCCATTTGACAAACGCCGTAACGTCACGAATATATTTCTCGATAGTAGCGTCCGATTTTTCTTCGTTTGCAAGATATTTTCTGAATTTTTGAATTTGTTTTTCGGTTATACTCTGTAATTTCATATTGACCGCTTCCTTTCTTTTCACCATATATATTGCACCACTCAGGCAAAATTTATAAATTGAAGCTGTCAACAGTTTGCTCCTTTATCTCCGATTTTGTCAAACTTGCCGTAAAACGAGTCTTACTATTGCCGAATTATATAAAAGCCGCCCGACAATAAAGGCATGTTGCCTCTATGCCGGGCGGCTTTTTCTGCCGTCTGAAACCCTCGTTTTAAAAAGGCTTATTTAAATTTTTTATTTAGGCATAAACCGACGCAGGATTTTTACGGTATATTTGTACGAGCATTATTTTAATATTATTCTCATTTCATATCGGCGGCAATACATTGGTCGATTAATGATTTCAGCTTCTCCATTTGTGATTTGCCGGTAACACCGCCGACAATCGGTTCTCCGACGATGCTGCCGCTGCGGTCAACCACATATGTTGTGGGATAGGCGTATACATTTTCGACAAACTTTCCTGCCTCGCTGTCAGAATCAAAGTATACGTTACGGTAGGAAACTCCTTTCTTTTTCAAAACTGCCTTTGCTTCGGATATTGCCGCCTCATCTCCGTCCAGCGTGAAAGAATTTATTCCGATGAGAGAACCTCCTTTCCCGGAAAGCTCCTTATTCAGCGCATCAAGTTCGGAAAGCTCACCCACGCAGGGAGAACAGGTAGTGAACCAAAAGTTTACCACCGTGACAGCATTGCTTGAAAACAGCTCATCACTCTTTATTTCGTTCCCGTCCAGATCCTTCCCTTCAAAGGACGGAAAATTCTTCGTACTGCCGTTATCGGATGGCATACTCATATCATTATCCGACGATTTTTGCGCTGCATCCGGATATTTTTTTTCAATCATAGTCAGCTTATTTTCAATATCCCGGATTTTCTCTGCTTCACCCTTAAGCAATTTAAGCTCGTCCTCTGTAAACCGTTCCTTGATGGTGTCAATGGTTTTGAGAAGAAAATCACCGTAGTTTTTACCGTCCTCCTGCAGAGTCATACCTTTGTCCGTCGCCGCAAAAACCTGTTCCCAAAGCTTTGTATTCTCCGCCAGAATCGCATTTTCACGTGCCATCAGTTCTTTATGCATTGCTACCGCTTCTTCGGCATTTTTCGGTTCATTTTCCATACCGTTCAATTTGTTATTATCCGTCGTTGTGCAGGCTGCCGTAACCAACACCACCAGTGCAAGCGTCAGCGCAGCTGTTATAAGTTTCTTTATACTCATGTTTATTCCTCCTGATTTTTTTATTTATTATCTGCGGCGTTTTCGCCGCTTTTATTTTTACTTTCTCCGAAGCCGTACCGAAAACGAACGGCGTTTGTCGGACATGCCCGGACGCACATACCGCAGCGAATACATTCGGTGTGATTCGGCGTTTTTGTCACATCCACAGCCATTTTGCAAGCTTTTGCGCATTTTCCGCAGGCTACGCATTTGCCGGTATCCACTTTCATTTGAAACAGCGAAACCTTGTTCAGCAGGGCATAGAACGCACCAAGCGGACACAGCCATTTGCAGAATGGTCTGTAAAACAGCACGCTTGCCGCAATTACTGCAATCAAAATACTGAATTTCCAAGCAAACAATGCTCCGAGTGCAGAACGAATACCGGAATTGACAATGGATAGGGGAATTGCCCCCTCTAACACACCCTGCGGACAAATATACTTGCAGAAAAAGGGATCGCCCATTCCGACATCGTCTACCGCCAACGCCGGCAACAGAAACACCGTTACCAAGAGAACGGCGTATTTAATCCAAGTCAAACATTTCAGCTTTTTGGTTGAAAATTTTTTTGTCGGGATTTTATGCAGCAGCTCCTGAAACCAGCCGAACGGACACAAAAAACCGCAGATAAAGCGCCCCAGCAATACTCCGAGCAATATGAGGATTCCTGTAATATAATATGAAAAACCATATTTTGCAGACCCCGCCACCGTTTGAAGCGCACCGATAGGGCAGGCTCCGGATGCCGCAGGACAGGAGTAGCAGTTAAGTCCCGGCACACATACTTTTTTTCCGGCTCCCCGATAAATTTCGCCCTTCAGAAAATTTGGCAGATGCAGGTTGCTCAACAGAGCCGCCGCTGCCTGAATGTACCCGCGGAAGCGAGTCAATTTTTGTGATATACCTGAAAATTTCTTACCCAATTCCCACACACTCCAGACATAACCTGATTGCCTTGCTCAGCACGGTCGCCGCCTCACCCCGCAAAGCTCCGGCGCACAGCATTACTGTTCCGACAGCCAAAAGCAAAGCCTGCGCCGCCACCTTTTTCCAACGCATATGTTGCCACATCCTCTCTATATCCGTTTTCGGATTATATATTGTTTTCCGTTTTACATTCCGGGCAGATTCCCTCGAACACGGCTCTGTGACGGAATACCGTGTAACCGGTCGCATTTGCAACCTTTTCATCCGGATCGGAAAGATAATTAAACGGAATATCAATTACCTTTCCGCACTTAAGACAGATAATATGATAGTGAAGGTCTGTTCTCAAATCATATCTGTCTGCACCCGGTACCTTGATATGAAGTATTTCTCCGTCCTCTGACAGACAGCTTAAATTGCGGTATACGGTACCCTGACTGATTTTTCCGTCAATTGCATGAACCTCCTCGTATATCGTGTTGGCGGTCGGATGATCCGTGTGACATCTGACCGTTTCCAAAACGATTCTGCGCTGTTTTGTTTCCCTGTGTTTCAGCATTTTTATGCACTCCCCTAAGTTTTGTCATATTTCAAATTTGTTATTCCGCGTCCGTCAAGCGGAACATATCCCCTGTATGGAGCAACAACAGTATATGCCGGGAAATGCCTTCATTAAATTTTTATTGGTTCTTGTTCTAGCATATTTATTGTTTTTCATAATCACTTCATACTTTTCATTTTATTTTTATATGTTATTAGGAATTATTCTTAATAATAATTATTATACCGTAATCTATTCTTCTTGTCAAGACAAACGGCGGAAATCTTTACTGATCTCTGCTTTTTCGGCATTTTGCACTATGAAAATTTTTATGATTTTTTTGCTTTTCTTAAAAACGCAAAAGCTATTTTTCTTTCAAAACTACGAAAATCATCAGTATGTATTGCCAAAAAAGAAATTTTGTGATAGAATACAAAATAACCGTATACGACGAGGAGGTGTGACGATGAACAAATCAGAGTTGGTTGCGATAATGGCTGAAAAAGCGAGCCTTTCAAAAAAGGACGCCGAGGGCGCATTAAACGCATTTGTTGACGCTGTAAAGGATGCCGTAAAGAAGAACGACAAGGTTCAGCTTGTCGGCTTCGGAACTTTTGAATCTCGCAAAAGAGAAGCAAGAGAAGGCAAAAACCCGCAAACGGGCGAAAAAATCAAAATCGCCGCGTGCAACTCGCCGGCTTTCAAGCCCGGCAAAGGCTTCAAGGATTACATAAACTAAGAAAAACAAGAGAAAACCGCCAATATGATTAAAATCATTGTCGGCGGTTTTTCTATGTGAATTTATTACTGCATATTTATATTTATTCCAACATTCCAAATCGGAATAAGGTTACTATTAACTGCTGTTAGGCTCTGTATAATTTTCTTTTTCAGCTTTATTATATGAAATTGAAGTCCTTTCCGGTTTTTCTTATTTTCTCGCCGTAGACCGGACTTGCGGCAAGTTGATAGATAAAGCGAAGCTCTTTTTTATATTTGCTTATTTCGTCAAGGCAATTTGCAAAAAAGCCTTTTAGGTCGTTGAGGCTTGCAAACACATATTCGAATATTTCATCCGTAACCGTTTTCAAGCCGTACTGTGCCGCCTCGCACACAATACCTGTCTTGTCCTTAAACCAATAGTACAGCGTACCCTGCACAATTCCCGTGCTCCGGCACACTTCACGAATGGTTATGTTTTCAAGTCCACGCTCAACGAGATAGGGGAAAATCCTTGCCGAAAGCTCGCTTTTATCCGTTGTCTGATATGCGGCAGTATTCATTTTAAGTCACCTCCTCATCGCACTCTGCGTTTATTGAGCAACCGTTTTACCGGTTCGCAAAAAAATATGCCTGCAACATAATCAGAATTATGCGGTAAAGGCATTTTCACATAATCAGAATTATGTTGCAGGCAAAGTGGGTTTTTCATAAATTCGAAACAAAAAACGCTGCATAATAAAAAAATTCAAAACTTTTTTGTGCAAAAAGGCATAGCAAAGCAGGCCAATGTTAAAAATTAAAATAGCATTGGTCTAAAAGCTATGTCTTTTTTAGTGCATAATGATGAAAATCTGTAACACATCTATTGTAAACCTACACGAAAAAATGCCTGACACGGAAATCTCACCTTGAAATTGTCAAAAAAATGTGGTATAATAAATTAAGTATATTTATAGTATATACTTTCAAAAATCCATTATATAAGGAGGCATGAAGATGTATCATGTAAAAAGAAAGCTTTTGGCGATCGTACTGTCCCTGATTATGGTCTTTTCACTCGTTCCGTCAAACCTTGCGTTTGCGGCGGAGGGCGCATATATCCATAATCCGATGGATAATCCGAAGACTGCGGCGGATATTATTGAGGATCCGGCTGCGGTTTACGGCTACCGTCCGAACCCCGATTCGGTGCGGCTGGGCGAGTTTGCAAACGCGATTGACTGGACGGATGAGAAACAGGTTGCCGAAGCAAGGGAGCAACGTGCTGCGTACCACGCCAAAAATGAAGAGTTGTACAAAATGATTGACAAACTGTCGGCGGAGGGCAAAACCACCGAGGAGATTGCACGCACGGTCAGCAAGCGCAGAAATGAATTGCGACTTGAGGCATATAACGGAGATCCGGAGGGTCTTGCGAGGGTAAAGAAAAGTAATCTTGACACCTACGGAAACGAAAATGGTCCGACGGCGGATTCGCTTTATGAAAAATACGGCTCGTGGCAGACGGTGCTTGAAAAAGCATTAAGCACAAATGCCGGTATGGACGCATGCCTCGGCTTTTACGATACATATTACTCTTTATACGGCGCAGAGCCGGCTGAAAAGAAATATTTCGGGAAGTTTTCCATGCCTCAGACGAATTTTAACGATATAAAATATGAAAGATTCGGCATGGCGGAGTTTGACAAAAATATATCTGAGATCCTTAAAATCAATTTAAAGCCCTATACAGAGGAAAACGCGAAAGCAATGAAGGGCTTGCTTGAAACTTTATCGGAACAGTATTGGGATTCGGTATCAAGGTATGCTCTTGCACAGATTGACGTGTGGAAACACAATTCCGAGGAGAATATTGCTGAGCTGGAAAAAGCTTTCAGTATCGTAAGCGAAGCGGGAAAAAATTATACCCGTATGTATACCGAGCTTGCGGAAGGAAAATACAGATCCGTGCCGGTGGAGCTTTTCGGCAGCGAGGATGAATTTGAGGCTTTTCTCGACAGTAACGGTTCAGATAAATACTATGAGCTTGTCGCAGAAGAGCAAAAGCTCATCAGTGATTTTACGGCAAATATCTACGGCAATAATACCGTTATATCCGATAGCGGCGAGGAGCTTAATATAAGCGATATTACAGCTAAGATGAATGCGGCGAATGAAGCAATGAAAAACGGCGGCGATACCGACGCGCTACAGGCGGAACTTGAAATGCTGGAAAATAAATATCTGGAATATACCAAGAAAAACAATATTATTTTGGGAGAAATCTATTCCAAATTAGTAAAGGTAAGAGATAAAATTGCCGGGGAAACAGTGTATGAGAATTATGCCGAATACGCCTATGAGATCGGTTACACCAGAGATTATACCGTTGCCGAAGCACAAAGCTTTTCCGGTTATGTTAAAAAACATATAGTCCCCTTATTTGAAAAGGTCGGCGATGCAATCGCCAATCTGGATACAAGATATTTATCCATGACGGATGAGGAAATCCTCGAGGAATTAAAATTCTGCTTTGCGGATGTGAGCGGTGAGATGTCGGACGCATTTATGTATATGCTGGATAAGAATATGTATGACATTACCTATTCGGAGGATAAATATCCTTCCTATGCGGCAACGATTTATCTTTATAATCTGGGAACTCCGTTTTTGTTTGCAAGCCCGTCAGAGGATAATGCAGATCAACTCGGCACGGTTATTCATGAATTTGGGCATTTTAACACAATGCTTTATGATCCGGTAAATCAGGAAAATAATATAGGTACGTTTGACGCAACAAATATGGATACCGCAGAGGTTAATTCACTCGGTCTTGAAACACTTATGACAAACTATTACAACCGCTTTTACGGCAAAGACGAAAACGCATATACTCTTTCTTTAATTTATTATTTGCTTGGGAATGTTATTGACGGATGCGTTATAAACGAGTTTGAGCTTGCCGCAATCAAAAATCCGAATATGAGTGTTGACGAACTGAACCGCACATACAGAAAAATAGGCGAAAGCTACGGAATGACCTTTATGACGGATGATGAGATGGCATACGGATGGGTACGTATACAGCATATATTCACGCAACCGTTTTATTACATAAGTTATGCGACAAGTTCAATGGCGGCTCTTGACATCTGGTCCGGAATTGACGATTTTGATGTGGCAAAGGATCGATATTTAAAATTCTGTGCGCTCGGCGATCATATTCCGTTCAAGGAAGCTCTTTCCGAAGTCGGTATTCACAATGTTTTTGAAGAAAAATGTTCAATCATTCTTGCGGAACAGATTACTGAAGAATTCGGATTCGATTATGAAGATGTTAAGCATGATGAATGGTATTACAACGCAGTGTTCTTTTCTCTGCCGTATGTGGATGGGTTATCGGATGTTGAGTACGGTATAAACCAAAATGCCTCAAGAGGGATTATAGCAACGGGAATTGCGGGACTGTGCCGCGGTGAAAATGTCGAATCAAAAGCGAAATTCACCGATATTCCAGCGAATAACAAAGTATATATCAACTGGGCATACGATAACGGCATTATTTACGGGTATGACGACACGCTTTTCGGATATTCGGATGATGTAACGCGTGAACAGGCGGTTGTTATGCTATACCGTTGCGCGGAATTTCTTGGTACAGACAATAGCGAGGCATCGTCACAAATCATTTATACGGATGCGGATGCCGTTTCCGACTGGGCTGTCGAAGCAGTCAGCTGGGCAAGCAGCATAGGTATAATACGGGGATATGAAGACGGCACTTTCAAACCATTCAACAATGTTACCAAAGCAGAATTTGCACAAATGTTATATACCTTTGCCGATGTTGTTCACTAAATCGGTTTAAATTATTAGAATGATACCGAAAATCGCAGACAAGAGTTGATTCGCTTCTGTCTGCGATTTTTTATACAATCCGCCGAAAAGGCTGCTGAAAGGTTGAAAAATGCACAAAAAATGTTGTATAATATTATTAAGAATAAATTATTGGGAATCCTGTTATGAGAAGCGTAAAGAACAACTGTAAATCAAAATATATAGACTATGAATGGCTGATAATTAAGTTTGATAACGGAATTGTAACTGATTATGATTTTGATTTGACTTAATTTCTAACAAAAGAAAGGGGCAAAAGCAATGAAAAAAGCGTCAGTTATAATACTCAAAATAATATCAACTGCGGTGGCTCTATTTGCAAGCTATTATGCTTTATTTGTAACCGTTATGTTATTGTTTTCGAGCGGCATAAATCACATTATAACATACATAGGTTTAATTGTTGTGCCGTCACTTCTGCTGC
>ERZ857775.772-NODE-772-length-43826-cov-5.834274_pt1 | contig 43826 bp, 30 predicted proteins | sample MGYA00519698_ERZ857775 | MGnify/ENA primary metagenome ERZ857775 (study PRJEB31778, sample SAMEA3449363) | human gut metagenome | biome: human gut; feature: human-associated habitat; material: faeces | place: United Kingdom | collected 2010/2012 ...
GAGCCATTTTAGGGTTCCATCTTCTTGTCTGATGTCCGAAATGAACACCTGCCTCTAAAAGCTGTTTCATTGAAATAACGCTCATGTCTTTTTCTCCTTTTGGTTAAATTCTTCCGCATGAATCCTTTTCCTCTCGGACCCAGCCTCACACCGCAGGGCACCATCCTGGGAATCTCCATGCGTGTTTGATAGTTTGCAACTTTTGTATTATAACATGACAAAACCCTCCGTGTAAAGAGGGTTTTTGCAAATTTTTCCGCTAATTTTTCCGCTATTTTACAATGAAAGTCCCAGACGGCAGCCATGAATGAGCCAGGCTTGCATGAGCGAATTCATGGATATCGGGCGGGCTATACCGTATGAGTAAGTAGGGCGATAGCCCGAATTACAAATACAGTCAACAGCTGCAAAGCAGCTGACTTTCATATTCAACAATATTTGCGTAAGCAGACATACCCTTTTAGGAGTTTTCGCATTTCAGCGCCGCCAGTTCATCAGGCGTCAGTTCCCTGGCCTTTCCTTTCGGCAGGTCATCTGGCAAAGTCAGCGCCCCCATAGAAATCCGTTTCAGATAAATTACTTTCTTTCCAACAGCTTCCATCATTCGCTTCACCTGATGAAAACGGCCCTCGTGGATTGTCAGAAGAATTTCAGAACACCAGATGCTGCCCTCCGGATCTGCCTTATGTCCTGCAGCATTTGAATTGGCTATCACTGCTCCTGATTCACCTTCGACATTTTTACGTTCAACATTCTCTTCCCATGTTCTGAGAATCTCCAGCTTCCCCGGCAAGGTTGGCTTCTCATCTCCAATATCCACACCTAACCGGATCTTCTCTATATCCTCCGGCACCACTTTTCCTTCCGTCACCGCGAAATACGTCTTATCCACATGTTTCTTCGGGGAAAGCAGTCTGTGGGCAAGCTGCCCATCATCTGTAATAAAAAGCAAGCCTTCCGTATCCTTATCAAGGCGTCCTACCGGAAAAAGATTCCGTCTGCCATCCTTTGGCACCAGATCCAGAACTGTCTTTTCCCTGGTATCTTCTGTGGCACTTACATATCCGGCAGGCTTGTGCAAAAGATAGTACACAAACTCTGCCCTTGCTCCAACATGCTCTCCGCCAAATTCTACCACGTCCGTCTCCGGATCTATTTTCAGTTCCGGCTTTTTCGCTTTCTCACCATTTACCTGAACCATTCCTTTCTGGATCAGCTTCTTCACTTCCGTTCTCGTACCTGCTCCTGAATCCGCCAGAAATCTGTCCAGTCTCACTGCTTTTCCCATTCTTTATAGTAGCTCTCCTTCTTTATTCCTTTTCAAAAACCTCAAAGGATAATGCCCGCTGTGAATCCTCTTTCATAAATTCCGGAACATCCTTCGCCATTATGGACCACGCTGCCTCTGATTCCACTCCGTCAATCACAACCTTCAGGCTGGCCCATTTATCAGCTTCCCTTTTTTCCCAGAATGGCACCATCTGGTAACATCTCAGAACCTTTTTCAGTTCTTCCAGCTGTTCCGGTTGATCGTAAACTACAGGAGAAGAATATTCATTGTGCTCCTCATTCATATAATATTCCACTTCCACAGCGCTCAGCTTCACATCCTCCATAGAGACAGGATACCCTGTTTCCTTCAAAATTTCAACTGTCCTTTTGAACTGCGGGAATACATAAAAGCATGCGAAAAAATAATAGTCTCCGGTTCTGCCAGGCACCATGGCATCAACTGATTCTGCAGATGGTACTCCGGAATACTCAATGTTCAGGCTTGCACATGGCTCTCCGGTCAGCACTTCCGGATCCGCCTCCTCTACATCCTGACGAAATGCATCCACCAACAGCTGTCTCTTTGCCTTATTGTCCTGGAAAAGGGAAATAGATTCTCCTGTAATAAAATCACAGCGCACCTCATCCACATATTTATCATCCAGCTTTAAAATGGAATAGCGCTCAGACTTTAAGGTTCCCTCCGCATATCCCTCTTTATACAAGTTCTTCTGATTCTCTGTGCTGACCATATAAGAGCGATAAACAGTTTTTCCGGATTTCAGGTCATAACGCATCTGAAGTCTTGATGTATCGTTAGAAGAATCCCATATATCGCCGTTCCACAGCGCTCTGTTGTCACTATCTTCTGAAAGGGATCGGCATATAACCTTGTTTTCCTTCACAATCTGCTCCACACATGCATAAATATCAGGACTAATGCCCAGATTATTGCCCAGAAGATCTCCATTCCTATAATATCCGGAATCCTGTGTGGAAATCTTGCCATCTTCATTTATTTCAACGCTATAAGTATTCTCCCATCCACCGCCATCCGTAAATTCAGCTGCAATATTTTCGATTTTATCATAAGAAGGGATATAGTTGTCGTATCCAGTCAGGTCAAATAAGAACATACAGGCCACAAATGCTACACAGGCCCCGCTTACCACAAACTGTATTTTATTGGAGAAAAATTTTCGGAAATCCCTGTAATAAATAATTCCCATTATCCCTCCTGAAAGAAGGGTTCCAAAAATCAATCCGAAAATCCACCATACAATTCTGGAATTGTCACTTGGAAGCATATAGAAAATAAGTCCGATTCCAAGTCCTCCGGGAACCACAATCATAAATCTTATGATTGTGCCAACCCATGGAAAAACAAAGGCCATACCGGTTCTTTCGGATTTTCTGTTTACAAATGCATAATATCCAAGAACGCCAAAAGCGATTGTCACCAGAAGCACAATTCCCAGAATGCCACCATAATTTCCTTCTGCATATTTTCCCACAAAGGTGTAGGCAAGGATGACTGGTGACGCCATTTCTCTCAAGCCTTTTATATAGCCATAGACACCTACACTGCTGGTATAATAAAAGACTTTTTCGTAAAACTGCAGAGTAACAGAAAGCACCGGTCCATAAGCAGCCACTGCAATAAGCAGAAGAGCTCCCATAAGCAGATGGCCGGTAATGCAGATTACCAACACAACCGAAAAATACAAAAGCAGATATAAAAGCAAATGAAATACCATCATCAAAAATGCCAGTTTCATAAGATGAAGGCTGAAAAATCCCCTCATTGCCCCGATGCAGACGGAGAAAAATTCCATTGCCAGATATGGAAGCAAATAATACAAAAGGGACTGCAAAGTCTTATGCCAGAACATTCTGCTTCGTTTCACCGGAAGACTGTGATAGAAATCAATTTTCCGCGGTGAATAAAGATACCAGAACTGGCTGATTCCGTTAAACAATGCTGCAGTTGCCGCAACTGCAAGTCCGGTGAGCATAAATCCATCCTGCCACAGATTTGCATAAAGTGCATTGATCTCACTGGTGGTGTATCCCATTCCAAACCAGTTTCCCAGCATGATCAGCTCTGCCACCGGAAATGCCAGAAGAAATCCGATGGTCACAAAAGCCGGAATCCACATCATGCCTTTTGATGACACCTTCATATATCTGCTAGAATAAATTTTTGATTTCATAGCCTGCCACCTCCGTTTCACTGATAAAAATTTCCTCCAGGGTCAGAGGAAGCACCTCCATAAAGAGAGGATTTTTGGCCTGGATCTTCTCTATGATCTCACTTCTGGTTCCCCGGGCTGTTATCATAAGAAGAGACCCCTGATGCTGCACCTTCAAAACCTGAAGTTCCTTTTCCAGTTCTTTTTCCTGCTGTCTTCCGCTAAGCACACACTGTATCTTGTGAATGTGAAATTTCATGTCTTCCAGATCTTTGGAAAGAAGAATCCCCCCTTTATGCAAAAGCCCGACATGGTCGCAGATATCCTCCAGTTCGCGCAGATTGTGAGACGCGATCACAGGAGTAAATTCCCGGTTCATAATCTCCGACGCAAACAGGCTCTTTACTGCCTGACGCATTACCGGATCAAGTCCATCAAAGGTCTCATCGCAAAACAGATATTTCGTTGCCGCGCACACACCGATGATTACCAGAACCTGTTTTTTCATACCTTTGGAAAAAGTTGCAATTCTGCGATTTTCTTCCAGATGGAATTGTTCCATCAGTTCATGAAAAAACCTGGTTCGAAACTGAGGATAGAAGTTCCGGTAAAAGCGCACCAGATCCATTGCTGTATAATTTGCCGGAAAATAACTGTCATCTGAGATATAGAAAAACAATTTCTTTGCTTCTTCATTTTCATACACTGGCATACCGTCAATCTGGATTTCCCCTTCATCTGGCCTTATAATTCCAGCCATCATCCGAAGCAGGGTGCTTTTCCCGGCGCCGTTACTGCCCACAAGACCAAACACTTCCCGCACTCCAACATCCAGAGTTGCTTTATTGACCGCTTTGACAGTGCCAAACGCCTTACTGCATTCTTTGACTTCTATCATGGCTTCTCCTCCTTGTAACACTCCCCGATAATATAGATCAGCTCTTCCTCATTCATTCCCATAGCCTTTCCCTTCTGAATCATGGCTTTTAGTTCTTTTGTATAGGAAGCTTTGCTAAGCTTACGCACTTCTTCACTGTCTGCGATAAAATTTCCTGTTCCTTTAACCGGGTAGATCAGTCCCTCCTGTTCCAGCTGCATGTAGGCTCGCTGGATGGTGTTGGGGTTGATCGATAATTCCATGGCCAGCTGCCGCACAGAGGGCATTCTGGAGCCTGGCTCCAGTACTCCCTTCAGGATCAGGTTCCGGAATTTCTCCTCCACCTGCTCGTACAGTGGCCTTCTGTCCTGATAATCTAAAACGATCATAGACAGGCCTCCTCCTTTCTAAGTGTATTAATACGTTTAATACACTTAAGATAGCATATGTGTACTTTAAATTCAAGACGGGAAATTCTTAAATGTTTATAAAGTGGAATGCGCCAACAAAAAACCTTCTCACAATCTCCCCTGTTTTTCCAGGATTTTGTAAGAAGGTCTTCTATTTTTCTTAATATATTTCTGATTATGCTTTATATCAGCCTCGTACATCCTCGTTTCTGATAATTCTTATAGCATCTCCAGATACCATAAGTTCCTGCAAAAACAAGAAACAGATTCAGTGCAATTACGGATGTGGCTCCTGTATGATCCAGCATGTACAGCATCACATCACTGACCAGCAGGCTCCAGATATTTGCCCCCATATGAAGAAATACACTGGCAAACAGATTTCCTCTCCATTCCAGGATCAATGCGAAAAGCAATCCCATAATAGTTGCATACACTCCCTGGAGCAGATTCATATGGTAAATTCCAAATGTCAGTCCTGAAAACAGTGCAGCTGTGATCACGCGCATATTATCTCTCATACGAAGAAATACCAGCCAGCGGAAAATAACCTCTTCTGCAAAAGGTGCTGCAATCCCCATCCAGAAAATCAGACTCCAGATACTTTTCCCCTCGGAAATCAAGGACTGAGTTTCCTGATAAGCTTCCGGATTCAAATATTGCTGAAAAAGCCCTACCAGAATGTTTCCATATTGACCAAGAAATGCGCCAATTATAAGAAACCCCAGAATTTCAGGAACAGGAAGGTGACGATCAGCTGCAGGATATAATATCCCGGTTTCTTTTCTTCTTGAAAAATCGCCCCGATACAACAATATGCAGGGAACTGCAGCCAAAATCCCTGTCAGACCAGTCAGCATAAGCACATGCTGGTAATATGCACTCATATCTGCGCCAGTCCGCTGCACCAGAAAATACAGTCCCAGATAGGAGACAAGCTGGGAAAGCACAAAATGGATTCCCACCGGATACAGACACTTCCATGCCAAAACCGGCATTTTCTGTTTTCTTCTGGGGCTCAGGCGAAAAAATCCAGTATTTCCTCTGCCGAATTCACAATTTTAAAAGGATGGGCATTTTTCAGTTCTTCTTCGGTTCCGTACCCATAGGAAACTGCAATGCATTCCAATCCGGCGCGTCTTGCCCCAAATACATCATGCTCTTTATCCCCCACCATGATCACCTGGTCACGGTGTTCAGAAAATCCCAGCCGCTTCAGAGTTTCCTCGATCACCTCTGTCTTATTGGTTCGTCTACCCTCAGGCTCACTTCCAACCATCTCGTCAAAATAAGAATCAATATGGAAATATTCCGCAACGATCTTCACGAAATTCTCTGGTTTGGAAGACGCAATGGCAAGCTTGTATCCTCTTTGTTTCAGTCCGGATAACATTTCCGGAATGCCAGGATACAGTTCATTCTCATAAATCCCCACTGGTGCGTATCGTTCTCTGTAAATCTCAACTGCCTTTCTTGCTGTTTCTTCGTCAATTCCCGCATATTCCTGAAACTGCTCCAAAAGGGGCGGTCCCACAAAAATGCGCAGCTTCTGAAGATCTGGTTCTGGTTTTCCTACCTTCTCCAGAGCATATTGTACGGATTTGGTGATTCCCTCCCCGGAATCGGTGAGAGTTCCGTCCAGATCAAATAAAATAGCTTTGTACATCTGTGTTTTGCCTCCTGTACCGTCATGTAATTTTTGTCGTTGATTTTTCAAGTCTTTCGCTATATGGGTGTTAATTATAACATCATTTCTTTATAACGTCCAGATGGCAAAATCTTAGTTAATGGTTACCATTCACTCCATGACCAGTAACAATTGATGCACACTTTCAAAACTCCCATATAGGCATATGCACAATTCTTCTCCCATCTATTACAGCAATCACCTTCACAGTATTTTCCTTCGCTGTAATCGGCTGGTCAAATATAAGGGTATCCCCCTTCTGGTGCCAGAAAATCTCATCACCATTTAGGTTCAAAGACAGAATTGTAACATCCTGCTCACCGGTAGTTCTTATAACTTGTATTTCAGGATATTCATTTACAGGGACTGTTTCTTCGTGTACAAAACGTATTGTGTCATTTTTATTATCATTTATGTTATTGTTTTTATTTATATTTTCATTTTTTTCTCTATTTTTATCATTTCTGTTATAGAATCCAAGTCCATGAGATGTCTTTGCCATTCCGACTGCTGTAAAAACCGTGCCGGCTCCTGTGAGTTTCAAGTGCTCACTGGTATTTTCTTTTTTAGGACTTTCCGTAATTTTTGCTTTGGACCTATCTGCTTTTTTCCGATCAGTATTCTTTGTTTCTCTGGCAGTAATCCTGCTTTCACTTATATTTTCATCTGCTGCGGTATCTTCTGACTTTTCTTCTTTGCTTTTTGAGCTATCCTTCTTTACACGGGGAGTGTTTTTTGTAGTATTGCTTTTAGACTCAGTTCCATTAGCACTGTTGTCTGCATTTATATTCGTTTTCTCATTCTCTGCGTTTTTGTTTGCCGGTGAGGCTGCCGTGACACTGTTTTCTTTCTTTATTTCTTTCCTGTTTTCTTTTGGTCTTCTCTCAGAACCCGCAGCTTGAGGTTTTTCCCAGCCCTCCTCATCACCTGTGTTGTCACCGTTCTCTGTTTTCGACAAGCCAGCTCCTGCGTTGCTATTATTGTTATTATTGTTATTATTGTTGTTACTGTTATTATTCCCGCTGTTGTTATCGTTACTGCTGCCGCTATTATGAGTGTTATTATTACCGTCATTTTCTATGTCATTACTGCTAATACCGCCATTCGCGCTGTCATTATTGCTGTTGTTATTACTCGCATTACCATTACTGCTCCCATTTTCTTTCTGCTCTGGCTCCGTAGTTTCCTGATTTCCTTCAGCCTCCTCCCAATTATCAAATATACCTTCATCAGCACCAATATCGATATCAAATCCTCCAAATTCCCCACCATAAGTGTAAAGTATACCAACTTTGGTAATAAGTAAAAGCACTGTCACCATCAGATAAATTCCAGGTTTCCGAAAGTTATTCCAGATGCTGTGCGAATATATACCTTTTCGATTTGAATTTTTCGCAATTTTTCTCCTTATGCTTCTCCATCTTTTCATTTTCCCTCACCTGTTTCACTTTCCATCTGTTTTTCCCAGATTTCAACGCTCTTACAATCCGTCCCATCTGCCTTACTGCTTCTGTATAAAACATAAAGTCTCCTGCTGGAATTCTTCTGACCTCTTCGCAAAAGGAACAGTCCATATTTCCCATACCCTTCTGCAAATTCCGGCGCATACAAAAGCAGCTGCTCATAATACACGGCGGCCCGTTCCCACTCTTTCTGAAGTTCCGCATTTACCGCCAATAATAAAAGCAATTTTCTCTGCTCTTCATCTTTCGTATATTCTTTTTGCAGTTTTTGCAAAGCACTTTCTGCATGCTCGCATTTTTTAAGAAGAAATTTATCTGCTTCTTTGTCTGTACTTTTTTTATCCGCTTCTGCTGCAAATTTCTTTGACAACGAAGAAGACTCATTTTCCTCTATCTCGTAATATCCTTTCGTTACTTCTGCCAATGCACTTTCGAAAGCTGCCTGCTGCTCTGATCCTGCAAGAAATACACCTGCAGCCAGCAAAATCCCCGTAGTTCCAATCACCACCGCTGCATTTTTTCTGGCAAGCCCTTTTCTTTTTCCTATACCAGAAAGCATTTTTCTTGCCTGTGCCGCATTTTCAAATCGTCTTTTCCCCTGAGACCGGGTACATTTATAGAGAAACAAAGCAAACCCAGGAACTTTCCACAAAACAGATAACCAGTTTTTTCCTGCCAGCGCCTGTAATGTTTTTCCCAAAGCATAAAGATCACTGGAGCTGTTTACTTTTCCCTCATATTGTTCTGGAGCTGCAAAGCCTTCTGTTCCCATACAGATCCGCTGATTTTCTCCAAATCCAAACACCGCGCTCCCAAAATCCACCAGATACAATTTGCCCGAATCTGAAAGCATAAGATTATCCGGTTTCAAGTCCCCATAATATACCGGCGGCTTTTGCCCATGAAGATATTCCAGAACTGCAAGCACAGTGTCTCCGTGGGAAAGAAGCTCATCCACTGCAAAAACATGTTCCTCCTTTAACATCTGTCCAAGGGACTTTCCACGAATATATTCCATGATCAGATAACAATGATCCCCATTTTCCACATAATCTACCATCCGTGGAATGGATGGATGTTCCAGAAGCCGCAGCAGTCTGGCTTCACGCTTTTTCTCAAGGGGAAGTTCTTTTACTGCCCAGTAATTTCCAAGCTCCATATCCCTGGCAAGGTACAAATGCCCCTCCCCACCTGCGCCTACCTGCTCTAGGATACAGTAACGCATTTTCAAGATCATACCTGTAAGATTGATGATAATCACCTCGATTTTCACATAAAACGCAACCCTTTACCAACAACAAAAGCGAGACAAAAAAGGCTTCAACTCCTTGTCCGCGTAAATTAAGTGAATGCTGCCGATGACTTCCGGCAAATGATAAATATAAACAGAATAAAAATTAGTGATTATGAAATGCCCGCTATTCTGAAGCATGATAAAAAACTCCAGATCAGACATGTAAGAATGTAATCAGAATTATAACATTTAAAATCCACTGTGAAAAGCACTTTATAAAAATTTTATAAGTGCTTTTCACAATCTCAGATTAAATCTGAATCGTCCTTCCCAGTTCTGCGGACGTTCTGTGTGAAATGGAAATAACGGTACGATCCTTTGCCACACGTTTCAATGCGGCCAGAACAGCCTTCTCTGTCTCCGCATCCAGGTTTGCAGTGATCTCATCCAGAAGAAGCAGTTTGGGCTCTGCCACTGCTGCCCTGGCAATGGATAGCAGCTGCCACTGTCCCTGGGAAAAAATCTCCGGGGTGCAATAAGTATCGTAACCATTTTCCAGACTCTCAATTGCCTCTTTTAAACCTGTAAGCTCTGCAACAGCCTTTACCTGACGCTCAGAGATCCGGTCATCATATAATGTAATCTGGTCGCGTACGGTTCCCGGCACCATGTGAAAAGTCTGCTCTACGTATCCAAAGAGTTTCCGTCGTTCTCCAGCCCTCACAGCCGTTGCCGGAATGCCGTGGAGCAGTACCTGTCCCTGATCCGGCTCATAAAGTCCAAGAAGCAGCTTCAATATCGTACTCTTTCCTGCACCAGTTCGTCCGAGTAGAGTCACCTGATCGATATCCATCACCTTGAAATTCAGATGCTCCAGCACCACATGCTCATCGTAGCCGAAGGTTACATTCCGGAATTCTACAAACGGCAAACTATTACTGTCAGAAGCTCCCAGTCTGTGCCTTTCTTCCATATCAGCCATCGCTTCCTTTCGGCTAATCTTTTCATTTCTGTTTTCTTCTATTTTTGTTGCCGGATTATTCCAGGTTTTCTCGGTATCTCCATTCTCCTGTGCGCCATTTTCTTTCTCCTCCAGCCCAAAGAATTCATTAATCCTATGGATTCCAGCTACCGCGGACTGGATGGTCTGAATCTCCATTCCAAGACTTTCCACCGGCGAAAAAATCTGTGAAATATAGTTGATCACAGCCACTGCAGTTCCCGCAGACATTCCAAAAAACGTGAGCACCATCTTATTTCCAGATGCTGAAAGCAGCATCACAGCTGCAACCACGACTGCATTTAAAATCAAGATCACCGGTGAATATACTGCATCATAAAAATTGGTTCTCTCCATTGCCTGGTAACTTTCACCGATATAAGTATCATAACGCTCTTCCATATATTTTTCCCTGGCAAGGCAATGGATGGTACGGATATTATGAAGGGTTTCCGGCACATGGCCAGAGGCTCTTCCCACAGCCTTACGATTTTCGATCTGGGCTGCCAGCATGTTTTTCTGCACATGTCTGGTAAACCAGAAAAGAAATGGCAGTATTACAAGAAGCACCACAGCGAGACCCTTATTTTCAAACCAGATCACCACCAGAATACTGATAATCTTGCAGGCGTCAGCAAACATACTGATGATCCCTGAGGTAAAAAGATTTTCCACAGTATCTACATCACCAACAAAGCGTGAAGCCAGAGTTCCAGGTTCCAGCCCTGTCAGTTTGTCAGAAGTAAGGCATATGAATTTTTCCATAAGGCTGCTTCTAAGTGCATGTGTGATTTTCTGCCCAAATACGGTAAGCAGACCTTCCCTGGCAGATTCCATGAATCCGGTAAGTGCAAGCATTGCAAAATAAAGGAAAATCACCCAGAATGTCACGGCTTTTCCCGCTGTGACTGTATCTACGATTTTTGCCAGGATCAGCGGCGGGATAAGAGCCGTTACCACTGCGCCTGCTACAGCAAAGACAATACCCATAGACAGCCATTTCTGCTGCAGAACTGTTTTCCAGATCACACCTTTTACCTGTCTTTTTTTCGCTTTTGCAATTTTCCCTTTTCCCTTGTTTTCTACCGGAAAAACATTTGCATCTGACCTTCTGCTCTTTTCCAAAATCATATTTTCTTCTGATTTCACGTTGTTCTTATTTCTGTCTGTCTTCACTCTCTGCACCTCCTTCCTCAGTAAATAATTTCTTATACTCCGGTACCTTCACAAGTAATTCTTCATGCGTACCCACCACTGTTTTTCCATCTTCCATCCAGATGATCTGATTCATCTGCGGAAACAGATACAGACGGTGGGAAATCAGCAGCACAATATTCTCTTTCGCCTGTGCTTTCAAATTGGCAAAAATCTGTCTCTCGGTGCTCTTATCCAAAGCCGAAAAAGGATCATCCAGAACCAGAACTGGCTTTTTGTGGCAAAGAGTTCTTGCAAGAGCCAGACGTTTTCCCTGTCCGCCCGAAAGACGTACGCCACCATTTCCTACCAGAGTCTGTAAACCATCATCCATCTCATTTACTTCTTCTGCCATGCAAACCATTTTCAGGAAATCCTCTGTCTTTTTCTGTTCACCCATAAGCACATTGTTTTCCACGCTGTCGTTAAACAGCTCCGGATCATGACCAAGATAGCCTATGATATTCGTCTGCCAGGATTGGGGCATATTCTGAAGCTCTTTGCCATCCACAAGAATCTGACCTTCATATGGATACTCGCACAAAAATACTTTTCCCAAAGTAGACTTTCCGCAGGCCACTGGTCCGGTAATTCCGATTATCTGCCCTTTTTCAGCCTTGAAGGAAATATCCTTCAGAATCTGTTTCCCATCCGGATAAGCAAAATTCAGATGACGGACCTGCAATTGTTTTACGTTCCTGTAACGAATTTCTGACTGGGCTATCTCTAGCTGAGATAGTTCCTTCTGCGACAATGTTTCTTCTGCATGTTTAGCAGACACATTTTCGATCTTTTCCACTTTCCCATTTTCCAGAATTCCAGACACATTTTTCTCACTCTTTGGAATTTCTTCCTGCTTTGTCAAAAGCGGCTTAATACGCTTCCAGGAAATCTGCGCCTTGTGCACTGCATTAAACAGCTTCGCTGCACTGGATGACTTCACGGACAGCTTCACAAAACATGCCAGGAAAGTAGTAAAAGATGCAATCGTCCATGTGCTCCAGCCTGTTCCCAGAACATTTTTCTGTCCAAAATACAGGATAAACAGTACCCCGGTCATGGAAATGATCCGGTACAAAGGCGGCATGATGGAATTCCAGATATTCGCTTTTACTGCTGACTTTTCATAAGCGGTAAGATTTTCTTCATATGCCTTGCGGCGATCCTCTTCACATCCAAAAACACGGTATGTAACAGCATTTTCCGCCCGATCCAGAGTCGCTGTACTTAAATGTCCAGACTGCTCTTTGTATGCAGTTCCGGTTATCTGGATCATTTTTTTCATTTTTTCCGCCGTCATATAAGAAACCGGCGGGAAAATCATGCAAAGCAAGGCAAGCCTGAAATCATACCACAAAAGCATTCCTGCATAAGCAGCCAGGGCAACTCCTGTATCAAAAATCTCCGTAGTGAATTTGCGCATTCCCTCTACGCAGTCATCCACATCCAGTATTGCCTTGGTCATAATGCTTCCCTCCCCCTCTTCCCGAAGGCTTGCACGACTTTTCCGCACCAGACTGGCATACAGGATTTCTTTCATTCTGCGATTTACATTGTTGGCAAAACGCCGCACATAAAACCTCTTGATATATCTGGCAGTCTGGACAATTGCAATGGCGGTCACATAGCCCAGCACCAGAACCAGCATATCTGAAAACTGGTCAGCCCCTTTCAGGATATCCACCAGGCAGCCGGTCATTTTCCCCTCAAACCAGGGACCTGCCAGAAGGCCGATATTATAGATCAAACCGGATATAGTCACTGCCAGAAGCACTTTCCATTCTTTCTGAAAATAGGAAAACACCCTGTCCGGCAGAAAATTTGTATGATGTTTCGCTTTCATCTGACATTTCCTTTCTGCCTTAAAGCATAACGATACAAAAATGAGACAAAACACACTATGTAAGCTTTACCTCTTATCGCAGCAGCCGTCAGCGTCTCATGCAGGCATGAACCTGGTCACGTCGCTTGCGTAAAGAAAAAAGGAGCCGCTCACTTCCAGCTTTTCCAGAAAGTGCCGCAGCTCCATACCACAGACCATGCCCTCATAATCTGCTTATTATTTTATTACATCTTATCCGGTGCCTCGAATCCAAGAAGATCAATACTTGTCTCAAGCACTCTCTTGGTCAGCTGCAGAAGACGGATATAGGATTCCTTCTGCGCCTGATTCTCTTCACTGAGGATCTTGGTCTCATGATAAAAGCTGTTGAATGCATTGGAAACCTCATAAATATATGCACAGATTTTATGCGGAGCTTTTTCCTCAAATGCACTCTCGATCATACTTCCAAATCCACTGAGCTGAAGCATCAGGTTCTTCTCGCTGCCGTTAGATGCCGGAAGGATCTCACCTGCTTCAAGATTTCCGCCTGCTTCCACATAACGGTTCAGGATGGATTTGATACGAACGATTGTATAAAGGATGTACGGACCTGTATTTCCCTCGAAAGAGGTGAAGCGGTCTACATCAAAAATATAATCCTTGGTAGCCTGATTGGAAAGATCGCCATATTTAATTGCTGCCAGACCTACAATCTTAGCAGTATCTCTTGCATCTTTATCACGGACACTTCTGTTCTCTACGATCTTTGTGAACATTTCCTCATCAATATCGGCAATCAGGTTCTCAAGGCGCATAACACCGCCCTCTCTTGTTTTAAACGGTTTGCCATCTTTTCCATTCATAGTACCGAAGCCAAGGAAGGAAAGCCTTGTGTCTTCTTTCACAAGACCGGTCTTTCTTGCGCAGCGGAAGACCTGAATAAAATGAAGCTCCTGACGTTTGTCAACAACGTAAAGGATCTCATCTGGCTGGAACAGCTTCATACGCTCTACAATTGTGGCAAGGTCTGTAGTAGTATAAAGAGATGCTCCATCTGATTTCAGAAGCATACATGGCGGGATTTCCTTGGTATCGGTCTCCTCTTTAACGTCTACAACAAGCGCTCCCTGATCCTCATATGCAAAGCCTTTTTCCTTCATCATCTCTACCATGTCCGGAATGTAAGGCTGCGCATCAGACTCTTTTTTCCACAGATCAAAGGATACGTTCAAATTCGCATAGTTTCTCTTAAGGTCTGTAACAGAAACACTCATAATGTGGTTCCAGAGAGCCATGTACCCCGGCTTACCCTGCTGAAGAAGATGAGTTGCCTCCAGTGCTTCCTGACGGTATGCCTCATCCTCCTTGGATTTGCCGCTTGCACATGGATAAATCTCCTCAAGCTCACTGATAGTAAAAGGTGCCTCTGCAGGATATTCACCTGTATAGCTGTCATCAAAATATACAAGCTCCGGCTGTCTGTGCTTCAGCTCTGTAATGATCAGTCCCATCTGAAGTCCCCAGTCACCAAGATGAACATCACCGATCACCTTATGGCCTACGAAACGACCGATTCTCTTAATACTTTCACCAATAATTGCAGAACGGAGATGACCTACATGAAGAGGTTTGGCAACATTCGGTCCGCCGTAATCGATTACGATGGTCTTCGGCTCTTTGGCTGTGTCTGCACCAAGCTTCTCATCCTTCTCCATCTCTTTCAGATAATCTGCAAGAAACTCTTCGCTGACTTTCAGGTTGATAAATCCGGGCTTTACCATTTCTTTCATGGAAAATACTTTGGAATCTGCCAGATTGCCCACTACGTCATCTGCGATCATAAATGGTGCTTTCTTATAAGCCTTAGCTCCCGCCATGGCACCATTGCACTGGTATTCGCAAAGATCAGGACGGTTGGAAACGCCTACTTTACCGTAGGATGAATCGTATCCTGCTTTTTCAAATGCTGCAGAAAGCTCTTCTGCCATGTAGTCTGTAAGTTTTTTCATAAATCCTCCTAAATTTTCTTCTCAGAGAGAATACTTCTGTTTTCTTCTGAATTCGTTCCGAAAATATATATTCTATTTCGGAATCTTTTCTAAAAAAATCAATTCTTTTCAATTACTATCTATAGGTGACATCCAAAACTAATGTTTATAAACTATAGCCATTTCTTAGCTTCTATGCAGTCACTTTCTTAGAACATGCGATTGCAAGAGAACCATATCCAATATGGCATGCCACACTAAGTGACAGCGGATCCATATGGATTTCCATACCAGGAAAGGTTTCCTGCATCTCCTGCTTCCACTCTTCTGCCTCTTCCGGATTACCTGTGTAAGCAGCCTGAAGACACATTTCTCCATTCTGGACAAACGGTGCAAAGCGTCCCTCAAAATCTGCCTTCATAGCCTTCAGCATAGTACGTCTGGCCTGCTTCTTGCCTCTTACCTTGGCAAAAGCATCCAGCTTCTCACCCTGGAGCTGCAGCACCGGCTTCAGATTCAAAACGGTACCTATTGCAGCTGCAGCAGGTGTGATCCTGCCGCCCTTTTTCAGATATTTCAGGGTTTCCAAGGTAATATAAATACTGGAATTAAATTTCTCTTCTTCCAGGATCCTCTTAATTTCAGCTCCGCTTTTACCTGCATCCCGAAGGGCAATCGCGTCCACCACAGATTGACGCTGGGTTACGGAAATTCTCTGATTATCTACCACGTGCACTCTGCCCTCATACTCCTGGGCAAGTCCCATTGCAGTAGCACAGGTAGCGCTGAGACCACTTGACATGGGGATCTGTACAATCTCATCATACTCTTTCAGAAGGTTGTCCCATAATCCCATAGTCTCTCCCGGGCTTGGCTGGGAAGTGGAAATAGAAGCATCCGACTTCAGCCACTGATAAAATTCATCCTGGCTCAGGGTAATTCCCTCCAGGTACATTTTCTCATTAATAAAAAAAGGCATAGGAATAACAGACACTCCAAGTCTGCGTCCTTCCTCCTGTGTAATGCCGCTGTTACTGTCCGTTACAATGGCAATCTTACTCATTCAATCTCTCCTTATCTCATAAAAACTCATGTTCCTGTTCACTTCGTTCACAGCAACAGGCTTCGCGAACCTTACCAATGAACAGTAACAAACTCGCCGCCGTCCTGCCTTTTCTTCTGGCAGCTGGTTCTTTTTTCCCAGTAAACAGCGACTGTAAATCTTCTTTCCCTATTCAGGGTCTTAAAGTCTATTATAATACCTGCGCTCCAGTCTGGCAAACACTTTAAAGAAAAGTCTCGAAAAAAATGTACCAAAATATTTCTTCATCTGTAAAATTCTTTTGGCAAAAAAGAAAAAAAGACAGCCTACACCGCCCCTATAAGCAGTGCTGCTGCCCCACATTTTATAATACAGCCAATTCCGCTCATCAGCCGCTCCGCCTGCGCCATAGTTTTCGGGAACATGATGTACCAGCGGAAAGCTTCCATTGTTTTCCGGAGCTTCGCAGGCCAGAAAGAGAAATCTGACCATTTGTCCGGCAGCCAGCTCTGGGGAATATGGGATAAGAGCCTTACGCAAAAAAAAAGGCCGATTCCCCACAGTAAAATTCTAATAACAAAGCAGCTACATTTTCTAAAATCAATTTTCTTTTCTCTACTTCTTTGAATTCCATTTTCCCAGGTTCCGCGCTCCATCTCATACAGCCACCTGGAAACAGTTCTTATAAGCATTACAAGAAAAGTCACTGGAAACCAGGGCAAAATCACTTCCAGCCAGCTGTCATCCACTAATATTCCGGATAGTCCGTTTCCCACGAGAAAATCAGATGCAGCACCCTCCAGTTCCTGACCTTTTTTACCTCGGATCAAAACCTGAGTGCAAACCAGATTTTTTTGTGGCGGACGGATAAGGATCATATGCTGATTCCAGGATACCACACCTCGCACTTCGTAAATCTGCTCTCCCACAGTCAACTGACTTCCCGCACAATTTTCACTGCCGAAAAGCTCCAGGGCTGTGTCTTTATCGATCACGCATCCGGTTTCATCATTCTCTTCTAATAAAGCAGCCTGTCGGTCGTACAAAGCAGCCATTCCCACAACGCCTGTCACCCGAGCATTTGCCTGTCTGAAATCCTCTGGATTCGTAACCACCTGAACGCCTCCATTCCACGCAAAACAGAGATCTGCAATCTCATCATCACTTTGATAATTTTCCCAGATCTGCTTTGCCAGGTTTACTGCAGGATAATCTTCATACAGTTCAACCACCGCTATGTCTGTTTTTCCCACCTTCACATAATCTTTCATTCCAGAATAAAATAAAAAGGAGGCCAGCAATGCTGTCATAATTATTCTCATATATTTTAAAAAATAATTCTTCTTTTTACTTTCCATGCTAATTTTCAGAAATCCTCACCCTGCTTCCATCCTTCAGTTCCCTGTCTGCCTGGACGATCACAGCCTGATCCGTAGAAAGGCTTCCCTCACCCAATGCAGCAGTTGTCTGGTTTTTATCCTGCACAGTAACTTCCACTTTTCTTGCAACCATTACCGTTCCAAGCACTGTATTTTCTGTGTCTGTAACATACACATAGACCTTCCCATTCTCCTGGTACAGCGCTGAAAGCGGAACGCAGCAGGAATAAGGCCCAGCATCTTTTGATATGGAAAAATCTCCGCTCTGACCGATGGACAGACTGTCCTCCAGCATTATGATGGACAGGTCACGAATATCATTCTCCTCCTTATTTTCTGTTATATTTTCCACTGTTGCGCCAGAAATATCATTATTGTTATTATCTGTGATTTTCACATCTGCACCGGCAGATACATATTTTATATCTTCTTTTGAGATGGTACCAGTCATTCGAAGAGTACCATCGGCTGAATATAAAACTACTGCTGCGGTCTGTCCTGTAAGGTCTCCGGTTTGCACAGACAGACTTTTGATCACACCGTCAGAAGGAGACGAAATCACTCCCTCTGTGCTTTGAAGCACTGTAATCTTTTCCATATCTGCTCTGGCATTTTCCAGTTCTCTTTGTACGTTCTCCAAGGTACTGTCTGAAGACTCCGGCGCACTGGCATCGGACAGAGCTTTTCCGGCACTTGCCAGAGTCTGGTTTCTTCCCGCGATCACTTCATTTAATGCTTCCTGTCTGGCTCGCAGATCATCCTGAAGGGCAGTTTCTGTGGCGGAATCATCCTCCTGTGTTACAGTGGTCTCACCATCATTAAACCCTTCCTCTCCATCTGTGAAGCCACTTAAATCATCCCCGGAAGTCTTTGCTTCCTTTTCCCTGTAAAATTCGTCAAGCCGCTGTTGGGCTATCTGAACTTCCGCCCTTGCATTATCCACGGAAACATTTCCGCTTTGCACAGCCAGATCATAAGAATTTCCAGCCCATGTCTGCTCCGCTGCACGCTTCTGGCTGTTCACCTTTTTCTGGCTTTCCAGATCCTTTGCCTGCCCTTCCAGAGTTTTTACTTTATCATCCAGATTCTTCAAAGCCGCCTGAATGCTGTTCTGGGATAGCTTCAATAAAATATCCCCTTTTTTCACAGTCTGCCCTGCATGTACCATCACCTGCTCCACCTGCAGATTTTCCAGTACAAACACCGCCACTTCCTGACTACCCTCCACTTTTCCAGAGCCTTTCACCTCATGAGTGATCATCTGATTTGCCGGGTTCTTAGTCTGGATCTGTATCACATTTACAGAATCCGAAACTCTTGACAATATGGTAAAAATCAGCATCATTACAAAAAACAGGCAAGTTGCCTGAATTAATTTTTTCTTCATGTCAAACTCCCATTCTGTTCCTGAACATATTTGTAAAACACTCTGCATTCTAACTATTTCTTTTAAATTCCATTGACAATATATTTTATCAAACTGTCGTTTTTTATCGTCACTTTCCAGTTGTTTCTCTTTTTATTCCTTTACCGCCGTAGAGACAATTCCCTGCTCCAGGTAGTCCTGTCCGGACAAAAATACCAGAACTGCCGGGGCCAGAGCCACCACAGAGGCCGCAAATGCAAACCCTGCCTGCTCCAACTCAATATTAGGCAGGTACAAAGACAACGGCCACAATTCTTTTGTTTTCAAAAATGCCATCGGCTGTTCGATCAGATTCCAGTATTCCAGAAAGCCCAGAACAATGGCAGAAATGACGCCAGGTGAGCCCAAGGGGATGGCAACTATAAAAAACAGTTTAAGCTCACCTGCACCGTCAAGTCTTGCCGCTTCCAGAAACGCCAGAGGAATCCCTTTGAAAAAGCGGTACATAATAAATATGGGGAATGTAGAAAAAAACGCCGGGAAAATAATCCCCAAAAGCGAGTCAAGAAGCCCAATTTTATCCAACACCAGATAATTGCCAAGAAGCATAACCTGAAACGGCATCATCATCAGTGCAATATACAAAGTAAACAATATATTTTTCCCTGGAAAATCAAATTTGGCAAATCCCCATGCAGCAGGCATTCCAACCAGAAGCCCGCCAGCGAGGGCACCAGCCGTAATCTTCACCGAGTTCCAGAACATTACGAAAAATTCCGGTGAATCCAGCAGTACTTCCACATAATGTTTCAGAGTCGGATATTCCGGAAACAGCTTCCAGGAAGCATATCCTTTCGCCCCCTCCTGCAGCACTGGAAACAGCAGATCTGTAAGCTCATTTTTTCCCATAAGAGAACCAACTACCAGAAATAAAACAGGAAATATAAAGACCAAAGCTAAAAGTACAAGAAAAAAACAAGTTATCTTTTTCACTTCTTAATCCTCTCTTTCCCATGCTTTTTGCAGTAAAAGTACCAGAACCATGATCGCAATTCCAGTAACCACTGCCGCAGCCGCCATCTTATCCATGGCCAGGTCTCTGTACCAGTTATTGAACAGATGCTGCAGAAGATACATGTTCTCCTGTGGATAATCTCCTGCGACCAGATAAGCCTCCCGGAATACTTTAAAGCCGTTCAGCAGCGACAGAACTACAATGGTAAAAAGAGAGGGTAAAAGATTGGGACAGGTAATCCTGGTAAAGCATTTCCAGGCACCTGCTCCATCCACCTTTGCTGCCTCATAAAGAGATTCCGGAATTGTGGAAAGGCCTGCCAGCCACAGTACAATGTCATACCCTAAATTTCGCCAAATATAACTGATCACCAGCACCCAGAAGGTAGCCTTTGTATTCAACCAGTCTATACTTTTCAACGACAACATTTCCAGAAAATGGTTCAAAAGCCCCTGTCCATTAAAGAGTACTTTCCATAAAATTGCCACAGAAGCAACTGGAATGGCCATTGGAAGCAGAAATGCGGTTTTCATCAGCTGCTTCTGATTTTTTCCAAGTCCATTTAGCAGGACAGCAGCTGCCAGTGACAAAACCACCAGTAACGGAATACAGATTCCGAAAAACCGCAAGGTATTTTTCCCGGCAAGAAGAAATGCCTGATTGGAAAATATCATCTGATAATTCATAAATCCAGTAAACACTCCATTTACAGCTCCAAAAAAAGATCTGCGGATCACATCCACATAAGGAAGCAGCCAGAATACACAGACTCCTGCAAAGCTAGGGAGAATAAATAAAATCCCTTTCAGGGCATGTTTTCTTTTCAAAAAATTTCCTCTTTTCTACCTTTCATTCAGCATTATAAAAATAGCAAAGAAATCTCTATTCTTTCTCTAAAGCGTGTTTGAAAAAGGCTTTCTGCAAGATGTGCGCCACAATTTGTGGGAGATTTTGTCCGGTTTTCAAACAGGCTTTAAAATTAATTAGAGAAATTTTAGAGATTTGCGTATATAATGGATAACAGATTATAAGAAGAGGAGTTTCTTATGAGAATCTTAATAATAGAAGATGACAAAAATCTGGCGCAGCTTACAAAGCTTGCACTTGAAAAAGAAAATTTCACGGTAGATATATGTCTGGATGGTGCGGAAGGTCTTTACTATATGCAGGAAAATATGTATGATCTGGTACTTCTGGACCGCATGCTTCCTTCCATGGATGGAACCCAGGTTTTGAAAGAAGCCAGACAGTCCAACATCTCAACCCCTGTTATTTTCCTTACGGCACTTGGCGAATTACAGGACAAAGTCAACGGATTGAACTGCGGAGCAGATGATTACATGGTAAAGCCCTTCGCTTTTGAAGAGCTTCTTGCAAGAATCCACAGCATTATGCGCCGTCCCGGAAAATGGGGTGACTTAAATCTTCTGAAGCTGGGAGATATTGCTTTTGATCCTGAATGCGGACGCCTTACCAAGGGTGCAAAAGAATGCACTCTTTCCGGCCGCGAAAGTGCCCTTCTGGAAGTATTTCTCCGAAATCCCGGTCAGGTTCTTCCCAGAAACCTTCTTCTCTCCCGCGTATGGGGCATGGAATCCGACGTAGAAGAAGGAAATCTTGACAACTACATACATTTTCTCCGTCGCCGCCTGAAATCTGTGGAAAGCACACTGGTTCTCAAAACCATACGCGGGATAGGTTATCAGTTGGAGGTCTGCCAGTAAACAGAAATCTCATTTTATTTCGGTAATCTTATCACAAATGTACTTCCGCCACCCGGAGTATCCAGAATACGGATACTCCCTTTATGTAACGTCACAATTTCCCTGGCAATGCAAAGTCCAAGTCCAAAATGCTGTTTCTCCTTTCTGGCCGGATCAGCCCTGTAAAATCTTCGGAATACAGCCTCCTTATTCTCATCCGAAATTCCCGGACCATTATCCTGTACATAAAGCTGAAAATATTTTTCATTTTCTTTTACTCCCATTTCCATCCTGCCACCGACCGACACATAGCTTGCCCCGTTATCCAAAAGCATTTCCAGTACCTGACTGATTCTGGCACTGTCACACTTACAGATAGAAAGAGGCTCCTCTGGCAGAACTACTTTCAGGGAAATCTTTTTCCCATGCAGAATAGGCTGGTATTTCTCATATGTATCCAGAAGCAAGGTATCAAGCTCACAATCTGTCTTCATAATACTCCAGGATTTATTGTCCGCATTTGCAAGAGAAAGCATATCCCCGATAAGCCGGGACATCCTGTCTCCCTCACTTTTTATGGTTTTCAAAAATCTGCCGGCATTTTCCCAGTCAGATTCCATTGCCTGTACACTTGACAATATCACAGCCAGCGGAGATCTCAGTTCATGGGATGCCGAAGCAATAAACTGGGTTTGTTTCCTTTGATTCTCTTCCAGAGGGCGAAGCATTTTTCCTGTAAAAAACCAGGAAAATGTAACCAAAGCCAGAACTGCAAGCAGCACCATACCTCCAAACCAGACTCTTTGATGAAAGATCTGTGTTTTCAACCCATCAAGAGGATATACCAGCACCAGGCTTAACACGCCGCTTCCCTTAGGAATCAAGGCTGTACAGGCATAAAAATCTGAAGTTTCAAAATAAACTGTTTTGGAAAGAGAGAGGCTTCCCATATAGTCCACATCAAGCCCCTGCTCTTCCCGGGAAATTCTGGCAGCCTCTGTCAGCATATTTTCTACAGAGCTCAGATCATCTTCCTTTTTATCCTGATTCCGGCTTTCTGTATCCAGCTTATCAAAATACAGCTTTTTTCCGTTATTCCGAATGCGAAATTCCACTTTGTATTCCTGCTTTGCTTCCAGTATCCACTTGTGAGAAAGCACAGTCTGATTTTCCAGATAAGCCACACAGGAATTTCCATTATTTAAAAATCTCTCGTAAGTATTATGGGTAAGCCCTCTCTCGGAGATCACAAGACAGGAAACTGCCATCAGGATCAGTATTCCGCTTGTGATCAGTGATGCAAATATGGTCATTTGCCTGTGAAGCTTTTTAAACATCTCTTACTCCTTCTATTCTGCCAGATACAGGTTCACCTGCTGCATGACTGCATTTGCAGCCTCATCAAGGCTGATGTCCCCATTCAGGTAACGCACTCCGTTTTCACAGACAGCACTGGTAATGATCGTGTTATCCAAAACCGGAGTTGTAAGCATTTTTCCAAGCTGTTTTAATTCATTCACCTTATCAGCTGACGGAACTTTTATACTGTATACCAATTCCTGACCGTTCTCGCTGTTACTGCTGCCGCCAGTAACTAACACGTTTCCAGCCTCTCCCTGATTCCAGTAGTCCTCTCCATTGTAAACAGATTCCACTACAGGGAAACCATCTTCTCTGGAAAGCATCTGTCCTTCCTCGGAAAATAAATATTCCACGAATTTCTCAGCAGCAGCTTTCTGGGAAGCTCTGGAGCTGATTCCGATTCGGCTGACCGGAATGAAACAATTTGCCATCTGCCCATTCCAAAGTGCATAGGACAAGGAAGTATCTATCTCTGCCATAGAATTTACAAATGCAAAATCCAAAGGCGAAAAAATATCACCTAAAGCAAATTCACAGTTTCGGGAAAGCAGCACGGCAGTTTCTCCCGAAATACTGCCAGCTCTTTCATATACTGGCTGTTCACTGTCATCAAAAGCCTGTGGATAAGCAGCCTTTAATTCATCCATAGCATCCTTTCCAGCCTGATAAATTCTTTCGGACTGTTCCAGAAATTCCTTGATCTTTTCTTCGTCCAGAGTTCCATCCGCCTTCATCCATGCTGCGGAATTGTTATCTGCCAGTTTTTCCAGAAGTGCCTGTGGATACATGGAATAAAGTAAGGGCAGCTTATAGATGTTTTCCGAAGTCAGTCCATATTCATCCTTGTGCTTCGTGAGCACATCAGCAAGAGAAGCCAGATCTGTCACTGCCTGCACATCCTCCTTGTTTCCCTCTATCATAGGAATTCCAAATTTCACTGGCATCTCATAGATCCTTCCATCCTCTTTTGTATAAGCATTTTCTATGTTGTCCAGTAATCCTGCCTCTTTCAGAATTCCACTTAAATCCTCCAGCATTCCCTGTTCTGCATAGGTTTCGGAAGAAATTCCGTCCAGAATCAGAATATCCGGTCCTTTTCCTGCCATAATCTCCGTATTCAGTGTTTTTAACGCATCCGTACGTGTTACACCATCGTTTCCGGACATTCCGGTTTCCAGTGTGAGATAAATATCCGGATATTTCTTCTGAAACATAACAACTGCCTGTCGAATACCGGAATTCTCTTCCAGGGAATATATGGTGAGCTCTGTATCCGGTACAGTTGGCGTATCTGCAGAATACTTATAAGAAACCAGCCTTCCGCAATTTAAACCGGAGCTGTAATCAATTTCCCCAATGTAAAACATGCCTTCCTGATCCATTGCCATACAGTTAAATGCCTTATTTGAAGAGCTTATGGAATTCAGGCTTCCATCAATTACCTGCTCAATTACATTGCCGCCAAATGCATAGCGGTATAAACCAGTCTGATCCACATAGAATACGGTGTTTTTCTCATCGCCATCCAAAAACAGCAAAGCAGTACCGGAGGAATTTCCAAATTCCAGATTTGCAGGAGTCTTTTTCAGCTGTGCAGTCAGTGCATCGCCTCCACTTGCCGGCTTACCGGAAGCCACATCATAATAATGCACATCTCCATCTTCAATCACGATCAGATACTCTGAAGTCACGCACATATAATCTGTGGATTTTCCTTTCTCATACTCATGAACCACAGCCCCGTCAACAGGATTGATTTCCCTGATTCCATTTCCTGAAATCTGTAAAAACAGATTGCCATTTTCCCCAATATCTATACTCCAGGCCATGGTTTCATCCAAAGCTTCTCCGATTTCTACCTTCTTTCCTTCACCGTCAGCGGGACAATAATAATATTCCATACTTCCCATGCTGTTCTCATCTTCAGATTCTATATACACGCCAATCAGAATACTTCCGTCTCTTCCAAGCGCTGCTTTATAAATGGATTCCCCTTCCACACCGAAAAAACCGGCAACCACCTTCCCATCCTCCCAGGTCTTGCCCTTGTCAGAGGACTGGTAGAGCATCAATTCGTAATCACTGTTTCTTGCAAGCATTTTCAGGCTTCCCTCTTTCATAACCTGCAAATCCACGATCTCCATACATCCTTCCGGCACAGACAGTTCATTCTCCAGATACCGTCCCATTGCTTTGGATTCCACAGAATCTGCCTTGTCCTTCCCTCCGTCAGTACTGCCGCAGCCCATCAGGCTTCCCGCTCCCGCAATGCATAGACATACTGCTGTAGAAACAGACAGAACTTGTTTCCATTTTTTATATTTTTGCATATTAAAAATCTCCTTCCAGTGGTATGCAATAATCCTACCAAAGGAATCTCTATGTAATCTCTAAACAAGTATATCATGTTTCCCCTTATATTTTGCAAAATTATAACCGACAAAGCATAACATTGTCTATAGCCTGTCCTAAAAGCATTTCCACAATCTGCACACTCCACTTTACCCAAATAACAAAAAAACATACTTGGACACATGAATTGACTCATAAAAAGAACGGCCGTTAGCACAAATCATCTAATTTATACTTTCAGCCGTTCGTTTTTATAACAATATTAACATTTATTGTAAAATATTAACCATTACTCACTTCTAAGTGCATCAATCGGATTCAGGTTGGCCGCCTTAACAGAAGGAAGCAGACCAAAGATGATACCGATCAGCATAGAGAATACTACAGAGCCTATAATCGCCGGAACGCTGATGGCTGTAGGTGAGCCTGCCACCTTGGATACTACTTTTGAAAGTCCGATTCCAAGAACAACTCCGATAATACCTCCAACACTGGTAAGTACTGCTGCCTCCGTCAGGAACTGTCCCAGAATCACCTTCTTTCTGGCACCAATTGCCTTCTTCAGACCAATCTCCTTGGTACGCTCGGTTACAGATACCAGCATGATATTCATAACACCAATACCTCCAACCAGAAGAGAAATACTTGCGATCCAGATCAGCTGGGAGTTGGTGCTCTCACTTAAATCCTGAAGATCCTTTACCCGCTGCATAACATCATCTGCTTTATACTTGAAGCCGCTGCTTCCACTGCCAGTGCTGCTGATAGATTTATTCAGGATTTTCGCCACAGCTGAACCTGTTTCACTCATGTTGTCCGTGCTGTCTACTTTGACGATCGCATTCTCAGGCTCATCAAATTTGTAAGAAATCGGCCAGCATTTATTTGGAATCATTACGGTTCCAATTACATTTTCATAATAGCTGTCGAAATCACTCGGTGTATCCATGTTGGGCAGGCTGTCAGCCGACTGGCGTACAACTCCTACAACTGTATAGGGTTCAGAACCGATCTCAATGATTTTTCCCACCGGATTCGCTCCCGGAAACATGGTATCAGCAGCATAGCTGTCCACCAGTGCCACCTTGCGGAAATTATCATAGTCAGCCTGTACAAATCCCCTTCCGGAACGAACCTGATAACCGCAGGTATTCAGATAATTGGTATCAATACCATAGACCTTGCCGCCGGAAAAACTGCTGTTCTCATAGTAAACACTGCTGTTGTAATCTGTTCTGCTGTAGAAAAATGTTGCATTCTCCACATGATCTGTTTTTAATACTTCATCCTTCAGGCTCTGACTTAGGATCGGTGTAGAGCCGGAAGAACTGCCATCATAATAATCCACACTGTAAGCACTGTCTCCCTGTGACAAAGTTACATTTACCGTGTTATTTCCAGAACCGATCAGGTTATCCTTAATCTGCTCACTCGTTCCCTTAATCGTGGAAACAATGGCAATAATAGATGCAATACCGATAATAATACCCAGCATTGTGAGGAAAGATCTCATCTTGTGTGACCAGATTCCCTGGAATGCCAGACGTATATTTTCAAACATGAAATCCCTCCTTAACCAAGACCGCCATATGATGTGGAGTCATATCCCATAAACGTATCCAGCGATCCTTCCTTTGTCTTCATACCTTCTTTGATGGATTTCGAATAAGGGAATGCAATCTTGTCATCCATGGATAAGCCGCCGCTTACCAATACATAAGCACCACCGTTTACATTCTCTTTTACCTTAACGATCTGTTTCTTCAGCACGCCATTGTCATCCTTATACACATAGCTTACGCCGTCTTCCGTACGGACAAAAGCCTTGGAAAGAACAATGCCGTCAGTACTCTGCGCCTGCTGTTCCAGCTGGATATCCACCCAGTCTCCAACACTTACCTGCACGGTGTCATCTGTGATCTTGGCAGTAAAATTATAAGAAGAAACATTTGGATTGCTGTCTCCATAGTAATAATAGGAGCTGTCTCCATCAACTGCATAATCGGAAACCTGGATCACCTCAGCCTCAAAATTCATATATCCATTCTCACCATAAGAATTGCAGTTCAAAATTGTGCCTTCCTTCACCTGGTCAAGCATAAGTTCCCCTACAGTTCCCTGTACGTAATAGCCGTCTTTGCTCTTAACAATCATAAAGGAATCAGATTCTGAATTGGTACCTGTAGCTGCATCTCCCACAGTGGTTACAATACCATCCAGCTTACTGGTGATCATCTGTCTGTCAGCTTTCTTCTGAAGCTTACTGATACTGATCTCACTCTCCTGCACATCCAGTTCCAGACTGGCAATCCGGTTCTTCTGGATCTTAATGGCCTCTGAACGGGACAGGGAAGAGCTTCCGCCACCACTGCCTCCATCACCAGGAATATCCGGCTCGTCATCTCCATTATCATACTGCATAGCCCCGTCAAGGGTAAAATCCATTTCCGCAAAACGGTCAACCGGATTGCTGAGCATATTTCCATCGACCAGATAGTATCCGGTACAGGATCCTTTTCTGTTGGTATAATCAGCAATGGTATCCTTCTGATGGAATTCCAGCAGATACCAGTATCCGCCCGGATGAAGAAGAATGGTTCCGTCAGCATTATAGCCAGCCATCTTGTTCAGAAAAGCCCCGGTTACATTTACCTTGCCTTTTGCACTGGAACAAAGATACAGATAAGGATCTTCTTCGGTTCCTGTTCCTTGGTAAGGTTCTGTATCATAATCCAAAGTCAGGTAAAAAGGTTCCTCTCCATCTACAAATCCGTCATTTCCAATGGTAGCATTATTCTGTGAGGAACCAGAATTGCTTCCATCTGAAAATCCTCCCTGATTCGTGTCTGAAATATCACTGCTAAACCCATCACTGGAAGGTTCATCATAAAATCCGGAAGCAGTACCCGGATCGCCGGTGCTATCCTCTGAATCATCTCCGGAATCAGCTTCTGTATCAACAGAAATATCTCCTGTGTCACCGCTTGTCATTTCATCTGCAGAACCAATATCTCCGCTTCCCGTTTCCTGGGTATCTGCAGAAGTAATTTCCCCATTTCCACCTGCCTGATCGTCTGCAAATCCATCTGTCACAGCAGCCAGAAGCATTGGCTGCAAAACAGCTGCCAGATAATGATCAGAAGCAGTTACTGCGGAAGACAGTTCATCATCTCCCATAGAATCTGAGCTGTCATCTTCTGTAGAATCCTTTCCTGAATCAATCAGATTGTCTGCGGAGGAAGAATCGGAATCAAGAATCGGTCCGCCATTTTGCAGGCTGGCAAGTCTTTTCTTTGCAGCAGCAAGATCCTGCTGCTGCTTCTGAAGCTTCAGCTTGGCAATATTCAGTTCCATTTCCACAAGAGTCATATCAAAGGATATCAGCTTGTCTCCCGGCTTTACCTTATCCCCTTTGCTCACATAAACTTCCTGGATGATCATGTCTTTCTCTACGGAAATCCTCTGTGTTGCATTGGCATATACAGTTCCACTCAATGTAGCATCGGAATCATATCTCTCACCTGCCAGATCACTGACGCTTGCCACCAGCACTTCCTTCTGGCTTCCTTTCCGTACATACAGCAGTCCGCCGCCAATACCGGTTCCTACAAGGGCTGTGACTACCACACCTATTATAATTTTCTTCGCTTTTCCCATAGGATCACCTCTTTTCCTGAAGCTCACCGTCACGGATCATAACTACCCGCTTGGCATGTGCTGCAATATCCGGATCATGAGTGATCATAAGAACAGAAACACCTTCATCATTCAGCTTCTGGAAAAGCTCCATAACCTGTCTGCCAGACTTACTGTCCAGTGCACCAGTAGGCTCATCAGCCAAAAGAAGTCTTGGATTATTTACAATGGCACGGGCGATGGCAACTCGCTGCATCTGTCCCCCTGAGAGCTGATTGGGTCTGAAATCCACACGGTCTGCAAGCCCCACCCGGTCAAGTGCTGCAAAAGCGCGCTCGCGTCGCTCCTTCTTCGGCACATGAGCATAGTTCAGCGGCATTTCCACATTGGAAATAGCAGACTGCCTCGGAAGAAGATGAAAACTCTGAAATACAAATCCAATCTTGTTCAGACGGATATCTGACATCTCATTCTCAGAACATTTGCTGATGTCCTGCCCATCCAGGAAAAAAGTTCCCTTGGTTGCCTGATCCAGACAACCGATTATATTCATCAATGTAGATTTACCAGAACCAGAAGGGCCCATGATGGCTACATATTCGCCCTCTTCCATGGAAAAGTTTACGTCCTTCAATACGGGGACAATCATTTTTCCCTGCTGGTAATCTTTATAAATCCCCTTCAGTTCAAGTATCATCCTGCGGCCTCCGTATCATCAGAACCATACTGTCCAGGCTCATCAATGCTCTCATCAGTAAAATCTTCTGAATCATCCTCTGTAAAATCTTCATCTGAGAAATCTTCTGAAAAGTCTGTATAATCACCATCAATGGCTGCATCCATGCTTTCATCAGAAACACCTGTCTCAAAGTCCGCACTGGAATAGTCTCCATCCATAGGCTCCATGGTATCCCCGTCTGAGTACTCACTGCCATCCAGATTACTTTCCATATCAACAGCCTCCAGCTCCTCATCTGTCATCTCAGATACGTCCTTTGTCCGCATTCCCTCTGCCAGGCTGTCTGATGGGAACGCAATACTGTCATCTTCTGTAAGGCCATCTGCGATCTCATATTCTGAAAGATCATCATCATGCTGTCCAAGAACAACGGAGCGCTTCTCCAGCCTTCCCTTGGAATCTACAGCCCACACATATGGGTTTTCTGTATCCGCATCCACAATATAATAATCTCCCAGCCAGATACCCTTCTTCTGCTCTTCCTGTCCCTCATCCATTTCTATGTATACATGCTGTCCTAACATAAGTCCCTCTGATGAATCCAGAGTTACATAGAAAGGATAGGTACTGGAACTTGTAGTATCATCACCGCTGGACATTCCAAAATAGGAATTACTGCTACTGCTGTTCGTAGAATTCTGCTCGTCCACAGCCCCCATAGTTCCATGCCAGATCTGATTCTCATCCACTCTGGAACGCACAATAACTGCAGAGCCTGGAACAACCGTATTACGATTCTGCTCATTTACCTGCCCCTTAATACGGTAAGCACCTGTACTGAGAATGGTGATAAAAGAATTATCAGAAGAATCACTTCCGGAATCAGCTCCCATGCTGTCATCCAGAGTATCTCCATCATCGCTTCCCAGCTTACTGGTATCAATTTTCTGGATGACTCCGTCGATTTCGCTTCGTACTTCTGTATTGGTGGTAGCTGCCTGCAGCTTATCAATCTCTGCCTGCTTGCTCACCTGGTCATATTCGTTCTTCTTCAGATTCATCTTATTCGTCTCAATCTCAATGGTATAAGAAAGCTGGCTGTTCTTATTGGCTTTCTTTTTCTCTTTCTCAAGAGTGGAAATCTGTTCATTAAGGCTGAGCGCTTCATTCTTCAACCGGTCAAGAGCCAGCTGGGCTTCCTTCAGGCTGTCCTGGATACTGCTCAGGTCGTATTCAAAAAGCAGCTGTCCCTTCTTTACCTCATCTCCAACCTTCACCTTTACTTCGGTAACAGTTCGATTGTTCTCAATATTTACCTTTACCGTCTCCTGAGGCTCTACCACGCCTGCGAACCGGTTCAGCACTCCGGAATCTTCTCCAAGAAGAGTGCTGATCTTAGTCACATATGCAACTTCACCAGAAGCCGCTGCAGAATCCCCATAATTTTCTTTATAGTAATACCAGCCACCGGCACCAGCTGCTCCAGCAAGAATGATCAGCCCTCCGATGACAAAACCTTTTTTCTTCATGGTTACCTCCTATACGATAACTCAATGGTTTTTCAATATCTTTTGCAATTATAACAGATATATCTCCACATCTGTCATCTGCATTTACCCTGTTTATAATAACAGATTCAGCCTCAAAAGAAAAGCATTCTAAGCTGATAATGCATTTTTCACAATTTATTCACTCTTTTTTTAGAAATATCGTCTAAATTTTAGGCATTTTTGACTTTTATGAAAAAAAATGGTATAATAAAAAAGTTTTATAAACATTTTACGTAATAATTTGAAAGGAAAGAACTCTGTATGAAGTCAGTCAGATTTCTGCTTCCTCTTCTTTTGCTTCTCTGCACTTTTTCACTATGCGGCTGTACCAGCAAGGAGGAGAAAAAAATCGAGGACGCAGTAAAACAGGAACTGGATCAGCTAAAGGATCTGGATTCCATTACCACACAGAAATACATCTCCTACCAGAAGCTTTTCCCCGGTGAACCCGAAGATATCACTATTTCTTCTGATATTGAAGAAGTCTTTTCTCTCTTTTTCCAGGATTTTGATTATAAAATTCTGGATGTTAACGTAGACAAGGACAAACAATCCGCACAGGCGAATCTCAGGCTGGTCACTCTGGATGCCCATGCGCTTGCTGAAGATTTTTCCAAGGCGCAGCTGAAGCATGAAATTTCCCAGTCCGCTTCCTCTGAAGAAGCCACGGAACAGACCATTTCCCTTGAAGAGCGCTACACGCTTCTGAATGAATTGCTTAAGAGTAATGACTACCAGACTGTGGAGCGTAACTGCACCATCTCCTTAGACGCCTCAAATAAAGACGGCGAAACCAGTTGGGAGATCCGGCGCACCAATACACTGGAAAATGACCTTGTCGGCGGTCTTATGAACGATCTCACAGACCCGGATATTTTATCACCGGAAGACACAATCTTAGTTTATCTGAATACCCTGAAAAATATGTCTGCAGAGGAACTGGGCAATTATTTAAATGCAGATTCCATTATCAGCACAGAAGACCCTGCAAAGATCAGCCTTGCAGAAGCACTGGTAAAACAGGTTCACTCCACCTTTGATTATTCTATTGGGGAAACCACTGTTTCCGGCTATACAGCCACAGTTACAGCCAATATTACCACCTTTGACAGCGATGCTATTCTGGAAAATTATCAGAAGGAGCTGGATTCCTATCTTGCCTCTGTGGATGCTGTTATCGACGGTGCCCAAAAACGATATGAAAAGTCCTACAGTCTGCTTCTTGAATATATTGAAGAAAATACAGCTACTAAAACAGTGGAAACAACTTTCACACTGATCAACGACGGTGCTTCCTGGAAACTGGAAGACGCAGGAACGGTGTTTGGACAGGCATTGTTTGGAACTTTAAGTTCCAGCCCGGTAGAAGACAAGCAGGAAACCAACGGATGATATAGTTAAAATTTACGCCTCTGCAAACTTGTGCAGGGGCGTTTTTATTTGTGCTGACAGCGAACCCAAAGTCCATGCCTGCCAGAGCGTGACAACATTCTTCCATAAGAAAAATCCCACCCATTTTTGCAGGCAGGATTTTTCAGTCAGCTTATTCCAAGTTATAAGCTAAGTTATCTCTTGTTGTATTTCTTTTCTTATTCCTCAGTCTCTGGAGCAGCTTCTTTCTCAACTTCAAGTCCCAGCTCGTCCAACTGTGCTTCGCTTACGCGCTGCGGTGCCTGAGTCATCAGACAGGATGCATCTTTTACCTTCGGGAATGCAATTACGTCACGAATACTGTCAACCTTGGCAATGAGCATAACCAGACGGTCAAGACCATAAGCCAGTCCGGCGTGAGGCGGAACTCCGTATTTGAATGCATCCAGAAGGAATCCGAACTGCTCATGGGCAGCTTCCGGGGTAAATCCAAGCTCTTTAAACATTCTCTCCTGAATATCATCCTGATGGATACGAACACTGCCGCCGCCGATCTCGTTACCATTCAGTACAATATCGTAAGCCTTCGCACGAACAGCGCCCGGATCTGTGTCGAGAAGCGGGATATCCTCATCCATCGGCATTGTAAATGGATGGTGCATAGCTGTGAAACGGTTTTCTTCCTCGCTCCACTCAAGAAGCGGGAACTCCGTTACCCATACGAAGCGGTATTCGTTCTTGTCAAGAAGATCCATCTGTTTTGCAAGCTCCAGACGAAGTGCGCCAAGAACATCATAAACCAGTTTCTTCTTATCCGCTGCAAACAGAAGCAGGTCACCTGCTTTACCGTCCATAGCAGCTACAAGAGCATCCATCTCCTCATCTGTCATAAACTTGGCAAAGGAAGACTTTCTGGTGCCATCTTCTGCGATTGCAATGTATGCAAGACCTTTTGCACCATATCCCTTGGCAAACTCTACTAACTTATCAATTTTCTTACGAGGCATGCTGCCCTGGCCTTCTGCGTTGATACCACGAACGCTTCCACCAGCTTCAAGAGCACCTGTAAATACGGAGAATCCACAGTTCTTCACAATATCGCTTACATCATGAAGCTCCATGCCAAATCTCATATCCGGTTTATCAGAACCGAAACGATCCATTGCTTCCTGCCATGTGATTCTCTCGATTGGAAGTTTCACATCGATACCAAGAACCTCTTTGAACAGGTAGGAAAGATATCTCTCATTTACATCGATTACATCATCTACATCTACGAAAGAAAGCTCCATATCGATCTGTGTGAACTCCGGCTGACGGTCAGCACGAAGATCCTCATCACGGAAGCATCTTGCAATCTGGATGTATCTGTCATATCCGGAACACATCAGAAGCTGTTTGTACAGCTGCGGTGACTGCGGCAGACCATAGAAGCAGCCAGGATGTACACGGGATGGCACCAGATAATCTCTTGCACCTTCAGGAGTACTCTTTCCAAGCATAGGAGTCTCAATCTCCAGGAATCCCTCGTTTGTAAAGAAGGATCTTGTCAGCTGCATTACACGGCTCTTCAGGATCAGGTTTCTCTGGAGATCCGGACGTCTTAAGTCAAGGTAACGGTATTTCAGACGTACATCCTCTTTTGTTTTGCTGTTCTCCTCAACCGGGAATGGCGGAACTTCTGCCTCGGAAAGAACACGGAGAGATTTTGCTCTCACTTCGATCTCACCTGTTGCAAGATTCTCATTTACTGCACCACCACGTTTCTCAACGGTTCCGGTAACTGCGATCACAAACTCACTTCTCAGCTTGCCGGCTTTGGCAAAGCCTTCCTCATCAATGGAACCATTTTCAAAGATCAGCTGCATAATACCACTGCGGTCACGTAAATCTACGAAAATGATTCCTCCTTTATCTCTTGCTTTCTGAACCCATCCCATAAGTGTTACTTCGCTGCCTACCATCTGTGTGGTCACTTCTGCACATCGACAGGTTCTGTGCAGTCCCTGCATACTCTCAGCCATTTTAAGGCGCCTCCTTATTCTATGGGGTTTCCCCCAGCTTTCTCTGATTATAAACCATTCAGCTGTATTGCTTTAAATGATCCATAAAATATCATTGACGGCTGTTTTTCAAAAACAACACGTTAAATCTCTTTATCAGCGTTTAAAGAATTCCACAAATTCCGTATAGCCTTCAGCTGTCATCTGGTCTTTTTGGAATTTCTTATTCTTCTTCATAATAGAGATATTGACTTGAACTCCGGTCTTTCTCTCTTCTTCTGCCTGACGGAAAATCTCAATCAGCTTGTCTGACGGCATATTTTTCTCAATAAGATATGCCTTCTTAGTCTTTGCTGTAGGAATCTGATATCCTCTTTCAAGAAGGAGCATAACAATACGCTCAAATCCAATAGAAAATCCGCATGCACTTGTATTGTTTCCTGTAAATTTACCAATCATCTCATCATAACGTCCGCCGCCGCCAACGCTGCCGCCAAACTCATCCATGGAAATTTCGAAGATCGGACCGGTGTAATAAGACATGCCGCGAACCAGTGTAGGATCAAATGCCATCTTAAAGTCAGCAGTCTTCACAGCTTCCACAGTGGAAATGATTGTCTCAAGATCTGCTGCGATCTGTTCGTCAAGAACATCTGCCAGCTTCTCCTTGCAATATCTTACGCCCTGGATATCTGAGCTGATTTCTTTAAACATCGCAAGATAAGTATCAATGCTTTCTTTTGCAAAGCCTTCCTCTTCCAGTTCTTTCGCTACGCCCTCAAGACCAATTTTATCCATTTTGTCAAGAATGATAAATACAGTATCAAAGCTTTCCTTCGGAAATCCGCTATACTCAGCCATAGCCTTCAGAATACGGCGGTCATTGATACGGATAGTGAAATTATGGAAGTCAAGCTTGCCAAGAAGTGTAGTAGTCGCAAGTACCAACTCGATTTCTGCCATATAAGTAGGCTCACCTAAAATGTCAATGTCACACTGCATAAACTGACGGAAACGTCCTCTCTGCGGACGATCAGCTCTCCATACGTATCCCATCTGAAGTGCCTTAAATGGTCCAGGCAATTCATTAGAGTTATTTGAATAATATCTGGAAAGAGGTACTGTCAGATCATAGCGAAGACCTGAATCCACAAGATCAGCTTCTTCTTTTGCCTGGTCAAGCTTCAGCTTCTCACCTCTTTTTAAGATTTTGAAAATCAGCTTCTCATTATCACCGCCCTGTTTGCTGCACAGGTTCTCAATGTGCTCCACTCCCGGAGTCTCAATTGAAGTAAATCCAAAGGAACCATATGTTTCACGGATCAGTCCTGTAACATAGTTACGGACTTCCATCTCCTTTGGTAAAATATCTTTCATGCCGGTAACCGGCTTCTTCTTTAATGCCATGTGTCCTCCTTATTTACCAGCCTGGCTGGCGTGTACTACTCTTTGAAATGCAAGAAATACTTCCAGATCAAAGTTTTTTATTTCGTCTATCATCAATTCCATCACAGTATGCTTATCAAAAGCCTTGCGGTAAGACCGCTCCTGACTCAATGCACAGAATACATCGCATACACGAAGAATCCGGGCACCAATGGGAATCTCCTTCCCTGCCAGATTGGACGGATAACCGCTTCCATCGTAATTTTCATGATGATAAAGAATACTCTCAAGAACAAAATCCGAATAGCCCTGGTCTTTCAGTTCCTCATAGCCAAGTGTAGAATGCATGCGGACATATTTCAATTCCTCAATTACCATGGGATTACTTTCCTGCCCGTTGATATAGCTTCTCAGTTTCAGCTTTCCTATGTCGTGAAGCATTCCTGCAATTGCAAGATCGTAACACTGCTCATGAGGAAGTCCAAGCTCCTTACTTAACGCGTACGCCAGATTACTCACTGCGATTCCATGCCTTAACTCTGCTGATAAATCAAATTCCAGAACTCTGTCGGATGTTTCTGACTGTTCACTGGAAAGCTTTTCCAAGAATTTTCCCTCCCTCCTACAACCAGGTTCCAATTCCTGTTCGCTTTCTTTCAATCATCTCATCAATACGGGCAATATAGCTTGTGACATCTTTCACATTCTCCACCCGCTCAATACGTTTGCCATGGTCAAAGACCAGTTTGGAAGAACCGCCTGCTCCAAGAGCAATGATCGGTTGTTTTTCTTCCATAATCAGTATATTGTAAATCCCGGCTTTGTCAACCTTTGCATAGCCTACATTTTCAAAATTTCCCTTCATATTCTTCTGACGGTACAGATAGTAAGGTCCCATTTCCATGGAATATGCAGTCTGCTGTGTCAGATCCATGATCTCCTGGTTATTTTCAAATGTCATCTCCTGATATTTGTCCTTAAACATATTCAGGCGTGCTGCACGCTTCACAGCCAGAGAATGTACGGTAAGGCTGTCCGGGGAAAGCTCTTTTACTTTCTCCAATGTGTATTTCACCTTGGAAATATCCTCTCCAGGCAGTCCTACAATGAGATCCATGTTAATATTGTTATAATTCAGCTCTCTGGCAAGATGGAAAGCTTCTATGGTCTGTGCCACAGTATGACGTCTTCCAATGATTTCCAGAGTATCCTGATTCATGGTCTGGGGATTAACAGAAATTCTGGTCACAGGAAATTCTTTAATTGTCTCAAGCTTCTCCCTTGTAATACTGTCTGGTCTGCCAGCTTCAATGGTAAATTCTACAAGTCCATCAAAACCAAAGGACTCTCCCAGCTGTTCAAGAAGCCTTTTCAGCTGATACGGCTCTAACGTGGTAGGTGTGCCTCCGCCGATATAAATCGTATCCAGCTTGTAGTTCTTCATCATCCTGGCCGTTTCGCGAATTTCCAGACATAAAGCATCCAGATATTCATCTACTCTTTTTGCCCAGAGCTTCAAAGGGTAGGAGCTGAAGGAACAATACAAACAGATACTTGGACAAAAGGGAATACCTACATATAAGCTGTAACCATGCTCATAATCAATATCCTGAAGAAGTGCCCGCTCCCTGTTTGCTATGGTGATGGCAAGAGCAGTTTTCTTTGCGCTTACCAGGTAACGCTCCCGCATTTCCTGTGCAATCTCGGTATTTTTCATACCACTCTCGATCATCCCCATGGCAAGCTTGGCCGGACGAATTCCCGTAAGATTCCCCCATGGAAGGGTTCTGCCGGTAAGCTTCACCAGAACATTGTACAGTGCATATTTCAGACTGTCCTTGTTGGCTTTACGAAGCTCATGGGCATCCCTGAGTTTCTCATGAGTTTCCTGACTGGAATCCCCGTCTGCCCCCCGGATCACCTCTGCGCTGGCAACACCTTTTTGATCCTTCGTCTCATATTTTATAACAAAATTGTCATTTTCTTTTTTCACAGTAAAGAAGATATCGTACTCCTCTTCGTCTTTTTCGTAGAGGCTGTGGATATCTCCTTCCGGATAAAATGCTTTTATTAATTCATATATATCATGCTCGAAATCCCTGTCAAGCAGCAGGATTCCTATTTTACACAAATGGATTGTACCTCTTTTCGTAACCGATAGTTGTAGATGTATCATGCCCCGGATAAACATTTGTTTCATCTGGAAGGGCATTTAACAGCTTATGAAGGCTCTCCCGGATTTCACGGGAACTGCCGCCTGGAAAATCCGTTCTTCCAACAGAACCGCAGAATAATGTATCCCCGCTGAACAGAACCCTTTCGTCTTTCAGATAGTAGCAACAGCTTCCTTTCGTGTGTCCTGGAGTGTGGAGCATCTGAATAGAAAATCCAGCAGCTTCAAATACTTGCAGGTCCTCCAGAAAAACATCAGGACGCACAGAACATGGTTTATGCATCCGGTCAGTCATATTCACAGAAGGCTCCCGAAGCATTTCTTCTTCCTGGCGGCAGGCATAAACCGGAATCTGATACTCAGCTTTCACAGCCTGTACTGCCATAATGTGGTCAAAATGTCCATGAGTCAGAAGGATTCCTACCGGCTTTGCCCCCATATCTTCCACCTTCTGAAAGATTCTCTTCGGTGAATCTGCCGGATCAACGATCAGTGTTTCACCAGTTTCTTTATTTTTTAAAAAGTAGCAATTGGTATATACAGGGCCAAGAACCATCTGCTGTAATTCAAGTTTTCCCATAGATTATCCTTTCATGGCAGCTGATATGCCATTTATGTTATTATTCCGTTATTGTCCGTGTCCTGACCGGTAACATACCATCCAATGCTCAACGTACTGTATATCTCCAGCCAGTTCACATTTCCATTGTTTCTCAGCCTGTAGTTCTTTCTACATCCAAAACACTTTCCAGCTGACGTATCTTCTCGATAAGGGAATTCAGTTCATCCTTACAGCTGACGTTAAAGCTTACAGAAATAGTGGCCTTCTCCTGCTTGTTTGTTCGGCAGTTAATATTTCGGATGTCAATCTTACGCTCTGTAAAGATCTTGGAAATATCAACCAGAAGACCGGTACGATTATTAGCATATACATTGATCTCAGCCATGTAATGCTCATCCGGCTTGATCTCCGGATCCTGCCACTCTGCTTCCAGAAGACGTCTTCTGTCCATTTCAGACATATTCATCACATTTACACAGTCAGTTCGATGAATGGTAACACCACGGCCTCTTGTAACATATCCAACAATCTCATCACCGGGAATCGGATTACAGCATTTGGAGAAGCGTACTGCAACGTCATGAATGCCCCGTACTACAATGCCGCTCTTGCTCTTGATATGATGCTTCTTATCCTGATTCTCTGCGGCTGCTGCCTCCAGAACTTCTTCATCTGTGAGATTCTTTTTATTCTCTTTATCATAAGCTTCTACAAGCTTATTAAATACCTGTCCCTCTTTCAGTCCGCCATGTCCGATGGCGGCAAGTACAGAATCCCAGTCACGGAAACCATATTTACGAAGGACTGCGTCCAGATACTGAGTCTTGGTGTAATTAGCGAATTTAAAGCCCTTGCTCTTGGCATATTGGGCAAGCATTTCCTTACCCTTCAGAATATTATCTTCCTTCAGTTCTTTCTTGAACCACTGATTGATTTTATTTCTGGCCTGTGTGCTCTTGACCACCTTCAGCCAGTCACGGCTTGGTCCCTGAGAATTCTGGGAAGTAATGATTTCAATACGGTCACCATTCTGGATCCGGTATTCAATGGGCACCAGTTTGCCATTTACCCTGGCACCTACCATTTTGTTTCCTACAGCACTGTGCACGCTGTATGCAAAATCAATGGGGGTGGAGCCGTTAGGAAGGGTTTTCACATCTCCCTGTGGAGTAAAGCAGTATACACTGTCTGCAAACAGATCCAGATCATTTTTCAGAAGACTCATGAACTCTTTATTATCGGACATGTCTCTCTGCCATTCCAGGATCTGGCGCAGCCAGTTCAGCTTCTCCTCCTCACGATTGCCTGAGGAAGCCTTACCGTCAGAAGCCTCTTTATACTTCCAATGTGCAGCAATACCGTACTCGGCAGTCTTATGCATCTCAAAGGTTCTAATCTGAATTTCAAAAGGCTGTCCATTCGGTCCGATCAGCGTGGTATGCAAAGACTGGTACATATTTGGTTTGGGCATTGCAATATAGTCCTTGAAACGTCCTGGAATTGGCTTATACATCTCATGGATCACACCAAGTGCCGCATAACAGTCCTTCACTGTATCTACCAGGATACGCACTGCAAACAGATCATAAATCTGGTCAATCGTCTTGTTCTGATTTACCATCTTTTTATAGATACTGAAAAAGTGTTTTACACGACCGTCAACCTGTGCTTTAATTCCAGCTTCTACCATATGCTGATGCACAGTTTTGACAATATTCCCTACAAATTCCTCGCGGACGCTTTTACGAAGTGCTACTTTCTCAACCAGATCATAATAAACATCCGGCTTCAGATATTTCAGCGAAAGGTCATCCAGCTCTACTTTAATCTTGGAAATACCAAGACGCTGTGCAATAGGCGCATAGATGTCCATCGTCTCTCTTGCCTTCTCCTTCTGTTTCTCCGGAGTCATGTACTGAAGAGTACGCATATTATGAAGACGGTCTGCAAGCTTGATCAGAATAACACGGATATCCTTTGCCATGGCAAGGAACATCTTGCGAAGACTCTCTGCCTGCAGCTCTACTTTATCCTTGGAATAGGATAGCTGACCGATCTTAGTTACCCCATCTACCAGAAGCGCAACCTCAGGTCCAAATTCTCTGGTGATCTCATCGCAGGTCATCCAGGTATCTTCAACAGCATCGTGAAGAAGGCCTGCTACAATGGTTTCCTTATCCAGTTCCAGATCCGCCAGAATAATGGCAACACATAAAGGATGAATAATGTAGGGTTCCCCGGACTTTCTCTTCTGATCCTTGTGGGCTTCCCTTGCAGTCTCGTATGCCTTCTGGATCATGGTTATGTCCGTAGAAGGATGATATTTCTTTATGCTGGCAATCAGCTCATTATATAATACTTCAGGGCTTGTAAAGTCGTGCATGGATTTTACAGCTGCATCTGCTTTCTTCACAGACTCCAGCTTCTCCATATCCTCTTTTGATACTTCAGGCTCCTTGCCCTGCTCGTTAACAATATCAGCCATATTTCACACCTGCCTGTTTAAATACTATCTGCGTCAGCATCCGCCCACCTGTTTCCCCGGGGGAATCTGGCGAAACAGACACATCCTTTATTTACCTTCATAACGGATTACAGAAGCAACGTCATATTTCTCCAGTTTCTTACGTCCCTCAAGACCTGCAAGTTCCATCAGAAATACGATCTTCACTACCTCTCCTCCAAGCTGCTCTACCAGTTTCGCTGCTGCTTCAACTGTACCGCCTGTTGCGATCAGATCATCAATGATAACTACCTTCTGTCCTGGCTTGATGGCATCCTTGTGAATCTCAATCTCAGCTTTGCCATATTCCAGATCGTAGCTTGCAGAAACGGTCTCACATGGGAGTTTCCCTTTCTTACGTACTGGTACAAAAGACTTATGAAGATTATACGCAATTGGCATTCCGAAAATAAATCCACGGGATTCTGTTCCCACTATTACATCCACATCCACATCCTTCAGACAATCCTGCATGGAATCAATTGCAAGCTTCAGTCCGTCTGCGTCCTGAAGGATACTGGTAACATCTCTGAAAATAATGCCTGGTTCTGGAAAATCAGGTATACTTCTTACATATTCTTCTATTTTTTTCATAATAGCCTCCTCAGATTAATGGATGTTGTGGGGAAAGCATCAGCCACCCCAGAGCGTGTTTAAAAAAAGCCTTTTTTCAAACACATTCTAGCATCATAAATATCTTTTAGTATAACACTTTTTAAATCGGGAATCAACGCAAAACCGACAGGCTCACTGGAAATACTGCATTTTTCGTGGTTTTACATGATTATCCCCTTTTTAGCAGTAATTTTGTATGACAATTTGCAAAGAGTCTCTTCCCATATAGGAGTTGATCTTCGGATAATAGGTTACAGAAATAGTTCCATGAGACCTTGCAAACTCTGCAAACTCCTTTGCCTCGCCCCAGTAAACCCCATCCATCACCGTGCCGGATTCGTCCATCAGCTGCAATTTCACTGTATTCTGAGTCTTTCCATATATTCCGGTTTTTAAAACGCGGAGATTTTTCTGGGCAAAAACAGGCTTCGCATTTCCTTTTCCAAAGGGTTCCAGAACAGAGAGCTGACGGATCAGATTCTCGTTTATGTAAGAAATGGGCATTGGTACATCGATCACGATTTTGGGGATCATATCTTCTTCTGTCAAGGTACAGTTTTCATTGAGCTGACGGCGAAATGCTTCCACGTTTGCTTCTTCTATAGAAAGACCTGCTGCCATAGGATGGCCGCCATACTGGAGCAACAGACTGTCACATTTTACAAGTTCCTCATACATGGAATAATTTTCTGTAGATCTGCCGCTGCCTTTCACCGATTTTTCCCCTCTTGTAAGAACAAATGCAGGCTTGTGATATTTTTCACGGATTCTTCCTGCTATGATTCCTGCAAGACTCTCATGACAATCCGGCAAAAATACAACCATTACTCTGTCATTTTTCAGATCACTGCCATTAATCAGCTTGTAAGCAGCTTCTGTGCCCTGTTCCGTCAGTGCCTTACGGCTGTCATTCAATGCTTTCAGATCGTTTGCAAGCTTTGCAGCCTCTTCTTCATCTTCACACTGCAAAAGGGACAGGGAGCGCATGGCTGTATCCAGTCTTCCGCTGGCATTAATGCACGGACCAAGGCGGAAACCAATATCATAGGAACTGATTTTCTGATTTTCCAAACCAATTGCTCTTATCAAAGCTTTCAGTCCCTTATTTTTTGTATGAGGCAGACGTAAAAGTCCCTCTTTTACAAGAATACGGTTTTCTCCCTGAAGGTCCATAATATCTCCAACTGTAGCGATAGCCGCAGGTTCCAGATAATCTTCTTTCTCACTCTCCGGGATTCCATATTTCTCATACAATGCAAAAACCAGTTTCATTGCAACCACTGCGCCACAGATATTTTTATTTGGATACGTACAGTCAGACTGTTTTGGATTGATAATTGCATCTGCCAGAGGAAGCTTGTATTTTCGCCCTTCTTCTGTATCTTCAAAAGGGACCTCGTGGTGATCCGTCACTACCACTGTCATGCCCATTTTTTTTGCAAATGCAATCTGATCTGCAGCCGAAATTCCATTGTCACAGGTCACGATCGTATCTACTCCATCCTCTTTTGCTTTCTCTATAAGATGATTATGAATTCCATATCCATCTGCAATGCGGTCCGGAATATAGGTATCTACATTCGCCCCCAGGCGTTTAAATCCTTTTAACAGAATATAAGTTGCAGTTACACCGTCAATATCATAATCTCCTATAATTCTCATCCTGGTTCCCAGATCTATTTTTTGCGAAATAATTTCCACAGCTTTGTCAATATCCTTCAGACTTTTCCAGGATGGAATGTCATCCAGGGTTCCGTTCAGATACTGATTAATTTCTGCATCTTCTGTAATATCCCTGTTCCGAATAATCCTGGCGATCACCGGATCTATTCCATACTTCCGGCCAATCTCCTGAAAATCAGCTCTTTTCGCCGCTAATACCCATTTTTCCATGCTCTGTCTCCTGTTGTAAATTGTATTGCTATTTAATTGGTTGGTCGTTATCCCGGACGCGATTTCACAATGTATATTCACCGCCGCGCGTCGC